>OISS01000050.1_pt1 | contig 36160 bp, 29 predicted proteins | sample 1586511 | NCBI WGS metagenome assembly OISS01 (sample SAMN02675049, study PRJEB24791) | human gut metagenome, SKBSTL061 | isolation source: stool | host: Homo sapiens | place: USA
ACCTTGTGGAAGTTTAGCTTTTTCTAATGGCTTTTCCAAATGTTTGATGTCACTTTCGTTAGCTGGTGTGGTTTCTTCGGCTATCACCAAACCGTTCTCATCTGTAACCGAATGCCGCTTGTAACCGAAGTGTAGCTTCCCCATCTTCTTTACCCAACGTGCTTCACCATCAACATTGGGCTTGACGATCTCTTTAACCATTGCGTTTTCTGCCACATCCCTGCCTGATTCCTCATTGCGATCCTCAACTACTTCGTACTCCTTACGGCCGCGAGGTCGACGAGGACTATCCGTGATACTTGCATCAACGATGGCACCACGCTTAACCAAAACACCAGCCAACTCTAACTGGCGATTTATCTCTTGCAGCACATTGTCGTAAAGGTCGGCTTCAACCAAAATGTTACGGAAACGGCATACAGTTGTACTATCCGGAGCGCAGTCATCCAATCCTAAACCAACAAAGCGACTGAAGGACAGACGGTCATTTACCTGCTCTTCGACCTCGCCGTCACTCAAGCCATACCATGTGCGAAGAAGTTCGGTCTTTAACAACACAAGGCTGTCATAGCTTGGACGACCAGTGGGACGGTTGCCTTTGGTGTAAGCAATTTCAATAAGTCCACGAATGGGATTCCAGTCGATTATCTGATCAATTTGAAAGAAAAAGGTCTGTTTAACCTTACGATGGTCAACTATTAGGTCAGCAAAACTCGGAGAAGAAGGACGTTGTTTCATGCTATAAAGGTACAAAAATATGATGAAATTAGCAAATTTTGAACAATGAGTTTTGCAGAGGTCTCGGTTTGGTATTACCCCACACGGTCTTTCCGCCTGACAATCATCAGCGAGAAATACGGGAAGTGGCGGCTTGTTATCTCGCCGGGGTCGGCGGTGTGGTATGACGCGTGGCTACTGGCGTTCTCTATATAATAATATGTGTTGCCGGGATTTGCGGCGATGTAGTCCTTCACCGCCTGCCCGCTGCCCGACAGTTTCATCAGCACCACCACGCAGCCGGAGTCGAGGGCGCGGGTGAGCGCGGCGCCGTCTTCCAGTCCCGGCATGACGAGCAACCACTCCTGCTGACTGACCAGTGACAGGTGCCCCGTCCCGGCAGCGGCGATGAACGAGGGGATGCCCGGGAGTTGCTCCACTGCGATGCCGCGCCCGACCATCATGTCCATGACATAGTGTACAGAGGCGTATATGCTCACGTCGCCCTCAACGCCGATGACCACGCGCCGCCCCTCGCTCCATGCGGAGACGGCGGTGTCGAACACCTCGCCGTATGCCGTCATTGCGCGGCGGCGGTCCCTGCTCATTGGCAGGCGGAAGGTGCGTATGGGCGCATCCGGCACGTTGGCGGTGACAATGTCTGCCGCACGCGAAGACTCTCTGCCATCGTCCCCGGTGGTTGAGGGGACGAAAACGATGTCTGCGTGGCGTATCGCCTTCAGCGTCTTCAACGTCATCAGGTCAGGGTCGCCCGGGCCGAGCGAGGCAAAGCATATAGGGTGGTTGTTCATAATTCTCTAAGATTGTTTCTTAATGGTTCCAAAAGTACGGATAAATTTTGGAAAACGCATCACGTCGGTGGAATTTCTTGCACGTGAGACACAAACCTGTAATAACGCGGCCTTTTCTTTGGGCAGAAGATATTATTTGCTACCTTTGCGACCATAAATGATTTCAGGCAACAACGGCATATACAACATGGCAAACGTGAGAAGACTGTGCTATGTGTCACGCAACTACAAGGGGATGCACAGCGCGGGAAACAAGGCGAAGGGTGACTATGAGGACATCATGGCAATGATGGGGGCGCGCAACCTCGGGCTGAGGCGCACCTACTGTAAGGAGCGCATCGCGGCTTTCCTCATCGACCTGGCAGGGATCGTGACCTACGCGCTGTCGGTGAGGAAGGGTGACGTGGTGTTCCTGCAATACCCGACGAAGAAGTATTTCGCTATGATGTGCCGGGTGGCGCGGTGGCGCGGTGCCAAGACGATGGCGTTCATCCACGACCTCGGGGCATTCCGCCGCAAACGCCTCACCGTGGAGCGGGAGATACGCCGCCTGTCGCACGCTGACCAAATCATCGCCGCCAACGACGTGATGGCGGAATGGCTCACTGGGCATGGGCTGCGGCGCCCGTGCCGTGGACTGGGGCTGCACGACTACCTCTCCGCCTCGGAGGCCGACGGCAAGCCTTCGTCTTTCCCGCCGCGCAGGATTGTCTATGCCGGCTCCATCTCGGAGCGTAAGAACATGTTCCTCACGGGGCTTGCCGGGCGGCTGCGCGATTGCGTGGTTGACGTGTATGGCACGAACCACATCGCCGGACTGAAACCGTCGCGCAACCTGATGCTGCACGGGCCGGTGGAGCCTGACGAGTTCATCGCCACGGTGGCGGGCGACTTCGGGCTGGTGTGGGACGGCGACTCGCTCACCGCCTGCACCGGTGCCTTCGGCGAATACCTGCGCGTGAACTCCCCCCACAAGGCATCGTTCTACCTGCGTGCCGGCCTGCCGCTTATCGTGTGGAGCCGGTCGGCCATCGCAGACATTGTGGAGCGCGAGGGCATCGGCATCGCGGTGGAAAGTATAGACGACATCGAGGAACGCCTCGGGGGAATAACTGAGGACGGGATGCGGCGGATGCGGGACAACGTGAGGCGCGTCTCCCACGGACTCGCGCAGGGGATGTCGATGCGCAAGGCCGTGGGGGAGGCGCTGCGGGAGATTGGAGGAAAATGATCTCTCAGCGGTAATATGTTATGACGCGCTTCTCGACAGACGTGGCGTCTGAGGTGTTCTTTTCTGCGGTTTCCTCTTCGCCTTCCCACTCAACACTGTGCACTTTGCACTTGCGCTCCGTCCAGTTGCCACGGTCATCGAACTTGGTGTAGGTGTAGGTCGTGATGACCTTGTAGCCGAGAGACTCCGCCATGCCTTCACACACCTCCCTGGTGCATAACTCTTTGCCGTCGTATTCGTGTTTGGTTGTGGAAGAACTCTCCCAGCCAGTTTGCACAGTGGTGACCACCCTCCCACTGGCATTGTATGTCAGTTCGTATATATCTGTATACCAGTGTTCATCCATATCTTCATAAGGCTCGTATGCAAACCTGACGAGCTGTCCATTTGCGTTGCGTTTCGATGAGAAATACTTTCCCACCGCCTTGCCGTCCTTGAAGATGAAGTCGCGGCTTCCTTCGGTGCATGGATACGACGCAAGCAAGCCTTTCCCGTCAAACGTAATCCTGACTTTTTCTTTTCCGTCGTTTGTCTCGACTGACTTCACATGCCCTTTCACACCGAAGAGCATCAAGTCGGGTGTGACGAATCCGGCATTCTTGTCCGAATCCTCATCCTGCCTGTTGCCTTTGTCCTGAACGGCATGTCTCTTCCCATTTCCCCTGTCACTTTTGCAGCTGGCGGCGCATGAAATGATCGCGCCAATGCAAATGACCAATAAAAAAAACTTCTTCATAATGATATGTTGTTAATGTGTTTTTAAATGACAAGCCGTGAGCTTGTTTGTGCTGCTGCCATCAACGCCAGCCTGGTCAGCGGTAATATGTAATCACACGTTTCTCCACTTCTCTGCTGTCGGTGACATTCTCCTCTTCGCATTCCCACTCAACACTGTGCACTTTGCACTTGCGCTCGGTCCAGTTGCCACGGTCATCGAACTTGGTGTATGTGTAGGTTGTCGTAGTATTGTAGCTATAATCCTCTTCGCCGCCTTCACACAACATCCTTACGCAAAGTCCTTTGTCATCGTATTCATAGTTCAGCGTGATGCTGGCTTCCCATATGCTCTGATCCAGTCTTACCAACTTTCCGGTGGCGCCGTATTTCAGTTTGAAAATATTAGCCCCCAGTAAATCATCGGGTGCCTTAGGCTCGAAGGCTAATCTGACGAGCTGTCCATTTGCGTTGCGTTTCGATGAGAAATACTTTCCCACCGCCTTGCCGTCCTTGAAGATGAAGTCGCGGCTTCCTTCGGTGCATGGATACGACGCAAGCAAGCCTTTCCCGTCAAACGTAATCCTGACTTTTTCTTTTCCGTCGTTTGTCTCGACTGACTTCACATGCCCTTTCACACCGAAGAGCATCAAGTCGGGTGTGACGAATCCGGCATTCTTGTCCGAATCCTCATCCTGCCTGTTGCCTTTGTCCTGAACGGCATGTCTCTTCCCATTTCCCCTGTCACTTTTGCAGCTGGCGGCGCATGAAATGATCGCGCCAATGCAAATGACCAATAAAAAAAACTTCTTCATAATGATATGTTGTTAATGTGTTTTTAAATGACAAGCCGTGAGCTTGTTTGTGCTGCTGCCATCAACGCCAGCCTGGTCAGCGGTAATATGTAATCACACGTTTCTCCACTTCTCTGCTGTCGGTGACATTCTTTTTTGAGGTATGCTCCTCGTCCTCCCATTCCACGATGCGCGCCTTGCACTCGCGCTCTGTCCAGTTGCCGATCTCATCGAACTTGGTGTAGGTGTATGTGGTTTTTATGTCTAAGAAACAAGGCTCTATTCCGAAAACACTCACTTTCTTTGTGGAAAGTATGCACAGTCCCCTTTCATCATATTCATTTTGCATGTCGTAGTTATATTTCATACTGAAATGCTCTATGGAGAATGGCCTTCCGTCAGCATCATAACTAATGCTGTGTGCGTCGAAGCCAGAGCCGCCGCCGTCCATTGCCTCAACCGCCGAGCCGCATGAGAACTGTGTGAGTTGCCCCTTGGCATTGCGTTCCGACGAGAAGTCCTCGCCAACCGCCTTGCCGTCCTTGAAGATGAAGTCGTATTCCTCGTAGTGATGGCAAGGATAAGAAGAAAGGAAACCGTTCTTGTCGAAGGTGTACGACAGGTCCTCATCATCGCCCTTGATGTATTTGACGCTCTTGACATGTCCTTTTAACTCCAGCAGCGACAAGTCTGGCGTGACGAAGCCATTGTCTTGCGGCGATTCCCTCGCCTGCCTGTCTGAGGCAACACGCTTCTTCTCAGTAACTCTGCCGTTGTCGCTTTTCCCGCTTGCGGTGCATGATGTGATGCATAGCGCGCACAAGCCCAGTAATAATAAATTTTTCATTAAAGTAATGTGTTATAGGTTTTTATGCTTGATTATGACACTCTGCGTCCTTGTTGTCGTCAGAGGTGTTTGTTTTTTTTGTGATTGTGATGCGTTCCCCGGCACGCCGCCATTTGCGATGTCCGGGGAACGCTGTTGTCTATTGCGCGTTTATTTCCTTCAGCAGCCGGTCGGCGTGTCCCCACTTGTCCATCATGTAAAGGACGTAGCGGATGTCTGCGCCGATGCATCGTGCGAGTTTCGTGTCGAAGAAGATGTCGCTCGAGAGGCTGTCCCAGTTACCGTCGAAAGCCAGTCCGATGAGTTCTCCCTTTCCGTTGAACATCGGCGAGCCGCTGTTGCCGCCCGTGATGTCGTTGTTTGTCAGGAAGCACAGTTGCATCTTGCCCGTGGTCTTGTCGGAATATGGCGTGTAGTCGGTCTTGCTGAACAGTTCGTGCATTATCGGCTCGGCATAGTAGTCCTCCACCTCGCCGGCACGTTTCATCTTCGCGAGCAGGCTCTCGGCCGTCGTGTAGTAGCCCGACGGCGAGCCGTTGAGCATGAAGCCTCCCACCTGTCCGTAGCTCAGCCGCATCGTGAAGTTCGCGTCGGAGTAGTGCGGCATATCCTCCTCCATGCGCAGTTTAGCGGCACAGAGCATTCTCTCCTGCCTTGCAATCTCCTTGCTCGCATCGCCGACCTCGGCATACATCATTGCGATTTCCGCGAGCAGGTCGATGCCCATGCTTACGCCGGGGTCTTTCACGAAATTCTTCTTGTTGGTGAACAGTTTCTTGCCCTTCTTCATCAGCACCGATTTCTTGTAAAGGTGGTCGACGTATTTTGCATAGTTACCCCCGAAATCCTTGTCGATTGTGGTATAGAAGTCCGGCAGGTATTTCCCGTCGACATGCTCGCGGTAGTTCTTCATCAGCGCGGCGAGCACCTCCTTGTCGAGCGCTGCGTCCCACTGGTCGCTGTTGTCGTCGATCACGCAGTATTGTTTCTCAGGCTTGTCCTCCGGACCCTGCATCTCCACCTGCATCGAGTTGACCTTCAGCGAGCGCGTCACGAGTTCGTTCGAGCGGTAGAACGTCTCGAAGAAATAGTTCATCGCGCGTGTCGTCTCGAAACGCTTCTGGTAGAGTTTGCCCAGTCCGTCGATGTCGAGTTCCCCCTTCAGGTAGCCCGTCTTTTCCTGATAGTCGCGTATCCTTGCCTCGTGCTGCTGCTTGAGGTTCACTATGCCCACCGAGTCGATGCACTTGTTCATGCCTATGGAGTTCTTCCAGTAGTTGGAGCTCTGCGCGTATTTCGAGTCATACTTGATGCGCACGGCCTCCGATGCGTCCATGTGGCGTTTCATTATCTCCTGCTTCACGCCGCGCACCTGTGCCCGGACGGCGTTCTCTGCATCGCGCATCTCCTTTATGCCGAAGCTCGAGAGGTAGCGGTTCGTCGTCCCCGGGTATCCCACGGTCATGGCGAAGTCGCCATCCTTGTATCCCTGCATAGACACCTTTGCCCACCGTTTCGGGTGGTAAGGCACGTTGTCCTTGCTGTAGGCCGCCGGTCCGTTGGTCTTGGGGTCGGCGTAGATGCGGAACACGGAGAAGTCGCATGTCTGTCGCGGGTACATCCAGTTGTCGGTCTCGCCTCCGAACTTGCCCATCGACTTTGGCACGGTGAACACCAGTCGCAGGTCGGTGAACATCTGGTATGTCGTGGCGTAGTATTTGTTTCCCTCGTAGAAAGGCTTTATCTCGATGTGATATGTCTTGTCGATGTTCTTCACCGAGTCGTTCATCACGTTCTGCAGCGAGTCGATGAGTTCGTCCATGTCATCCATGTCAACGCCATTTGCCTTCGCGATGGCTGCAATCCTGCCGGTCACGTCGTTCTGGTCAACCATGAAGCTCACGAACATGTTCTCGTTCGGCAGTTCCTCCTCGTAGGTCTTTGCTAAGAAGCCGTTCAGCATGTAGTCGTGCTCCACGGTGGAATGGCTGCGTATGCTCTCGAAGCCGCAGTGGTGGTTGGTGAACACCAGCCCGTCGGGGCTGACCACCACGCCGGAGCAATATCCCGAGAAATTGACGACGCAGTTCTTCAGCGCGTCCTCTCCGCTGTAGAGCGCGTCGTAAGGCATGTCGAAGCCCTCGGCCCTCATCTGTTCGTACACTGCCCACGGCAGGTTGTAGAGCGTCCACATGCCCTCGTCGGCGCGCGCCTGCTGCCACGGGAACATTGTCACCATTGAGATTAGAAATAATAGTTTCTTCATTGTATTATTATTTTTATTTGTTATTAAATGTCGCTTGTCAGTTCCTGAAAAACTTCCCCACCACGGGCAGGCTGCGCAGGGGCAAGTCGCGCTTCACCACGATCGCGGCAAACACCAGCACCGCCGCAGTGTTCGCCATGAGCGCCGCCCACATGGGCAGGTGGCTGTTGCTCGCGCTTATCGCGGCATAAAGCACCATGGCTATGCCGGCATACATGAGTATCTCGCGCACGGGGTAGTTGATGGGGTAGTATCTCTGCCCGATGAAATAGGACAGCAACATCGACACGGCGTATGCCGCGAAGCCCGCCCACGCGCACGCCATATAACTGAAGCGCGGTATCAGCAGGATGTCGATCACTATCAGCACGGCGGCGCCGATGCCCGAGAAATACGCGCCCCAGATGGTGCGGTCGGTGAGCTTGTACCAGAACGAGAGGTTGAAGAACACGCCGAACATTATCTCCGCCGCCATCACTATCGGCACGACGCGCAGCCCCTCCCAGTACGACTTGCCGATGATGAACCGCAGGATGTCCATGTAGCCCATCACGGCGAGGAAGGCGAGGAGCGTGAAGATGACGTAGTATTTCATCGCCTTGGCATACGTCTCGCGCTTGTCGGCGTCTTTGTTGCCGAACACGAACGGCTCATAGGCAAAGCGGAACGCCTGCGTTATCATCACCATTATCATCGCTATCTTGATGCTCGCGCCGTAGATGCCGAGCTGCGCGCGGGCCTCGGCCACGCTGCCGTCGTAGAAGTGTGGGAACAGGATCTGCGATGCCGCCTGGTTGAGCTGCCCCGCCAGCCCCATCACCAGCAGCGGCCACGCATACGAGAGCATGCGCAGGCAGGCGCGCCTGTCGAACCCGCCGGTCATGCCGCGCAACTCGCGGTGCAGCAGGAGCAGGGTGAACGCGGAGCAAATTATGTTGATGTAGAACACGAATGCCACGTCGAGCGTGAACCGCTCGTCGTAGATGCCGAACAGGTTGATCTTCAGTGCCGGCAGCACCACGAGGTAAGCGAGGTTGAGGATGATGTTCATCACGATGTTGGCAATCTTCAGCACGGCGAACTTCACCGGGCGGTGCTTTATCCGCAGGTATGCGAACGGTATTGCCGTGAAGGCGTCCATCGCCACCGTGGCATACATCACGGCTATGTAGCCGGGATGGTCCGCGTATCCCACCGCCGCCGCCACGGGGCGCAGGAAGAGCAGGACGAGAGCCGTCGTGGCGAGCGACGTGAAGCCCACCATGCGCAGCGTGGTGGAGTATATGCGGACGGGGTTCTCCCCCTCCTTCGTCATGAAGCGGAAGAACGCCGTCTCCATGCCGTATGTGAGCAGGATTATCATAAGCGAGACGTAGGCATACACGTTGGTTATTATGCCATACTCGCCCCCTGATGCGGCAAAGCACTCGGTCTGTATCGGCACAAGCAGGTAGTTGATGAACCGCGCCACGATGCTCGGCAGGCCGTATATTGCAGTGTCCTTTGCCAGTGATTTCAGATTAGCCATTTGCTTATGTCTTGTTTGTCAGTTCAGTCCTGCGGCTCACCCGAAGAACATATATCCCACGAATATCGCCGCGATGATGCCGGCGAGGTCGGCAAGCAGCCCGCACGCCACGGCATGCCGCGTTTTCCTCACTGCCACGCTGCCGAAATATACGGCGAGGATGTAGAACGTGGTGTCTGTTGAGCCTTGGAAGATGCACGACAGGCGGCCCACGAAGGAGTCTGCGCCGTAGGTTGTCATAGTGTCGACCATCATGCCGCGCGCCCCGCTTCCCGACAGCGGCTTCATCAGCGCCGTGGGCAGCGCGGCAACGAAGTCGCCGTCCATCCCGCAGGCCTTCACCGCCCATCCTATGCCGCCCACGAGCATGTCCATTGCCCCCGAGGCGCGGAACACGCCTATGCCCACGAGTATCGCCACCAGGTATGGTATTATCCTCACGGCGGTGGCGAAGCCGTCCTTCGCCCCCTCGATGAAAGCCTCATACACGTTGGCCTTCCTCACCACGCCGGCGATGATGAATGCCACGATTATCGTCATCAGCAATATGTTCGCGACCGACGTGCTCACGGTGTTGACCAGTGCCTTGTCCATTGCGGAGAAGCCCCATATCACCGCCGCCACGAATAGCGAAAGCCCGCCGAGCGTGGCGAGCATCACCCCGTTGAGCAGGTTGATCCTCTGGTAAACCGATGTCGTGATTATCCCGGCGAGGGTGGAGAAGAACGTCGCCAGCAGTATCGGGATGAATATGTCGGTGGGCTGCGCCGCGCCCAGTTGCGCGCGGTAAACCATCACCGACACCGGTATTATTGTCAGCCCCGAGGTGTTCAGCACGAGGAACATTATCATCGGGTTGCTCGCCGTGTCCTTCCTTGGGTTCAGTTCCTGCAGCTGCTCCATCGCCTTCAGGCCGAGCGGTGTCGCTGCGTTGTCGAGCCCCAGCATGTTCGCCGCGATGTTCATGAAGATGCTGCCCGTCACGGGATGCCCCTTGGGAATGTCGGGGAACAGCCGCGCGAACACCGGCGACAGCACCCGCGCTAACGCATTGACAACGCCCCCCCTCTCGCCGATCTTCATCACGCCGAGCCACAGCGTCAGCACGCCGGTCAGCCCGAGCGAGATCTCGAATGCGGTCTTCGACGACGAGAAGGTGGAGTCCATCATCGCAGGGAACACGTCAACGTCACCGAGGAACACCAGGCGCACAAGCCCGATGGCGAACGCGATGACGAAAAACGCAATCCAAATGTAGTTCAGCACCATACAGAGTGCAAAGATAGTGCAAGAGAGGCAAATAAAAAAGAAATCGCAACACTTTTTTTGCTCCCTTGCACCTATTTGCGTGAGCGGCATCCAACCCACGCGGTGGTCATTACAGCCGGTTCAGCTCGCTTTGCCCGGCCTTCTGCCCTTTGTATTTCGACTTTGCGGGATTGAATGAATATGATACCGTCAGGCTCACGACTGGGTCGCGATAGTCCACCTCGTGTGAAGTATATACTTTGTCGTATCTTGAATAGCCTTTCTCCTTCGCGTTGAACAGGTCCGTGACCCCCAGCTTCACCCACCAGTTCTTCATGTTCTTCTGGACAGACAAGTCAACCTTCAGCGACGGCTGTGACATGTATGTGTCTCCGTTGCCCTTGAGGGTTCCTGTGGCGTTGACTGTCACGATCCAGTTCTTGGGAAGCGACAGCACGTTTTTCCATAACATGCCAAACTGCGGGTGGTTGTAGTTTAGCCCCCTGTATTCCATCCATTGCTTGTACATAAACACATACCACGATGGTTTCCATATATTGAATAAGGTTGGCGCGTATGACACCATCGTATATAATGAGGAATAGGAGTTGTTGGTCTCGCTTGCGACAACGGCCGGGATTTGCTCCATGACGTCAAACGACGTGATTATGGCGTCTTTCTTGTATGAATAATAGCAATACAACTGGAAGTCCTTGCATGACGTTGTCAGTGAGACTTCGTGCTGGTAAGTGGGCTTCAGCATTGAATTGCCCCTGTTGTAACGGAAATCGCTCATATACCGCAATGCCTCATCCAACTGGTCGTAGGTAGGGCTGTTGGTGTATACGTTGTAACTTAGCATCATTGAGAGCCTGCCAAAGGTTTGTGACAGCGAGACCGATGGCAGAATGCGGTTGTAGGTGCGGCTGCTCCCCTCAATAATCTTGCCGCCGGCATAGTAGTCGTAGTCGGAATACTCATACTTAAGCCCCAACTGCGCATAGAGCGTCCCGAAACTCCTGCTGTAAGTGGCAAATAGGTTCGCTGCCGACTGGCGCGACTCGTTGTCATTGGCCCGCAGCACGCCGCCTTTGTCGTTGCCACCCACTTCATACTTCTGCCGGAAGCGCGTATAGGTGGTCTCAAATCCGTATTCCAGGCTGCCGCCAGCGACTGGCGACGTGAGGACGGTCTTGAGCGCGCCCATGTCCGACTTGGTGTCGGAAACCGGCAAAATCATGGCGTTGCTTCCGGCATGCGTGTCGGTTATTGTCTGTCTGCTGTTGGCGTCATTGTGGACGTATGTCCCATCCACATTCAGCGATAACTTGTCGCTGAACTTGTTTTCGTAATAAACGCTCACGTCGTGTTTCCCGTTCTGCGCAAATTCGCGCGAGCTCGTGTCATACCATGTGAGGACACCGTCATTCTCCACTCGGTTGCGGTAGTCCTGGCCGTAGTTGCCCGAGAACATCCTCGAGAAAGTGTAGGTTGCCCCGAGCGACTGCACGTCGCTCAGCTGGTCGTTGAATCCCACTGTGATGAAACCGTTCTTTATCGACTGGCTCCCTTCGCCGTCATATTCGGCATTCACGCCCTGGCCTTTATACTTGAAGTCGTAAGTATCCTTGCGGTTGTACTTAAAGTTGCTGAATCCGTTGTACCAGGAACTCAGGAACACGTCAACCCCCTTCCTGCGGTAGTTCAGGTCGATCTCCCCCGATGTCGTCCAGCAGCTTGACACCCTCTCCATCATTGTCAAAGTGCCGCCGAGTCCTTCACCCACGGGTCTTATGGTAGTGATGAAAAGCACCGCGCGCACATCCGAGCCGTACTTCGCCCCGGGGTTCATGTCAATCCTGACATCCTTGATCATGTCGCTCGTTATTCGCTCCAGTTCGCTCCGGTTGCGCATCCGCTTGTTGTTGATGAAAATGATTGGCTCGCCCCTGCCCAGCACGCTCTTGCCGTCGGCGCTCATCACCGGCAGCTGCTGCAGCACGTCGGCTGCCTTGCCAAGCTTGCCGAACACCGTTCCCTGAATGTTGGAGACGAACACCCCGTTGGTCATCTTGAACGTGGGGCGCACCGCCGTCACCGTCACTTCTTTCAGGCTTTGCTCCGAGGCCTGCAACGTGACGCGCATCTTGTCGCCCGCAGGCAGTATGGCGGTCTTGTAGCCAACGCATGACACCTTCACCAGCTTCTTGCCTGGAGAGGCGTCAAACGAGAACGTCCCGTCATCCTTGCCGATGCAGCCGGTTATGTATGCGGAGTCACTTGCCTGAAGCAGCGACACTGTGGCAAGAGGGATGGCAATGCTGTCATTTCCCGTCACTACGCCGTTTACACTCTGCGCCATCGAGCAAACACAACATGCCGAGGAAAACAATAATGATATTATATGCTTTTTCATAATACAGGTTTTCTTCAACATTCCCGATTGACATTGGTACGCAGTTAAAACTGCGACCACCAACCATGCGCCTTCTTCAAGCTTCCGGCATTGCTTTGTTTTGATTGTGCGAAAATATAAAAAAAAACTAAACGACGCAATATTTTGGATTTTTTCTTATATGCAAGCAAGAAAAAAATACAATATTTTGCGTTTTTGCATTTTTTCCCGACTTGCAGGACGCAAATCCCCACAGGTGTAAATGTCGGTGAACCATTCATAAACACCGTTGCACGGCAGACTTCACTTCATGCCTGCGCGCGGGCAAATAATTGTTAATTGTGTTAATTCGCAGGCTCGATTCCTTTCCGTGTTTACAGACAAACCAGAAACCTCGTTTGTAATTATTCGCGAATTTTATGGTAACGGCGGCACACTTTTCGCCTCGAATCCGTGCGTTTTGTGCCTGATTGCACTGCGTTTTGTGCCTAATGACGACGCCGTTTGCACCAAACGAGCCGCCGTTTAGGTACAAAACGCAATGCAGTTAGGCACAAAACGCAGTGCTGATTTTGTCAACACATTTCAAACGCCTTGCTGTCAGACACTTGCAAAGCGCGCTGAAAAACGCATATTCGGACGCGAAAAAGTTTTCATTCAGGATGCTGCCGTTTTCAGTGTTAAAATTTCTGGTGATTTTTGTTAAAACAACAATTGGTCATTAGACATTGCGCAAGGCTATCACGCCATTTAAGTCTGCCCTGCGAGAAATCATGCGCATGCCGGACAAAATTATCTGCGCTGGCGATGGTGATTGCGGACTTACAGGGCGTAAGTCCCTACATGATCAATTCCCTGCATTAATTCCCTGCATTAATTCCCTGCGGTTAGTGATTGAATACCTGGCGGCCAAGGCTTGCCAGCGGCAGCGCGGACGCGGCCAGGACACGAATGTTTGGTACAAAAATGTTATTTAAGTTGAAAACCAACAATATATACATATTTTTTTTTACCTTTGCAGTGTTTTAATTTGCTGAAATATGAAAATAGCGCTTATAGGCTACGGCAAGATGGGCAGGATGATAGAGCAGGTCGCTCTGAGCCGGGGGCACGAGATTGTGAGCATAATAGACATCGGCAACCAGCAGGACTTTGACAGTGAGGCATTTGCGGGAGCCGACGTGGCGATAGAGTTCACCACCCCGCAGGCGGCATACGGCAATTTCCTGCGCGCGTTCGCCAAGAACGTCAAGGTGGTCAGCGGCAGCACGGGATGGATGGAGGAACACGGAGACGACGTGCGCCGGATGTGCAGCCCGCGCGGTGAGGGGCAGGAGGCCGGCCCGGGCGGCACGCCATGCGGACAGACGCTGTTCTGGGCAAGCAACTTCTCGGTGGGCGTGGCGGTGTTCTCCGCAGTCAACCGCTACCTGGCAAGGCTGATGAACGGCTTCGGGCAGTATGACGTACACATGGAGGAGACGCACCACATACACAAGATCGACGCGCCGAGCGGCACGGCCATCACGCTGGCGGAGGACATAATCGAAGGCCTCGACCGCAAGGAAGGATGGGTGAGGGGGCAGGAGAACATGCCCTACGACCCTAAGATGCTGCGCATCGACTCGCTGCGCAGGGGCGAGGTGCCGGGCATACACACCGTGCGCTACGACTCGGAGGCAGACTGCATCACCATAAGCCACGAGGCACACTCGCGCAAGGGCTTTGCCATCGGCGCGGTGCTGGCGGCGGAATACACCAAGGACCACAGCGGACTGCTCACCATCGGCGACATGTTCAGGTGGCAGTAGGAGTTCAACAAACACGAAAAAGGGAAACAAAAACGTAAAAAAGATATGATTGACAAGTCAAAGAAGAAACTTAATATGAAAGTGCAGTGGACCAAGTTCGCTGTCGCAGCCGTGCTTTACCTGCTGTTCCTCTACTGGGTGGAGAGCTGGTGGGGACTGCTCGTGCTGCCGTTCATATTCGACGTGTATATAACGAAGAAGATACGATGGCAATGGTGGAAAGACTCGGTGGGCCCGGCGAGGTTCATCATGTCGTGGGTCGACGCGATAGTGTTCGCGCTCGTGGCGGTGTATTTCATCAACCAGTTCTTCTTCCAGAACTACGTAATACCGTCGTCGTCGCTCGAGAAGTCGCTGCTCACGGGCGACTACCTCTTCGTGTCGAAACTGAGCTACGGCCCGCGCATACCGCAGACACCCCTCACGATGCCGCTCACGCAGCACACGCTGCCGCTGTTCGAGTGCAAGTCGTACATCGAGTTCCCGCAATGGGACTACCGCAGGGTGAAGGGCACGGGCAAGGTGGAGCTCAACGACATCGTGGTGTTCAACTTCCCCGCCGGCGACACGATATGCAGCGCGCCGCAGTGGCAGGCGCAGGACTACTACCAGCTGTGCTACGGCTACGGCTACCAGGCATACGGCAGGGAGGTGGCGGTGGACTCGCTAACACCGCAGCAGCAGTGGGATTATTTCCGCGAGATTTATGCCTCGGGGCGGAGGTATCTCGGGCAGAACCGCAACACCTACGGCGACATTGACTCGCGGCCCGTTGACAGGCGGGAGAACTATGTCAAGAGATGCGTCGGGCTGCCCGGGCAGACGCTGCAGATAAGGAACCGCATCGTCTACCTCGACGGCAGGGCGAACAAGGAGCCGGACAACGTGCAGTATACATACAGGATGAAGAAGGTGGCCGACTTCCCCGACGAACTGATGAAGGAACTGGGAATCAGCATGGAGGACCTGACGTGCCTCAACCAGAACGGCTACATGCCGCTGACGGGAAAGGCCGCCGGGGAACTGAGAAAGCACAGGGAACTGGTGCGCGACGTGACGCTCAACACCGAGGCGGTGACCGGCGACCTCTACCCCCTGAACGGGAACTATGGATGGACGAGGGACAACTACGGCCCAATATGGATCCCGCAGAAGGGCAAGAGCATAAAACTGAACATGAGGAACATCGCCATCTACGAGCGCCCCATAAAAGTATATGAGGGCAACGAACTCGACGTGCGCGGAGGAAAAATTTACATCAACGGCAAGGAGGCGAGGGAATACACCTTCAAGATGGACTACTACTGGATGATGGGCGACAACAGGCACAACTCCGCCGACTCGAGATACTGGGGCTTCGTGCCGGAGGACCACATCGTGGGGAAGCCCATCTTCATCTGGTGGAGCAGCGACCCGGACCGCAGCGGACTGTCGGGAATAAGATGGGGCAGGCTGTTCAGGATGGTCGACAACATCAAGTGAGGACGCAACGGCTTGCCGCCGAAGGCAATATAAATAATGTAGCGTCAGACTGAACACGGCCCGGAGGGAATGGACTGACAAAGGAAAAGGAGAAACATGCGCAATGCCATGAAGTTCATACTTGCAACAGCGACGGCAGTACTTGTCATGCTCGTCGTGAGGGCATACGCGTTCACCGTTTACAGGGTGTCTGACAACAACCTTTGCCCAGCGCTGAAAAAGAACGACCGCGTGGTGGTCAACAGGCTGCCGTGCGGGCGTTTCTCACGGGGAGACATGGTGGCGTTCGGCAGGAACAGGCCACGCATCGGCATCGTTGAGGACGTTCCGGGCGACACGGTGGCAATAGACGGCAGCCTGTATATACTGCCAGAGCGGTGCGGATGCCAGAAGTGCGGATGCAGCCGCAGGGCGGTGTTCATGGTGAGCCAGGGCAAGGAAAGGGCTCTGCTGCACCGCGACGACATCATCGGAAAGGCATTCAAAATATCACTCGCAATAAGATGACAACGGCCTTGCTATCATCGGCATACTGCGCTCCGGTGCAGTGGTTCCAGAAACTCAACCGCTACGACAGGGTGCTGATAGAGCAACATGACAATTTCCGGAAACAGACTTACCGCAACCGCTGCGTGATCGCAACGGCAAACGGCACGCAGGCTCTCACCATACCGGTGGAGAATACCGCCGGCGGAAAGTGCCTGATGCGCGACGTGCGCGTGAGCGACCACGGCAACTGGCGACGGCTGCACTGGAACGCGCTGGCAACGGCATACGGCGACAGCCCGTTCTTCGACTACTATGCCGACGACCTGCACCCGATGTACGTCAGGAAATATGATTTCCTGCTTGACTTCAACATGGAGATGACACGCTTGCTGTGCCAGTTGCTCGACGTGCGCCCGCAGGTGGAGCTGACAACGGCCTACACGGCGGAGGCGGAGAACGACTTCCGCGATGTCATACGGCCGAAGCACCCGGTGACGGACGACGGCTTCGTGCCTCGGAGATACTATCAGGTGCACGGCGCAGCGCGTGGGTTCATACCCAACCTGAGCGTACTCGACCTGCTGTTCAACATGGGCAACGAGGCCATATTCTACCTGTAGGGGATGTGCATCACTGTGCAGAGAACACACAAGACAATGCACGTTTATAAACATTCAAGATATAAGTGCAATTTCTTTGTAAACTTTCCCCTTAGGATTACAAGCAATTTATCACTCCCTCGAGGCTGTCGGCCACCTTTATGTATTTGTGGTAGTCGCCGCGTATCATGCCCCTCGCCTGCAAGTCGTCGAGACAGGCGATTAGGCTGTCCCAGAAGCCGTTGATGTTGTAAAGCACGACGCGCTTGCCGTGATAGCCTATCGTTGCGGAGGCGGCAACGGTGAACAGCTCGTCGAGCGTGCCTATGCCTCCGGGCAGGGCAACGGCAACATCGCTGTAGGCCGTGAGTATTTCCTTGCGGTCGCTCAGGTTGTCGCAGGGAATCTGCACATCCGCATAATTGCTGACATGCCCGTGTTCCTCAATTATCGACGGCACCACACCGATGGTGCGCCCGCCGGCATCGTGGCAGGCGCGGGCAACGTGTTCCATCAGTCCCATGTCGCAGCCGCCGAACACGAGCGTATGGCCGTTGCGCCCCATCCACTCGCCGAGTTCGCGCGCCTTGTCGAAATATGCTTTGTCGATGTTGTCGTTCGCGCTGCAGAATACTCCTATGTTCATAATCGTTAAAAATATGATGCAAAAATACAAAATAATTGTATAACAGCACCATAATTATAAAAAAACAAGTAACTTTGCACCCACTAATTACATGTTCAGGATTTAAGAAGAGCAGAAGTTTAGGCAATTTTGGCATTGACGGGGAGGGTTTCCCCACCGGTGACACGGTATTGCGGTGTCTTTACTGTTGCAGTTCTTTACTCCTAAACTTCCAATTATTACGTAACATTTATAAATGAAGACATTTGAAGAATTAGGCGTCAGCGAAGAGATTCGCCGCGCCATCGAAGAGATGGGTTTCGAAAATCCGATGCCCGTCCAGGAAGAAGTGATCCCCTATCTCCTGGGAACAAGAAACGACGTGATTGCCCTCGCGCAGACCGGTACGGGAAAGACCGCCGCGTTCGGCATTCCGCTGCTCCAACGCATTGACACACGCATACCGCAGACACAGGCAATAGTGCTCTCGCCGACGCGCGAGCTGTGCCTGCAGATAGCAGACGACCTGAAGGACTACTCGAAGTATGTGCCGGGCATACACGTCATTCCCGTATATGGCGGCGCAAGCATCGAGACGCAGATAAGGGCACTCAAGAAAGGGGTGCACATCATCGTGGCGACACCCGGAAGGCTCATCGACCTCATGAACAGGGGCGTGGCCAAGCTCGGGGCAGTGAGCAACGTGGTGCTCGACGAGGCCGACGAGATGCTCAACATGGGCTTCTCGGAAGACCTGAACACCATTCTCGCCGGAGTGCCGGAGGAGCGAAACACGCTGCTGTTCTCCGCGACGATGAGCAAGGAGATAGAGAAAATAGCACGAACATACCTTCACGACCCGAAGGAAATCGTAGTGGGAAGCCGCAACGAGGGGGCGGAGAACGTAAACCACATTTACTACATGGTGAGCGCGAAGGACAAATACCTCGCGCTGAAACGCATCGTCGACTTCCACCCGCGCATCTACGCGATAATATTCTGCCGGACGAAGGTGGAGACGCAGGACATTGCCGACAAACTGATAAAGGACGGATACAACGCCGAGTCGCTGCACGGAGACCTCTCGCAGCAGCAGAGAGACCTCACGATGCAGAAATTCAGGCAGCACCTGACGCAACTCCTCGTCGCAACCGACGTGGCGGCGCGGGGGCTCGACGTCGATGACCTGACGCACGTCATAAACTATGGTATGCCGGACGACATAGAGAACTACATCCACCGCTCGGGAAGAACGGGGCGCGCCGGGAAGAAGGGAACGAGCATCGCCATTGTCCACACACGCGAGAAGGGAAAGATAAAGCAGGTGGAACGCCACCTCGGCAAGAATTTCCAGGTGGGAGAGATGCCGTCGCCGGAGGAAATCTGCAAGAAACAACTGTACAAGGTGATGGACCAGATCGTGAAGACTGACGTTGACGAGGAGCAGATAGCACCGTTCATGCAGGACATCAGCAGGTATTTCGAGTTCGTTGACAAGGACGAACTGATAAAGAAAATCGTCAGCGTGGAGTTCGGAAAGTTCCTCGACTACTATGCCAACGCCCCGGAGGTGCGCATAGAGACGGGCAAGAAGAGCCGCGACGAGGAGCGCAGGGAACGCAAGGAGCGCGGGCGCGGAGGACGCAGGCAGACCGAGGAGGGATACAGCCGGCTGTTCATCAACCTCGGCAAGAAAGACGGCTTCTACCCTGGCGAGGTGATGCAGTTCATCAACCGATACGTCAAGGGGCATGTTGCCGTGGGGCATATCGACCTGCAGAACACGTTCTCGTTCATCGAGGTTGGCAACAACGACGCCGAGAAGGTGATGAGCGGACTTACGGGTGTCAACTACAAGGGGCGCGAGGTGCGCTGCAACAGCGGCGACGAGCCTGGCAGGCAGGGCTCTCCATCGCGGAGGCAGTTTGAGCCGCACGGCAAGAAACGTGACTTCAGATCCAACGGGAGGCGCGATGACAGACAGCCCAAACGCGAGAAACAGACCAGGTTCACAAAGGAAGAGTGGATGAAATTCCTCAACCCGGACTTCGAGGATGAGGGATGGGCGCGCCGCAGGCCGAAAAAAAACAAATAACCCCGGGCATCTAAATGAAAACCGCCGCCCGGCGGCAGCACCGCAGAGAGGCTATGTGCCAGCGGCGCCGCCGTCGGGCGGTGTCGCCTTGCGGCACAGCAGGACAATGTGCCGACCATCGCAGTCCGTCGTAGCGAAGAGATAGTCATCGCCGCCATCCGACAGCCCGAGCCTGCGCCGCAGCCGTTCGGCAGTCAACGGAAAATTGCGGACGGCAACATTGGCACAGCTGATGCCGCCGAGAGCCTTGCGCAACTCGCGTCTGTTCATTGACGAAATGGCGTTGATAAGGAACACCCTCCCCGGGAAATTGCCGGTGAAATGGGGCGAAACGAACAGATGGCTGTTGGCAGAGACCTGTGTCATGCCATAGCGCGACGCTATCTCACCGAAGCAGCCCGCTTTCATAACAGACGCGTTGGGGACATAAAGGAAATCGCCGGCAGCGATTTCCGCCACGACGGCGCAGCCCTGCCTGGCGTCACGCTGACTTGCATCTGCCGCAATGAACACAAACTCGCTTCCATCGTTGACACAGTGGACTGCCGTGGCATTGTTTTCGCCGATTTCATCGCCACTCATGCCTGCGGATGCGGGCGACAGCAATGCTGCTACGATTTCCTTGCACTCGTTGCGCACCGACACGATGTGAAGCTCGCTGATGCCGCCCAGCTGCCGTGCCACCTCGTGCCAGTCGAGCATCGGCGACAGTTTAAGCATCAGCAGGTCGGCCTTTCCGCGCAGCTCGCCCATCATCGCCAGCACGTCAGGGGTGCAATCGGCGAGTGCGAAGGTGCGTCCGCCGTGGGTGTCGCGGCGTGCCGGGTCGAGGTAAATCATCGTGGCATGACCGATGGAATGGAGCGTTTCTGCTGCCGTGGAGCAACGCACCTCGGCATTCTTTATTCCGAGAACGGCAAAGTTATGCCGCGCAACTTCTGCCAATTCCTCCTGCCGCTCAACATAAACAGCCCTGCCGAACAACCGGGAGAGGAATGAGAAGTCAGCGCCTAAGCCGCCCGTGAGGTCATACATCACGCCGTTTGCGGCGGCATCGCCAAGCAAACGCGCCGCCACCTCAGCCTTGTATCTTGCAGTATGCTCCGACGAACACTGCTCCATGGCAAGGTGAGGGGGATAGACGATGCCATCCGTGGCAGCCCACGAGGGCAGTTTCCGGCGCGCTGCCTGCCAGCCTGCAACCTGCCGCAGGGCTGCGGCGAGGTCAACGCCGGGGGCGGGCCTTGCACCGAGGGCAAGTTTCACGGGGGATTCGCAGCGGTGGCGCAGCGCGAAGTCCATTGTTGCCTGATTAATCATATAGGTGCAAAGATATACTTTCCTATAAACAAAATGAGGCGGCATACAATAAAAAATTGTTAACAACGGCATATACATGTCGGCATGTACGCATTTTTCAATACCTTTGCAGTGCAGAAGCAACCTCTAAAACAGATAAAGATGAAAGAATCAAGACGCAAGGAACAGATTATTGCCAACATAACTGGCCATGACCTGCCGGGACTGACGACATCGGTGATGAGCATACTGGCGAAATACGACGCAACAGTACTCGACATCGGCCAGGCTGACATCCACAACTCCCTGTCGCTCGGAGTGATGTTCCGCATAGACGAGAAGAACTCCGGCAACGTGATGAAGGAACTGCTGTTCAAGGCCACCGAGCTCGGCGTTAACATCGGCTTCTCGCCCATCAACGATGATGATTATGAGAGCTGGGTGAACCGCCAGGGCAAGAACCGCTTCGTGCTTACCATACTGGGGAAACGGCTCGAGGCGCGCAAGATAGAGGCTGCGACGAAACTTATATCCCTACAGGGCTTCAACATCGACTATATACGCCGCCTGACCGGCCGCCCGTCGATACGCAACCCGCGAAAGGACGCACGAGCGTGCATAGAGTTCTCGCTGCGCGGGAATGCGAAGGACAGGAACGCCATGCAGGCGAAACTCATGGAGCTGTCCAGCACGATGGACATGGACTTCTCGTTCCAGCAGGACACCATGTTCCGGCGTATGCGGCGGTTGATATGCTTCGACATGGACTCCACGCTGATACAGACCGAGTGCATCGACGAGCTGGCAATGCGCGCGGGTGTCGGCGACGAGGTGAAGGCCATCACGGCACGCGCCATGAGGGGCGAGATAGACTTCAAGGAGAGCTTCACCGAGCGCGTGGCGCTGCTGAAAGGCCTCGACGTGAAAGTGATGAAGGACATTGCAGAGAAAATGCCTATAACAGAGGGCGCCGACAGGCTGATGCGGGTGCTGAAGCAATACGGATATAAGATAGCAATTCTCAGCGGTGGGTTCACATACTTCGGGGAATACTTGCAGAAACGATGGGGAGTGGACTACATGTATGCCAACGAACTGGAAATAGGCGAGGACGGCAAACTCACGGGGCGGTATCTCGGCGACATCGTTGACGGGCATCGCAAGCGCGAGCTGCTACGCCTCATCGCACAGGTGGAGAAGGTGAACATAGCACAGACGATAGCCGTGGGCGACGGCGCCAACGACCTGCCGATGCTCACCGAGTCTGGGCTCGGCATCGCATTCCACGCCAAGCCAAGGGTTGTGGCAAACGCCGAGCAGAGCATCAACACCATAGGACTTGACGGCGTGCTGTATTTCCTCGGCTTCAAGGACTCCTACCTGGAGCGATGAGAAACCAGTACGTTCGGCATACTCTTATATATAATGTATGTTGTGCATAAAGTAAATGGCAAGCCTTTGCTTTGTGTGAAATGACACAAGGACATTCGCAGTCAATACCTTTACATGCAACAAGTCGTGAACCATGTGTATTTGTCGGTGAATTGAAGGCAAAATGTAAGGACTTGCGTCCTGTAAGTCCGCCAATTTATTCTTTGTCATAATGTTATGATGTCTTGTAGGGATTTACAGAGCGTAAAACCATGCAAGACATCCATAAGTCCATGCGATGCTATCCAAAGACTTGACATTGATGACAAATTAGAACCTTGTTTATGGCTAACCGAAATGCAATCTCGCCGAATTTGTATTGCAATCTCGCCGTATTTACGTTCCAAATTCGCCGTATTTACGTTCCAAATTCGCCGTTATTGCTGAACGGTCGATTGCGAACTGGCACACAGGGAGGGTGGAGGCGTTGTGGCTTGGCATGTCAGGTGATATTAATTGGCTGCGCAGTAGAAATTCCGTATGAATTGTTAATAAAATAAAGTAAAATGTTAAAAATGGCCTTGTAGAGCCAAATCGTTTACGAAATTATTTGGTTTATATTATAAACTTATTTATCTTTGCGCCGTGATCACAAATCAAACAGAATGTAACAATTAAAAAACAGTGTGTAACCATTAAAGGAATGAATATTATGGAAGATCTGAAAAATCTGTCTGCCGAGCGCAGCCTGGAAATCATCGAGCGCAGTATCGAGCAGTCGCGCCGCGACATCGAGCGCGGGAGTTGGAAATACATGTTGCTGTGGGGAGTGTCTGTGTGTGTCGTCGCCCTTGCCAATGGCCATATTTGGATGCACTACGATGTGGGGCCGGCATCCAACATGATTTGGGCATTGATGGGCGTCGTTGCCCTGATAGACTTAAAGATGCGCAGGAGTGGGCCACGCCGGCCTGTCAGTTTCCTGAACAAGAACATCACCTATGTGTGGTCGTCATTCGGATATGTGCTGGGAGCGATGGGCCTAACCGTCGGACTGTTATACCTTTTACCCTCGCCGGACAACTCATGCCTGCTGAAAGCCTCAAGCCCAGGTGCTGCAACGGTTGTGTATGACCCGTTGACCTGTATCATAGTCTTCTCGATGGGCGTGGCAGGCATGATAACGGGCCGCATGTTGCACAACAAGCTGGCAGTGGTTTGTAGTTGCCTTGCCGGTGGTGTCGGCAGCGTGCTGTCGTTGGTGTTTTTCGGTCCGTCGGAGATGATAGTGTTGGCAGCGGTGTCGGTGCTTGTGCTGATAGTCCCCGCGATAGTCATGAGACAAAGGGAAAGGGGGGAGTGAGCCTATGTTTGACAAACTGGACCCGCTGCTGCACAGCGAGCTGAGGCTTGCGCTGATGTCTGTCCTGATAAACGTGGAGGAGGCCGACTTCACTTTCCTCCGCGAGCAGACGGGCGCAACGGCAGGAAACCTCAGCGTGCAGATAGACAAGTTGCAACAGGCAGGCTACATCGATGTGGAGAAAGGTTTCGAGGGCAAACGTCCCAAGACCACCTGCCGCATATCCCGGAAAGGGCTGCGTGCCTTCGAGGATTATGTGGAAGCCCTGAAGGGCTACATAAGTTTCCCGGGCAACAAGTGATTGCCTGAGTGATTTTAACCCAAACTGGTCATTAGATACAGAACAGGTTGCCAGGATGAAATATGAAAATCTGTGTTGTAATGACTGGTTTGGGTTTTTAAAACGGCTCTCCGCGTCCGTGTGTGCGGTGGCGGTGGAAAGGGGGCAAGTTCCAAAACGAAGTGCAATAAACATGCGGCGTGAGTGTTGGTGTTTCGACTTTTTCTTTGTAATTTTGCGCCGCCTTAAAACATAATCTTTTAACAACAGATGAGAACAGAAACACTCTCGGGCACCAAGAAGACCATTGTCGGGGTGCAGTTCCTTTTCGTTGCGTTCGGCGCCACGGTCCTCGTGCCTTTGCTCGTCGGCATCAATCCCTCCACCGCCCTTTTCACGGCAGGGCTTGGCACGTTCATCTTCCATTTCGTAACCAAGGGCAAGGTGCCGATATTCCTCGGCAGCTCTTTTGCCTTCATCGCGCCCATCATCGCCGCCACCGGGCAGTGGGGGCTGCCCGGCACGCTGGCCGGGCTGACGAGTGTGTCGCTGGTCTATTTCCTTATGAGCGCGCTGGTGCGGTGGCAGGGCAGGCATTTCCTCAACCGCGTATTCCCTCCGGTGGTCATCGGCCCGGTGATTATCCTCATCGGCCTCTCGCTCTCGGGCAGCGCGGTTGGCATGGCAAAGACCAACTGGCTGCTCGCCTTCGTCTCATTGCTTGCGGCCATACTCGTTCTCACCTTTGCCAGGGGGCTGCTGAAGCTTGTCCCCGTGATATGCGGCATCGTCACCGGCTACGTCGCTGCGGTGATTGCCGGCGAGGTTGACTTCGCGCCTGTCGTGGCTGCGCCGTGGCTTACCAATCCTGTTTCCCTCTCCACGATAACCCATTTCCAGTGGGCGCCGTTCCTGTATATGATGCCCGTGGCCGTGGCTCCGGTCATCGAGCATATCGGTGATGTCTATGTGGTGAGCGCCGTTGCGGGGAAAGACTTCGTCAGGGAGCCGGGTCTGCACCGCACCATGCTGGGCGACGGTCTGGCATGTCTCGCCTCGGCGTTTCTCGGCGGGCCGCCGGAAACCACATACTCTGAGGTGACTGGCGCGATGTCGATAACCAAGGTAACCAGTCCGGCGGTGATCCGCATATCTGCCGCCACGGCGTTGGTATTCTCCGTGATTGGCAAGCTGAGCGCGCTGCTGCAGTCCATTCCGCAGGCCGTGCTGGGCGGCATCATGCTGCTGCTGTTCGGCACCATAGCGAGCGTTGGCGTCAACAACCTCGTGCAGCACAAGGTTGACATGAACGAGACGCGCAACGTCATAATCATCTCCATAACCCTTACCACTGGCATCGGGGGCGCGGTGCTGTCCGCAGGCGACTTTGCGCTGTCAGGCATCGGCCTGTCGGCAATCGTCGGCGTGCTGCTCAACCTGCTGCTGCCTAAGTCAGCGTCTGGCGCGGAAGATGCGTCCGGCGGGGACGAGTCATAGTTGCTTGCGCGGGCTCTTTCCGAGTATCTTGGCGTATCGCTCTGTGTCACGCAGCAGTGCCAGCGCCTCCTTTATCTGCTTGTCGGTCCTGATGGCATTCTCTATCGCGCCGGCCTGGAAATAATATGCCGCCACGATGTCTGCGCATATCATGTTCTTCAGCACCTCCTTGTTTCGGTCGAGGTCGCGCCCGATGTCGTGCTTCAGTTTCGCGGCGAGAGCCTCGAACTCTTCCTTCGCGCCGTCGTAGTAGCCCTCGAAGCGTGCCAGTTTCTTCAGCGACTCGAGAGCCTTCTCCGTCTCCGGGTCGTATGAGAAGCCGCTCGCCATGACGCGCCGCTTGAACTCCTCGTAGTCCCCGTCGGTGAGGCAGAACTCTCCCGGCGGTGCTATGGCCGGGTGTGCGGCGATGTAGTCGAGCTCGTAGTCGAACATCACCTCCGTGGTGTCTCGCCCCGTCGCGCCGAGGTAGAATGCGATGTTTGGCAGCGAGTCCGGCGTTATTTCCACGTCGGGCTTGATGCCTCCGCCGTCGCGCACCTCCCTTCCTCCCGAGGTGTGGAACACCTTGGTCAGCGAGTCTGGTATATGCTCGGTGTATCCTCCGCGTGAGTGCTTGTAGTTTATCGCCTGTATGCAGCGTCCGCTGGGTATGAAATACTTGCTTGTCGTTATTTTCAGGTTGCCGTTGTATGGCAGGTCGAGTGGTGTCTGCACCAGTCCCTTGCCGTAGGTGCGCGTGCCGAGCACCACTGCCCGGTCGAGGTCCTGCATCGCCCCGGCGGTTATCTCGCTTGACGATGCCGTCTCGCCGTTCACCAGGATCACTATCGGCATGCCGGTGTCTATCGGCTCTTTTGTCGTCCGGTATTCCCGGTTTGCCCTTGTCAGTTTTCCTTTTGTCGTCACCAGCGTTATGTCCTTCGGCACGAACATGTTCACGATGTTCACCGCCTCGTCGAGCGACCCGCCTCCGTTGCCTCTCAGGTCTATCATCAGGCTGACGATACCCTGTCCGCGCAGGTCAACGAACGCCCTGCGCATGTCTTTCGAGCAGTCCTCGGTGAAGCTGTTCAGGTTGATGTATCCGATGTTGCCATCGACAACCCCGTAGTATGGTATCGCCGGCATCTGTATCGCGCGTCGCGTTATCTTTTTCGTCATTGTCTTGCCGGTGGCGGGGCGCATTATCTTCAGCGCGAACGTTGTGCCGGGGTCGCCGCGCAGGTGGCTGCTGACGTATGCCACGTCCTTGTCGGTCGTCACCGAGTCGTCTATGCTCAGTATGACGTCTCCCTTCTTCAGTCCGGCCTCCGCTGCCGGCGTGTTGGCGTATGGCTCGTCGATGACCACGCGCTTGAGCCGTGCGTTGTAGCGTATCAGCGCGCCTATGCCGGCGTATTTCCCGGTGAGCATCATCTTCAGGCTCTTCACCTCCGATTCCGGGTAATACACGGTGTACGGGTCGAGCGAGCGCAGCATTGCGTTGATGCCGTTGCCAATGACCTCGTCTGCGTCCAGCGAGTCAACGTACATCATGTCGAGGTTGCGGTATATGGCGTTGAATACCTCGATGTTCTTGGCAACCTTGAAGTTGTGGTCTTTCCCCTCCTGTGCCGTTGCGGCGGCGGAGGCAAGGAGCGACAGAGCCAACGCTGCCACCCCGAAGACGTGTGATAGTCTGTGTGTGTTCATGTATATAATAATGTGATGTCCTGCCGGCGGATTTTCATATATGGCTGCAAAGTTACATCATAATAACGTCAAATGCACCCGTTTCACATTATTTATTATCTTTTCTTGTTGTTTTAGCGAAAATGTTTGTTTCCTGTCCGTGGTGTCCCGTCTTGCCCGCAGCCGTCACTTTACCTGCTCGGGTGTGATTTCCCCGTTCCTTATCTCGATCGGCGTGCCTCCGATGGTTTCCTTGCAGAACGTTGACAGCCGCTGTACTGATGAGAACCTGAACTGCCTCGCGATTTCCTCCATGCTGTCGTTGGTGGTGCGCAGGGCCTTGAACAGTGCCTCTGCCTTCACCTTGTTTATCCATGCCTTTGGCGTCTCGCCGAAACACTGTGTGAAGTTGCGTATGAACGTCGACCGGCTCATGCACACCTTGTCCGCCATCTCGTCTATTGACGGGTAGGTTTTTGCCATGTTCACGATTGTTTCCTGGAACGACAGGTTGACGTGGAACAGCGGTGCCAGGAACGTTGCAAGGACATCCGTGGGATAGTATGCCTGCATGATGGCGGTGAACTCGCGCTGCTTTATGAGCTGTATGTCGCAGCAGAGCAGCCCGTCCATGATATACTCGGTTGTCTGATAGGCGAACACCCTCATTGCCCTTGTCATGTCTATGGGGAACAGCCAGTCCTTGCGCTTGGGTGCCGATTTGATCATCTCGTCGCTTAGGATGTTGTGGCAGAAGCGGAACTTGCTGTCCATGAAATACAGCACCAGCACCTTGCTGTCCTCCAGTACTTGAATGGTGTTCTCTATGCCGGCAGGCATGGGGAATATCTGGTTCCTGCGCACTGTGAAGGCGGGGAATTTCTCTCCCTCCACGTGCAGGGAGCCTTTCACCAGGAACAGCATCGCCGACCGTGAAGATACGGTGCGTGCGGTTGCCCCTTTCTTTTCTGTCACCACCCTGAAGCCTACCGGACTGTTGCATTGATAATGCTCGCACATTGTGTGCTTGTTGAGATAATATACTTGCATAGTAGTTTTTTTATAAATCGGTGTTCGCAAATTTAGTAAAAAACATCTAACATTGACCATGTGTTAACAAATATTTAATACAGGGGGGGGTAATTTACAATTATTAACAAGAATTTTGTGTCATGTTGGTTGTCAGCCACCTTTTTTCCTTATGCCGTGGAAATGTTGGCAAGGAATGTTCCGTTTGCCATATAGCGGCATTTCCCGCCATAATGTAAATGGCGACATTCAGATTGAAACAAAATGATAACTTTTTGGAATTTTTTGTTTTGGGCGGTGATTGTGAAGATGCTTACCTTTGCACCCGTAGAAAAGACAAGTGGCCAGCACGGCGCAACGCAGACATGCGCAGCGACATTTGCAAAAACCTCATGAAAACGGTTGTGTGCGGGACTTGTTAAGGAAACTGAGGCGATGTCCATGTGACTGGTCTCCAAGGCTGATACCTGATGAAGATGGGAAAAATTAATTTACTAAAACAAATCATTTATTAAGAGATAGATTATGAAAAAGATGTATGTTGTTCCTGCAGTGGGAGTCGTTTTTGTCGGCATGACAAATGCGTTGTTGGCAGGGTCTAATACTGGTGGCGATCTTGGTCCTGGAACAGGGCATGGGGGCGGCTTTCATTCCAAACAGGATGAATTCGATGAATGGGAGTCTTATGAGGATGAGGAAGATGTTGGTGAGTGATGGATTTTTACCAGCCTGATTTTCAAGATATTTATACTAATCATACTAAAACAAATACGAATATGAAAAAACTGTTTTTGAAATTTACGCTTTTCGGCGTACTTTGCTTCCTGGCTGGTTGCTCGGAAAGCGACGTGCCATGTGACGCGCAGGGAGATGCGGCGGAACTGTCTGATGATGTGATTTCCGGCATCGGGACTTTCGATCCCGACGAAGTGGACGGGATGTTTCAGGAATCACCAGGGACGAGGACCGAGCTGCAATATGACAAACTGATCAACTATATCAAGTTTTGCTGGAAAAAGGGAGAGAGAGTCCCAGTCTATATGTGCTTCAAACAAAGGGATAAGCAAAAGATTGTCAAGTCAGAAGTGTTAATCAAGGAAAACAACAAAGTCTCGTTCTTACAGAAAATCCCCGCAGGGTTCAACCGAAGAAGCGGAGACCTATATATCGGTGCGGCCATGGGCAAGCAGCCGGGAGTGAATAATGGCGCATGGGCTACGGGTCTGACGGCGGATGGCCAGATAAGGATAGAAATGGCAGACGAGGTGGATGCTGCTTCAAACGAGTATAACCTGCCGTTCTATGTTCCTCTCACGCGCATTGGGGAGAGTGGCGACATATTCCTGCACTTCAAGTCGTTTGGCAGCTGGATTGTCGCACGGGTGAAAATCAACGAGAATGCCCGTCCAAACCATTTCGTGGTGAATTCTGATGTCGTTTCCACGACTGGCACACTCGACCTGTTGAACTCGGAGGGTGGAGACGCCAAGTGGACCCCAGACCCGTTGCAGACTGACAACATCAGGTTCAAGGTAAAGAACTTTGAGGTGAGGGCCGGCGAGGAGGCGCAGCCGCTGCTCATGTGGTTCTCGCCAATACTTGACCACAAGTCGAAGCAACCAACCACCGTCAGCGTCGGCATCGGAGGCACAGAGCACGAGGCAGCACGCTATGTGACGAGAGACACCGGGGGGAAATGTTTTAATTTCGAGAACAACGGTTCGTATTTTTTCTGTCTTTTTGAGAAAAAGGACGAGATAAATCCCCTGCTTGCCCACGACTTGGTGATATCGGCTTACCATAGCAACCTGAAAAGGAGCGTTAACCGCAGCATACTCCAGATAACCAATGCCACTGACCACGACATAGACCTCCGTGGCTACTACCTCGTGCGCTCAGTTTATGGCTCGCCGGAGACACCGTCCGGAGTGATTGACCTGGGCAACCTCGAGAAGAACGGGGCAAAGTTCCTGTATAACGACAGGGAAAAGAGAATACTGCCCAGCGGCGCGTCACTGCTGGTGACGGGATATACCGAGTGGCTTGCCAGCAGGACATTCGATGGCTACAAGGGCAGGATATACCAGATAGCACTTCTCGGGGAGAACGCCAACCTGCTTAATGAGTTCGCGCCGGTGCCCACCATTTGCAGGGAAGTGCCGAACAACTCTTTCTGCAATGCCTTCTTCATCACGCGCAACGGCACCAACATATCGATTGCCAGCCCCAACGACATTGTTGACAACTTCGGGCGCGACGCCAATGGGAAGATATACCGCTTCCCGTTCCTGAACATCACATACTACCGCGTGCCGTACTACAACGCGCGGGACGATGAGCAGGGACTCGCCGGCCCTGCAACCTACCGCTACAACCTGAACAAGGTGATGCACTATGAGGGAACGTTCAAGGGTCCGATGGTGGCATACGAAAGTTGTGCGTGGAGGTATGCAAACGAAAACAAGCTGACGTCATTGGGCATGTGGGCGAAATATGGCGACATCAAGATGAAAAGGAACAACATGTATCCAAAGGACAAAAGAAGAAGATGAGGGCGAAGGTGCCGGCGGGCACCAACCATGAGCCTTCATGGAATACATCTACTTAAAAATATATATATGTGACAGGCTGTTGAATTACAGCTGATAAATTATTTAAAGTAATGATTTAATTGATAACGGCTCCCCGGACGATGAGAATCGCCCGGGGAGACTTTTTTCCGTGCCGTGCCGGCGCTTTGCTCCATGTAATGAAGTTATTGCCGTCTTGTAAGCCGTGGTTGCCTGGCAGTGGCTTGCAAAATTGTGCGTAATGAAATCATGCCCAAACCACGGTGTCGTGGTTTGGGCATGATTTTTATTTATACTTTCCCGTTGCTGTCCGGGAAATATGTTCCTGTTTCGTCGCCCTATATTATTTCACATACTCGGCGAAGTCGGTGAGGCGCATGTCGCCCTTGCGTGCCAGCGTGTCGTGCATTGCGAACGCGGCGGTGAGGTTGTGGCGTGTCTGTCCCATCTTTGCAATCTTGAGGTAGTCCCATAGCAGTTGCTTGTAGTCCGGGTGTGCGCAGTTCTCGATGATTGTCTGTGCGCGCTCGTAAGGGCTCTTCCCGCGCAGGTCCGCGATGCCCTGCTCTGTGGCAATGATGTTCACGTCGTGCTCGCTGTGGTCGAGGTGCGAGCAGAATGGCACTATCGATGAAATAACCCCACCCTTTGCCGTCGATGCGCATGTGAAGATACTGAGGAAGGCGTTGCGCTCGAAGTCGCCCGAGCCTCCGATGCCGTTCATCATTCTCGTTCCGCTGATGTGGGTGGAGTTTGCGTTTCCGTATAAGTCCACCTCTATCGCGGTGTTTATGGCGATCACCCCGAGCCGGCGTATCACCTCGGGCGAGTTTGAAATCTCGCTCTGGCGCAGCGTGAGGTGCTTGCGGCAGTAGTCCATGTTGCTGTAGATCTGCTTTAGGCATTCGTTGGATACTGTCAGCGAACATGACGATGCGTTCTTCACGCGCCCGTTGAGCAGCATGTCGACCACGGCGTCCTGTATCACCTCTGTATATACGTCGAAGTCTGGCACGTGCTTGTTCTGTCCCAGTGCCCCGAGTATTGCGTTTGCCGTCGAGCCGACCCCGCTCTGCAGCGGCAGGAACGTCTCAGGTATGATTCCACGGTGCATGTCTGCGACGAGGAACTCGGCCACGTTGTATCCGATCTTGTCCGTTATCGGGTCGCTGTCCTTGAATGCGCGTGCCTCGTCCGGCAGGTTACACTCAACGACACCAGTCAGCCGGCTTGCATCGAACTCTATGTATGGTTTCCCGATGCGGTCGCCCACATGCTCTATTGGGATTGGCTTGCGGTATGGCGGGTCGAGCGGCTCATACACGTCGTGGATGTATTTCGCGTTGGGGCTGTGGAAGCTGTTCAGCTCGAGTATCACGCCTTTCTTTGCGAGCCTTACCACTGTCGGCGCGATGCCTCCTGCGGCGGTCAGGTAGCAGCGTATCTTGTCTCCCACCTCCTCGATGTCGCACACTTCGATTATCGCCCAGTCTACGTCTCCGAGGAAGCCGTAGCGCAGTTCCTGCGCCATTTGCGAGAGGTGTATGTCGTTGTATGCAATCTCCCCGGCGTTGACGCTCTTGCGGAAGTCTCCGTTGGTGGTGTATGGCGCGCGGTATTTTATTGCCTTTGCCTGCGTCATCACGCCGTCGGTGCTCTGCCCGGTCGATGCCCCTGTGAAAAGGCCCACCTTGAAGGGACGGCCTGCGGCATGTTCTGCCTCGGCCTTCTTGGCCAGTTCCCGTGTTACTGCCTTTGCTGTGCCGGCCGGCGTGAATCCGCTCATGCCTATGTTCTCGTCATTCTTGATAAGTGCGGCGGCTTCCGCAGCCGTGATACGTGTATATGCCATAGTAAAGTTTAAGTTAAAGAATTTATGGGTGCAAAGATAATAAATTTAATGCAAAGGGGGAAATTTAATGCCGAAAGTTTTTTCATCCTGACCTCCGAAATTCCCATGCGCGCCCGTCTTTCAGAACATTTTCACCACGCGTGCAATTCCATCCGCCAGGGCATCCACCTCCTCAAAGGTGTTGTAAAGGGCGAATGATGCGCGCACCGTCCCGAGTATGCCGAGGCGGTCCATGAGCGGCTGGGCGCAGTGGTGCCCGGTGCGCACGGCGATGCCGAGGCGGTCGAGCAGGGTGCCGACATCGAGGTGGTGGATTAGTTGCCGGTCTGACGTGCCGCCGCTGAAGAGGTTGAACGAGACTACCGCATCGTGTTCCGCCGCCGCGCTGGTGGGTGGCACGCCGTAGATTTTCATTCCGTCTATGGCGGAGAGCCGCTCCATGGCATAGCGTGTCAGTTCCTGCTCGTGGGCGGAAATGCTGTCCATTCCGAGCGACTCGATGTAGTCTATGGCACATGCCAGGCCGTGTGTGGCAACGTAGTCCGGCGTGCCGGCCTCGAACTTGAAGGGCAGCCGCTCGAAGGTGGTATGCCCGAATGTGACGCGGTCTATCATCTCCCCTCCGCCCTGGTATGGCGGCATCTCCTCGAGCCACCGCTCCTTGCCGTAAAGCACGCCGACACCCGTGGGCCCGTACATCTTGTGTCCCGAGAAAGCGAAGAAGTCGCAGCCGAGCTGCTGCACGTCAACCTTGAAGTGCGGCGCGCTCTGCGCACCGTCTATCATCACTGGCACGCCGTGCTCGTGGGCAATGCGTATTATGTCGCCCACGGGGTTCACCGTCCCGAGCACGTTGCTCACATGTGCCACGCTGACAATCTTGGTGCGGCTGGAAAAGAGCCGCCCGTAGTCGTCGATGCTAAGCCGCCCGTCGTCTGTCATGGGTATCACGCGCAGGCGTATACCGCGCCTCTCGGCCTGCAGTTGCCACGGCACGATGTTGGAATGGTGTTCCATGGCTGAGACGATGACCTCGTCGCCCTCTTTCATAAACCGCTCTGCGAACGACGACGCCACTAAGTTCAGGCTCTCGGTGGTGCCGCGCGTGAATATCACCTCCCCGGTGTCCCCGGCGTTTATGAACCGGCGCACACGCTCGCGCGCCGCCTCGTGGAGGTCGGTTGCCTGCTGCGAGAGGTAATGCACGCCCCGGTGGACGTTGGCATTGACGTTGTAGTACTCCTCGACCATTGCATCGACCACCTTGCGCGGCTTCTGCGTCGTGGCGGCATTGTCTAAATATACCAGCGGCTTGCCATACACCTCGCGGCTCAGAATAGGGAAGTCCTCCCTTGCCTTGTTTATATCGTACATTTTACTGATTTGATTTGAATGTCAGACCAATGAAGGGAGCGTTGCCGGCACACATTGCCGCGCCGCGCCTTTCACGGTTGCAAATATAGCGTTTTTTGGCGAGGGGGACAACAATGTGCCATTTTTTTTACCCCAACTGGTCATTATAGCCCGGGATGGCAGCCAATATGAAATGGGAAAAGCATTGCCGGTATCCGCGCGTATGCCGTCCTCCGCCTCGTTGCTGTCTGCCCCGGATGCTATGCCTGCCTGCGGTGGGGTGGAGCGCAGGCGTCTGGCACCTGGTTTGTGAAAGCGAGTGGGGCTGTGCCTATTCCGACACAGCCCCACTTGTTTTGTTGTTTGTTTTCTTTTGTCAGCCAATCTTGTTGTGGGACTCGAGCATTGCCTTGGGGTCGAGAATATCGTCGAGTTGCTCCTTGGTCAGGAGGCCATTCTCGAGCGCCACTTCCTCGAGGCTCTTGCCTGTCTTGAGCGCTTCCTTGGCAATCTTGGTGCTGTTCTTGTAGCCGATGTACGGGTTCAGCGCGGTGACAATGCCGATGGAGTTCTTCACCATTTTGAGGTTGTGCTCTGCGTTCACCGTGATGCCGTTTATGCACTTCTCGCGCAGCGTGTCCATTGCCTTGCCGAGCCATGTCATGCTCTCGAAGATACATTCCGTTATCACCGGCTCCATGACGTTGAGCTGCAGTTGTCCTGCCTCTGCGGCGAAGCATACCGTGGTGTCGTTGCCGATAACCTTGAAGCACACCTGGTTTGTCACTTCTGGTATCACGGGGTTCACCTTGCCCGGCATGATTGAGGACCCTGGCGCCATCGGCGGCAGGTTGATCTCGTTGAGGCCGCATCGCGGGCCCGAGGCCATCAGGCGCAGGTCGTTGCATATCTTTGACAGTTTCACTGCCAGTCGCTTCAGTGCGGCAGAGTAGCTTACGAATGCTCCCGTGTCGGGTGTCGCTGCTATCATGTCGAAGGCCTTCTCGAACTTCTCGCCTGTCAGTTCGCTCAGCCGGCGTGTGCAGAGTTCGTCGTAGCCCGGCACGGCATTCAGTCCGGTGCCTATGGCGGTCGCGCCCATGTTTATTGTTTTGAGCATGTTCACGTTATACTCTATGTTGGCAACCTCTTCCTGCAGCGTGTTGGCGTATGCGTTGAACTCCTGTCCCGATGTCATGGGCACTGCATCCTGAAGTTGTGTGCGCCCCATCTTCACCGCGTCCTTGAACTCCTCTGCCTTTGCGCGCAGCGCTGCTATGAGGTTTTCCAGGCTTTTGACGAGTGTTTTGTTCATTCGTATGACGGCATAGTGTATTGCTGTGGGGTATGCGTCGTTTGTTGACTGCCCGCAGTTGACATGGTCGTTCGGCGAGCAGTGTTTGTAGTCGCCCTTCTCATGTCCCATAATGCCGAGCGCGATGTTTGCCAGCACCTCGTTGGCGTTCATGTTGACCGACGTGCCTGCTCCGCCCTGCATCATGTCAACGGGGAAGTTGTCCCAGTGCTTTCCTGCGATCACCTCGTCTGCCGCGCGGCATATCGCGTCTGCGATCTTCGGGTCGAGTTCTCCCAGTTCGGCGTTGGCCATTGCGGCAGCCTTCTTAACGTATGCAATTGCTATGATGAACTCTGGATAGTCCATCATCTTGCTGTTTGAGATTTTGTAGTTGTTGATAGCCCGTTGGGTCTGTACGCCATAATAAGCATTGGCCGGGACCTGCAGTTCGCCCAACAAATCAGATTCTACTCTGAACTTCTTTGAATCGTTTGCCATTTTATTGTTTTTCAGTTTAATTATGGCACCAGACGATGCCCATAGTATTAATAATAATCGGTTGCGTTGCAAAGTTACTCAATAAAAGAAATACAGACATGGAAAAGTCTGGGGTTTTCTGTTAATTTAATAATGTTTAACCCAAATCGGTCATTACGGTAACTATTCAGCAATATTGTTCATGACAAATTCTGTTTCAGCACTAACTTGACTATCGCCCAGAATACAGTTATCCGAAATACGAAAAATCTTTGATTATCAATAAAATACATAGTTATTTGCTTGCATATGTCATATATATTTCGTATCTTTGTGCTTATGAATGAGCAAGTTACGGACATATCGCAAGTGTTTAATAGATTGACTTCAGAGATGGCATCAATGCGGGAGGCCATGGATGCGATGCATACAGAGAATGTCAACT
>OISS01000084.1_pt1 | contig 25891 bp, 18 predicted proteins | sample 1586511 | NCBI WGS metagenome assembly OISS01 (sample SAMN02675049, study PRJEB24791) | human gut metagenome, SKBSTL061 | isolation source: stool | host: Homo sapiens | place: USA
CCTGCCAAAGAACTCCTTCCAATATGCCTGCGGACAACGGGCAAGCCCGTTTTTTCCGAAAGCGAGTGCAAAGGTAACACTTTGATGCGGAACCGCAAAACTTTTGAGAGGGAAATTTCAAAAAAAGATGTTTTTAACATTTCACGATTATAAAACGGGGAAGGGAACACAATAACACATTATATTATATATAACCCCTGGCACACAGAGAATGAGAGCAGTAGTCACGGGACAAAGGCAAAATGACACAGCAGGACGGCAAGTAGGACAAAGACTGGGTATTGGCGGTACTGCAAAACAGGCGAGATTGGATTGCAAATTCGCCGTATTTGTGAGGCAAAACAGGCGAGATTGTACACCAAATACGCCGAATTTGCATTGCCGTAGGGCATTAAAAACCAATCGGTCATTACGAAACGGTTTTCCCACTTCGTCTTGTCAACCCGTTACTCCGCTGCTTGCAGCCGCTTGCCGGCATCTTGCCAGTAGTTTTTTCCTGACGTAGCCCGCTACTCCTGCAAAAAAGACAACAGCAAATCTGCCTGGGCAATCGACTAAAATCAGTTCAGGCTATAATGACCGATTGTGGCTAAATGCAAACTTATTGTGTAAACTTGCATTTGCCGCTTTGCCGAACGAGAGACCGAGGGAAAAATTAAACTTTTCCACACCAAAGTGCGAATTCTTCAAACATGTTTTGTAATTTTGCACTTGCTGGTTGACTCTACGTAATTTTGATAACGGTTATGGATAAATATTTTTTTGCATTAATCTTCTTTGCGAACTATCAATTTTATGCATATAGTCAAAAAGAGATGGTAAAGATAGAAGGATTTCTTATAGAGCGTTACAGCAAGAAAGAAATCTTTAGAAAGGATACATTGTCAATAGATCACTCAATGGACACTTTTTATTTTACGACCCAAATAGATAGTATTCGTATAATGAGTCCGAAAGAAATTTATTCGGCATTAGTTTCTCCTTGCTATAAAAATGTAGAAATTTACAAGTTTTCTCCATTTGATAGGGAATATGGTAATTATATTGCCCCCAACATATGTCCTGTTCCTCTAAAGAAGCAAAATCTTTTCTATACTTTATGCTCAGATTCTGTTTTTGTGTATAAAGTTTATTCTGTGAAGGGACAAGCGATTAGATTATGTATAGCGAATGATTATCTGAACAGCAAAAAGAACATGGAATTGGCTGTTAAATGGAATATTTCTCCGACATCAATTGATAAGCGAATTCCTTTCTTTTACATATATGTTTTTTTTGACGTTATAAATAATTCTATCAATACGGGTATACCTGTTTTCTTTAAACCAATTGTATGTTGTGGCCTAGGAATTCAAGGAAATCCCAAAGGGAATCCTTGATGAATTTTGATGATTATGTGGAGATGTTTTTGTATTTTAACACAATATTGCCCCCTGCTGCCGTGCGATTGAATCGCGTGACAATATTGGGTTTAACACCCTCTCCAGGCTGTCGTGCGGTTCAATCGCATGGATTTGTTTCCATTATTGCCACACGATACAATCGTGCGGTAAACGACAACTACAACGGTATGCCGGAGGCGGCACAGGCGAAAGCCATGACACGCGCAGCCATCGACGGCAACTTAACGGAGTTGAACCTTGGCGGCATTCGGCAAACTGCAAGCGAGCTTGCTTTGCACTCGTTGGCACAAGGTTTCAAGCCGAATGACGACTACGAGAAGATGCTGTTCTACTACCACCCTGACCATTTGGGCAGTAGCAGTTACATCACCAACTTGGATGGTGAGGTCATGCAGCACATTGAATATGTACCGTTTGGCGAAGTGTTCATCGAGGAACGCAACAATACTTGGAACACGCCTTACCTCTTCAATGCCAAAGAGCTGGATGAAGAGACGGGATTGTATTACTATGGTGCGAGATACTATGAACCGAGGTTGAGTTTATGGATGAGTGTCGATCCTATATCTAATTTTGATCCGAGAAACAGAGAGAATTATTTTGATGGAGAACATAATGATGGTGTATATAATTATAGGAACCTTAATCCATATATATATTGCTATCAGTCACCTATAAGTTTAGTTGATCCAAATGGAAAACAAGCGGTTCCAGGTGCAATTCTGGGTGCTTTTACCGAATATCTATCAAAGGTCGGAGAAAAAATGATTTTTGGAAAAATGTCTTTCTCTGAAGCGAAAGGTAATCTGACATGGAAAGACGCTCTTGATATTGGAGTCGCGGGAGCCATAGGAGCTGTTTCTGGGACAGCGAAGTTTGCAAAATTTGTAGCAAGCCCTATTGGTAAAAAAATCATGAAAGTTGTTACAGAAATAGGCTTTTCATCTCTTGAAGCTGGATTAAAGTCAATATATGGAGAGGAATTTAGTTTAGAAGCAGTTTTGGTTGAAGTTGGTATGGGAGATTTATTAGGGCACTTTTTACCAAAAAAAATCTTCAAGGAGGCTGCAAATAAATCAAGGCATGACCTTAATCGTGCAAAAGAGTTAATGAGACGAAAGTCAGCAACTCCAAAGGTAACGCGGAAACAAGCAGTTAAACTCAAGAATGAACAGAAAAATATGAGGATTAACGAATCTCTCGAGGCTGTTAGCGATGGCACCAGACAGACCATTTCAAAAACAGCAGGTAGTAGGACTCAAAGAGCAACCCAAAAGAGCAACTAATAATGAAAAGAAAGATTATTGTTTGTTTGATAAACATTGGTTTAGGTTTCTTTGTGGCGTATATGTCTCTGCTTTATATAAGAGAAAGAAATATCTCTACTACTCAATGCAATATAGCTTGTAATATAGTTAATATATATATGGAACATAGCTCAAGGCAACATCCTACAGTAGAGGTTATTTATCGAAATAGGAAATATACAGCTAATATAGCCAACGGCGAAAGATTGCAAATTGGATATAATACAACTACCTTCTATTATGACAAGTTGCTTGACAGAGTGTTTTGTCGTAATTCAGATATTGAAAGAGGATTATATGTAGTTATCTTACTTTTTGTTTTGTCTTTTCTGTTTTGGTTAAATCCTAATCTTACCGTAAAAAAAAGGAAGTAATAAGTTTTGCTAATACTCAAAATCAGGAGTTATCAAAATAAAAAGACAACAAACGTGGCACGAAAACGGCAATCCACGACAGTGATAAATAACAGAATGTATAACATTAAAACAACAAGTCTATGGTAAACCATATATCGATTGTTTGAACTTACCCATACAAGGGTATGCCCCAACACCCATATAAGGGTAACGGGCAATACCCTTATAAGGGTGTTCATCATTACCCTTATATGAGTATCAAAAGCCGTAAGCAATAAACAGGAAAGAACGACGTTAAATAATTGATAACCAAAGGCAATAAGAAGTTATGATTGAATTTGAAGTAAAATCAAAGAAGCAGCCTATCGGCAAGCGTAAAGGACAGACGGTGTACTTCGCCCAGCCAGTATCATAACAGCATCTGACAAACAAGTTGGTAGTAGATCGTATCTTTTTACTGATAAGGAACAGTCTATAAAAGAGTTGCAAACTATAGGTATGAGCAGGTATAACAAGAAATATAAATACACCGAAAATATGTTGCGAAAAGAGTAAAATCTTCAACAACGTTTATCACATGTTTCAAATGACTAAAAAGGTTTTGGTTATTCTTTTTTCGATTATTATTTTAACAGGAGGGTGTAACTCCCCCTTGTCAAAGTTTAAATGCGTCTATGACATGTATGGTGATAGTACTGTTTATTATGTAATAACAATCAATGGAGATTATCTAAAGACTACCAAACATAAACACATTATAGTTTCCGAGTTTGACAGCTTAAATAATATATGGCATTCTCCAGTAGATAGTATTTTTGAAAAAAAGGATAGTATATTTCTAAGCAAAGAATTACAAGATTCACTGATTTTTCATATAGAAAATGCTATAAAAAGTGACAAAAGCATGACTTCTTACATGTCTACCAATCAATCTATAATAACGATAAGTTGGAATAAACGTACTTATAAACTCCAATATAGCAACATAGGGCAACGTGGTTTGATTTCATTTCTAAAAAAACACTCTTCCATCCAGATCAAATGAACAGCAAATAAAAGATTAAGTATTAATATGCCATTACGAAACAACCGTACATATCCCTACAAAATTGAGCTGCGCACCTACCTGAAGTATTGCAACGGAGCGGAAACGTTCTACAGTTACGACCCACAGCGTCGCAGACTACAGAACCTTGCAGTCAATGCTGGCGGCAAGACCATCTTGGACAGTGCCCTCCAGTTACAATCCATCAAGGACAATTACAAGACATTTGATTTGCCATACAACGGTGTGGACAATACCGATTATGTCAATGGCAAAGGCTTTAGCAGTGATGACGACACGCCGGAGGCAGCACAGGCAAGGGCGATGGTCAAGACGAGAGCTGGCGAAGCTGGCACTAACGAGCGGATGCAGTTCTACTATCACCCCGACCACTTGGGCAGCAGTAGTTACATCACCAACTTGGATAGTGAGGTCATGCAACATATTGAGTATGTGCCGTTTGGAGAAGTGTTCATCGAGGAACGCAACAACACATGGAATACGCCTTATCTCTTCAATGCCAAAGAGTTTGACGAGGAGACGGGTATGTACTACTATGGTGCGAGGTACTATGAGCCGAAGTTGAGTCTGTGGATAAGCGTGGATCCATCTGCAGAGGAAAAGCCATGGCTTACTATCTATTGCTATACAAGGAATAACCCGATAATATTAGTTGATCCTGATGGAAGAGACGAATGGGAAATTAATAGCAAAGGCGACATCGTCAAACAGATAAAGACTGATAAGCACGATGCTTTCTTTTTTGTAAGCAAAGCAGGAAAGAGGGTAAAAGGAAAAAGTTTATCATTTGAATATGGAACAATCGAAAAGGCTTCGGGACAGAAAACAGATGGAGGAACAAGATACGATGTTTATCAGGTACGTGGAGATAAGCATGCCAAACAGTTATTTGAAAGTTTTGCTAAGAATACATCAGTAGAATGGAGTATTATGCAGACAGGTACTGAGGGTGCAAAAGGTTTGAATTACCTAACGACTTCTCATAGTGAAAAGAGTGAGTCTGGTATGGTTGATTTGTTTAACAAACAACTTAAAAATGGATATACTTTGCGTGCATTTTATCATTCACATCCAAGTAATGTACTTATTCCATCGAATATTGGAGGCAAATATGGAGATATTCCTATTGCCCAAAAAATGACAGAGATTAGCAACCAATCAATAACATTTGGTATATATGGACCTAAGAGTGGAGAATATGTCACATTTGGTCCCAACTCAAAAATAGAAGATTATTCTGTTAATTTGGAAGGCTTTACTGTTACTGCAACAAGAACAACTAAAAATAGAAAAAAATGAAACACTTTATCATATCTATATTCCTTCTGATATTTGTTCCCTGCTTTTCACAGAGAACAATAAAAAAGGTGTATTTACCATCCTATCGGATAATACATTGTAACTTTTTAAAGACGGTGAACAACATTGCTGCTCGTTATAATCAAAACAATAATAATATATTCATAATATATATGCAAGGTAGTTGCAGAGTTTATGTTTGGATGCTCGATAAAAAAAATGTAATGTATGATCCCGACACGTTTGGATATACAGTTGTAGGCAAGCATGTTTTTTTCTCCAAAAAGACAAGAACCAAAACATTTTAATTCCCCATAATGGTTCAAAACGACTATTTAACTTTTTGGACACGAAAATCTCCCCCATGACAGACGGAGTCTTTGAATGGGTGTATAATATATCAGGTGACAGGGTAAAACTATTGCGTTTTATAAGTCCAGAGTAGAGTGGTATTGTTTTAAATCAGAAGTGGTAATGCTTCAGATCGGGATCCGTCCATTTTCAAGTTGTGATATAAAAGTCAGTTTTTTTCTTTGCAATACCATTTTTTTCGTATAACTTTGCCGTTCAAATAATTTATATTTTGACTTGATGTATAAAACAATATCATTCGGATGACACAGAAAGAAGATATTCAGAACGCTGTAAACGTTATGAAGGACGGAGGTGTGATACTCTATCCCACCGACACGGTGTGGGGCATTGGCTGCGACGCCACCAATTCCGAGGCTGTGGCAAAGGTTTTCAATATTAAGAAACGCGATGATTCGAAGGCACTCATTTGTCTTGTTGACTCTGAGGCCAGGCTTCAGCGTTATGTCAGGAACGTGCCGGAGGTGGCATGGCAGGTAATGGAGTATGCCGTTAAGCCCACCACAGTAATCCTTGACAATGCAGTGAACCTTGCCCCCAACCTTGTTGCTGACGACGGCAGCATAGCAATGCGCGTGACGCGCGAGGCGTTCTCGAAGGAACTGTGCTACAGATTCCAGAAGCCCATAGTGTCAACGAGTGTCAACATAAGCGGTGAGCCTGCCGCACAGAATTTCAGCGACATAGCCCCGGAACTTATCGAGGCAGCCGACTATGTGTGCTTTTCAAGACGACAGGAGCATAAGCCGCACACCCCGTCGTCAATAATAAAGATAAAGGAAGACGGAGAGGTAACCATAATAAGGAAATAATGGATATTGACGCATGGGCAGTGGCATATTGCTGAAGTTTACTGAATGGCGCGGCCGTCATATCAGCGACCGACAGTTTACGCTGATATTAAGTTTCGTGGTGGGATTCCTCGCTGCGGTCGCAGGCTATACCCTTCACTGGATTATATCCAAAATACAGCTGCTGCTCACCGCAGGGTTCGACATAACCTCGTCCAACTGGATGTACCTCATCCTGCCGGTTGTCGGTATATACCTCACGTCGCTTTTCGTCAGATATATAGTCCGCGACGACATTGGCCACGGCATCACGCGTGTGCTGTATGCAATAAGTTCAAAGAAAAGCCGCATAAAAGGCCACAACTGCTGGAGTTCGGTCGTCGCATCCGCCATAACCATCGGTTTCGGAGGCAGCGTCGGCGCAGAGGCTCCGATCGTCCTGACCGGCTCCGCCATAGGTAGCAACCTCGGCAAATTGTTCCGCATGGACAACAAGACGATGATGCTGCTTGTAGGCTGCGGTGCTGCGGCGGCAATAGCCGGTATTTTCAAGGCTCCCATCGCCGGTCTTGTGTTCACGCTTGAGGTGCTTATGGTTGACCTGACTATGGCGTCACTGCTCCCGATATTGATTTCCACCGTGACGGCGACATGCTTCACCTATATATTCACTGGCTCCGCCTCGCTGTTCAATTTCAGCCTCGATGGCAGCTGGACACTCGATCGTGTCCCCGCCACAATCCTCCTCGGTGTCTGCTGTGGTTTGTTAAGCCTGTGGTTCATCCGCGCCTCAAGCATGTTTGAGAGCGTGTTCGAACGTCTCGGTAAGAACTATTTGACGCGCCTTGCTCTTGGCGGCGTCGTGCTGTCGCTGCTCATATTTTTCTTCCCGTCTCTCTTCGGTGAAGGGTACAGCAGCATAAATATCCTGCTCGGTGGCAAGACCGAAGCCGACTGGCAGACGGTTATGAACAACTCGATATTCTATGGTCACGGTGAAATGCTCGTTCTGTATATCGGTCTTGTTATGATGACAAAAGTTTTTGCCACGGCAGCGACAAACGGCGGTGGCGGCTGCGGAGGAACATTCGCGCCCTCACTCTTCGTTGGAGCGTTCGGCGGTTTCTTCTTCTCCCGCCTTTGGAACATGTACCAAATCGGAGTTTATGTTCCGGAAAAGAATTTCACGCTCCTCGGCATGGCTGGCGTAATGACAGGTGTGATGCACTCTCCGCTGACAGGTATTTTCCTCATCGCCGAACTGACGGGAGGCTATGCCCTTTTCATCCCGCTGATGATTGTGTGTATATGTGCCTTCCTGACAATAAACATATTTGAGACACACAGCATCTACGGTATGCGGCTTGCGCGTCAGGGCAAGTTGATAACACACCACACGGATCATGCCGCGCTCACCATGATGAGCCTTGACAGCGTTATAGAGCGTGACGTGACCACCGTTCCTCCGGACATGGCGCTCGGCAAGCTTACCCATTTCATCAGCCGCAGCCGCATGAACATCGTCCCTGTTGTTGACGACGCAGGGTCACTGATAGGCGAGATTGACGTCACTAAGATAAGGCATATCGTGTTCCGCACAGAGTTATACAGTCATTTCAACGTATCGCAGCTTATGACGGAACCGCCGGCAGTGCTTGGCGAAAACGACACCATGTATGATGTTATGAAAAAATTCGACGCCACCGATGCGTCTATGCTGCCTGTCGTTGATTCTTTTGGGAAACTGAAGGGTTATGTCGCGCGCGCCCATCTCTACAGCCAGTACAGGCAGATGGTTGCCGACCTGTCGGCTGAATAGTCATCCCTCCTCAATACTCGCCTTCATCCCGTTAAGGAAATCCCTCGCTGCCATTCGCCGTTTCCCACTCAGTTGCACCTCTGTGAGTTCGAGCATTTCCCCTCCTGCCGATGCCATGAGCCGCCCTTGGTGCGAGAAGAAAGTTCCGGGAGACATGTCTGTTTTCACACCTGTGACACGCGACCCGTATATTTTGATTGTATGTCTCGCGTCACTGCCGAACGGCGACCATGCCCCGGGCACCGGCGACAATCCACGTATTAAGTCGTGAACGCGCCCGGCGCTCATTTCCCAGTTTATCATGCAGTTTCCCTTGAACAGTTTCGGGGCATCGTGAAGATGCCCTGCCGCATCGGTCATTTGCTCCTGCGGTATACTGCCAACCACTCCGTTGCCCTCAATCAACCTGTCTATCGTCTCTATGGCGATTTCAGCACCCAACTTCATCAGTCCGTCATACACAGTCTCAACGTTGTCCTCGGGTCCTATGGGCATTTCGCGCTGCATGATGATGCGCCCAGTGTCGATGTCGTGGTCGATGAAGAACGTTGTTACCCCTGTGCGTTCCTCGCCGTTTATTATCGCCCAGTTTATAGGTGCCGCGCCACGGTATTGCGGCAGCAGTGCTGCATGTACGTTGAAAGTGCCGAAGCGCGGAAGAGTCCACACCACCTCGGGCAGCATGCGGAAAGCCACCACAACCTGCACGTCCGGAGAATATTCCCCAAGTTCTTTCAGGAAGTTCTCATCCTTCATCCTTTCCGGCTGCAGCACCGGTATGCCATGTTGCCTGGCGCATACCTTGACCGCAGGCGGTTGCAACGTGTGGTGATGCTTGCCCACCGGTTTGTCAGGCTGCGTCACCACGCACACTACATTATACCCCCCGTCAACCAATGCCTGCAACGTTGCCACCGCAAACTCCGGCGTTCCCATGAAAACTATTCTTAGGTCTTCTTTCCTCATAAGTATTGCTTGTCGTGTAATATTTGTTGCAAAGATACAACAAAAAACTGAGAATGAGGGCAGAATGATGAAAAATCTGTGAGAATGAGCGGATTAATTGATTTAGTTGGATTCTCTGTGCAGACAACAGATGCCACAGAAAAGTCAGTTGAAGCAAGAGTTTCGTTACTATCCCGTTACTCTTTTCGCTGGCGAGGAGGTCTGAAAAGCCCGTGAGGAAATGGCTGTAAACTATCGAAATACAGCGTTTCGGGAGGCAAAATTAGGGTAATATCTGATGTTGCCTGCGGGAAAAGGACAAAAAAGACGTGAAGCGGATGTGATTGCGCCGATGTGCTGCGGTTTGCTTACAGCCTTTCAGCTCTACATGGAATAATTTTGCAAACAAAAACAATGTAGAGTATGAGCAGAAGCACTTTCAGGGTGTTGTTCTACCTCAAGCGCAACGCGCCGAAAAAGAACGGAATGATTCCCGTGATGTGCCGCATCACGGTGAACGGGAAGGTATCACAGTTCAGCAGCAAGCTGGACGTGGAGGAGAAAATGTGGAACGTGGAACTGGGCAAACTGACGGGTCGTAGCCTCGTGGCACAGGAGGGCAACCGTATGCTGGACAAGATACGGCTTGGCATCAACAAGGCGTATCAGGAAGTGTGCGACACCGACGGATATGTCACGGCTGAGAAGGTGCGCAACGCCTACCTGGGTCTGGGACAGAACCACAAGACCCTGCTTGCCGTGTTCAAGCAGCACAACGAGGACTATGCCAAACAGGTCGGCAAGATGAAGAGCGAGCGCAGCTACTGGAAATACTGCGTGGTGTACAACCACTTGTCGGAGTTCATCAAGCAACGCTACAAGATGAGTGACATCGCCCTACGTGAGCTGACACCCGCCTTCATCACCGACTTCGAGCTGTTCCTCCGCACGGAGAAGAACCACTGCACCAACACCGTATGGTCGTACATGATGCCCTTCCGCAGCATCATCTTCACCGCCATCAACAACGGCTGGCTGGCGCGTGACCCCTTTTATGCCTACCACATCACGAAGGAAGAGACCAAGCGCGGCTTCCTGACCAAGGAAGAGATTACGGCACTCATCAACGGCACGTTCAAGAAGAAAAGCTTTGAGCTTATCAGAGACCTCTTCATCTTCTGCTGCTTCACGGGACTGAGCTGGCGGGACATGTACAACCTGACGGAGGAGAACCTACAGACCTCCTTCGACGGGCATCTGTGGATAAAGACCAACCGCCAGAAGACAGGCGTGGAATCGAACATCCGCCTGCTTGACGTTCCCAAGCATATCATTGAGAAGTACAGCGGCATGGCTGAGGGCGGACGGCTGTTGCCCGTCCCCTGCTATCCCCATTGCCGATACGGCATTAAGGCCGTCGCCAAGCAATGCGGTATCAACAAGAACGTGACCTGGCACCAGAGCCGTCACTCGTATGCCACCACCATCTGCCTCTCCAACGGCGTGCCGATTGAGACCCTGTCGAAGATGATGGGACACACCAGCATCCGCAGCACGCAGATCTATGCGAAGATTACCGCTGAGAAGGTAAGCAACGACATGGAGCGTCTGTCCAAGCAGATAGAATCCATGGAACAGTTCATTTGTCAGACCATCTAACACGGAACGCCATGAGAAGAATCATCAGAATAGACGAGCACGGAAGCGTACGCATGGAAGGCAACCCGCAGGAAGAGGTGTGGATGACCCTTATGGAGATAGCCGACCTGTTCAACCTCCCTGCCGCCACCATAGGCAGGGAGATAAGGCGCATCCGCAAGACAGGCGTGTTGGTGGACTATGAGGTATGCAAGTATATCCGCATGGCGGGCGGCTGTTCCGTGGACATCTACCATTGGGACATCATCGTCGCCTTGTCCTATCGGATAAACACCTTCTATGCACATGCCTTCCGGAAATGGCTGAAAGAGACAGCTACAAGAAAAAAGGAAAGAGAGGCACAACAAGCCATCATCATTCCCCTTTGGACTTTCGGCAATAACTGAAAGACCGGACAGACATAACAAAACGAAAAGACGGACGGACCATCCCATTCAACAGGGTTGCCCGTCCGTCTTTTTTTCGTCCCTATACATGACTATACATCCGCCTTGCGGTAGTTCGTTTCCAGCAGTCGCTGTATGTCATACTCCCGGTAGAGTGCCTTGCCGCCCAGCAGGATGAACGGCAGCACACGGCTGTTGCGCAGGTTCTGCAAGGTGCGGCGGCTCACCTTCAAGACCTCCGACACCTCCCTGTCCGTCAGGTAACGGTCACCGTTGAGCGGAGGCGTGTACTCCTGCATGAAACGGTTAATCCTGCGATGGCTGTTTTTCAGCGAGAGAAGCATGTCCGCCACCTGTTCCTGCTCCAGCGTGAGGATTTCCTGCTTCATAGGCAGCCCTCCTTTCCGCCTACAACGAGACTTGCCACGTCCTCCCTGCGGTAATAGAACTTCTTACCTATCTGCGAGCAGGCAATCAAGCCCTTGTCGCGCATCATCTGCAAGGTCCTCGGACTGAGGCGCAGCAGTCGGCACACCTCCTCGTTGTCCATCCACTTCGCCATACGGCGGTCTCTTTCACGACCGCACAGGCGGTTCACTTTCTCCGTCAGCGACGAGACATCCGCCATCAGTGCCTCGAACGCCTTTTTTTCAATGATTACTACTTCCATGATTCTGAGTGTTGCTGTGATTGTCGGTGCAAAGTTACGCCGCAACGCCTCAAAGCCGTTCATTTCCAGCGCAGGTGGCAGCATCTGGAACAGACAAATGCGCCATCCGAAGCCAATCGCAAGAAAATCTTCTATGAGTCATATATGAGTCATAAGCCCGCCTTTTCCATACCCTGTAATTTTGCAGCAGAAACAAGAAAAACAGTATTGATTATGAACGTAATAATGATAGAAAGTGCCGCCTTTCAGGAACTGGTCGGGCACATTGAGAAGATAGCGGAGCACATCCGCAAGTATGAGGACAGACAGCCTGTACAGCCGCAGGAACGGTGGCTGACCAGCAAGGAAGTGACCACCCTGCTCGGCATCAGCCTGCGCACCCTGCAACGCTACCGAGACGAGGGGCGCATACCCTTCTCGCTGATGGGACACACCTGCCGCTACCGCCTCACGGACGTGGAGCGCATGATGAACGGCTGTTCCATGAGCGGCAATACGGAACGCATCGGGGAACTGCACAGGCAATATATGGTAAGGATAGGAAAAGGAAGAAGCATAGACAAACAGACATAAAACGACACAGGATATGGATACATACAAGATAGAACGGCTGCTCCACCTCCTCATGGAGCGACTCGACAGACAAGAGAAAATGATTGGCGACTTGATTTTCCGCAGCCAGCGGCAGATGGCGTGTCAGGAGGAGGACACGGAACGCAAGATATACAACGGCGAGCGGCTTTACGACAATCAGGACCTCTGCCTGATGTTGCAGGTGAGTAAGAGGTCACTGCAACGCTACCGCACACTGGGCATCCTGCCCTACCTCATGCTCCGTCAGAAGACCTACTACAAGGAGTCGGACGTGGAGAGGTTCCTTGCGGAGCATATCGACTGTTTCCAGAAAGAGAAGATGGCGGACTACAAGGCCCGCATCCGATAACAATCAATGTTTCACAATTAAAGTCAATCAAGATGGCAAAGAAAAAAGACGAAAAAGACGTGCTGATAGTCCGTGACGAGAAGACGGGCGAAATCAGCGTGGTGGCCGGACTACAGGCGGACGGCACTCCCAAGCGCACGCCGGCAAAGATGGAGAACTCCAAGGACTTCCTCCAGTTCGACAAGAACGGTGACGTGCTCGACAACTTCTTCCGCAACTTCTTCCGCCAGTGCAAGGAACCCAGCCGCTTCGGCTTCTACCGTATAGCGGCAGACCAGGCGGAAAACCTGCTCGGCGTGATGAAGGAGTTGCTGAAAGACCCTGCAGCCAATGCAGACCTACTCGCACCCCACAAAGTGGACACATCGGCTTACGAAAAGCAGGTGGCGCAGGAACAGAAAGTGCAGGAAGACAAGAAGCAAGAAATGAATCAAAATCAAACAAACAATGTAGAACCCCAAAAACAAGAAAACATGCAACAAAAACAGGAAAACGTGCAGCAGAGCGCACAGGAGAACAAGCAGGAAAGTAAACAACGGCAAGGCTACCAGCCCATTGACGAAAGCCGTATCGACTGGCAGGCACTGGAAAAGAACTGGGGCGTGAAGCGGGATGAACTGGAACAGTCCGGCGACCTACAGAAGATGCTCAACTACGGCAAGTCCGACCTTGTTCGTGTCACTCCCAACTTCGGCGGCGAGTCGTTCAGCCTCGATGCCCGACTTTCCTTCCGCAAGGACGATGACGGCAACGTGCGGCTCGTTCCCCATTTCATCCGCAAGGAGCAGAAACTCGACGAGTACAAGGGACACAAGTTCACCCCCGAAGAGAAGAAGGCACTGAGGGAGACAGGCAATCTCGGCAGAATCGTGGACTTGGTGGACAAGACCACGGGAGAGATAACTCCCTCTTTCATCAGTATCGACCGCAAGACCAATGAGATTACCGACATGCCTGCCGCACGCATCCGCATTCCCGAACGTATAGGCAAAACGGAGATTACCCCGCAGGAGCGTGAGATGCTCCGTGCCGGTCTGCCCGTCAAGGACAAGCTCATCGAGCGTAACGATGGCCGCAAGTTTGTCACCACCCTGCAGGTGAACGTGGAACAGCGAGGCGTGGAGTTCGTACCCGGCACGGGCAAGTCGCCCCGTACCGTGGAGGAGCAGACCAACAAGGAGAATCCCTCATTCGCACAGGAGGCACCTCAGCAGAAACCCGGCAAGCAACGTCGCAACTCGTGGACCAACGAGGACGGCAGCATCCGTCCCATCAGCAAGTGGAAAAACGTACCCTTCACCGAGGAGCAGAAAGCCGACTATGTGGCTGGCAAGACCATCAAGTTAGAGAACGTACCCGACGACAAGGGTGTGCTCTCCACCATGTACCTCCGTTTCAATCCCGAAAAGGGTCGTCCTTACCGTTACGACACCAATCCCGACAACGCCCAGAAGGTGGCTCCGGCAAACGAGAGCCGCACGCAGGTGGCCGTCAACAGTCAGGGCAAGACCAACGAGGCGACTAAGAATGTCAACGAGCCGCTGCAGAAGGGACAGACCGCTCCGAAGGACGATACCCAGCAGAAGCAGGAGAAACGCAAGAGCAAAGGCATGAAGGTATGAGCCGGAGTGCCACCACTGAATCCACCATTATCCCAAATATGAGAACATAAACAATAAGTAAGAACAGAAAAAAAGTAAATCAGTATGAAGACCATTATCGCAGAGAAGCCCTCCGTGGCACGTGAGATAGCCCGCATCGTGGGCGCGACAAAGAGAGAAGATGGTTATTTCTTAGGCAGCGGTTATGCCGTCACATGGGCCTACGGGCACCTTGTGCAGCTCACCATGCCCGAAGGCTACGGCATCCACGGCTTCGTCCGTGAGCATCTGCCCATCCTGCCCGACACCTTCACCCTGCAACCACGACACACCAAGACAGAGAAGGGCTACAAGCCCGAACCCAGCGTAGTCACGCAGATACGCATCGTGGGCAGGCTCTTCAACGAGAGCGAGCAGATAATCGTGGCCACCGATGCCGGACGCGAGGGCGAACTCATCTTCCGCTATCTCTACAGCTACCTGGACTGCCGCACGCCTTTCGTGCGCCTGTGGATCAGCTCCCTCACCGACAAGGCTATCCGAGAGGGACTGCGCCACCTCGAAGCGGGCAACCGTTACGACCGCCTTTACCATGCCGCCAAGGCACGCAGCGAAGCCGACTGGCTGGTAGGCATCAACGCTACGCAGGCCATGAGCATCGCCGCAGGCAGAGGCACCTACTCCCTTGGGCGTGTTCAGACACCCACGCTGGCGATGGTGTGCGCCCGCTACTGGGAGAACAGACGCTTCACCCCCGAAGCCTTCTGGCAGGTGCATCTGTCCACAGACGGCACAGGAGAACAGACGGTGAAGTTCTCTTCCGTGGAGAAATGGAAGGAGAAATCCCCGGCGGAGCACATATATAATAAGGTAAAGGCGCAGCCCTCCCTGCTCGTTACAAAGGTGGAGTGCAAGGAGAAGGTGGAAGACACGCCGCTGCTCTACGACCTCACCACCCTGCAGAATGAAGCCAACGCCAAGCACGGCTTCACAGCGGAGAAGACGCTGGAGATAGCGCAGAAGCTCTACGAAAAGAAGCTCATCACCTATCCCCGTACCGGCAGCCGCTACATCCCCGAAGATGTCTTTGATGAGATCCCCAAGTTGCTCGCCTTCTTGGGTGGCTATCCCGAATGGATAGGCAAGGTGCCCCGCAAGGACAGACTGACCCGCCGCAGCGTGGACGGCAGCAAGGTGACCGACCATCACGCCCTGCTCGTCACGGGCGAGAAGCCCCTCTTCCTATCCAAGGAGGACAACACCGTGTATCAGATGATTGCCGGGCGCATGGTGGAGGCCTTCTCCGACAAATGCGTCAAGGAACTCACCACCGTTACCGCCCTCAGCGGTGAGGCGGAGTTTGCCGCCAAGGGCTGCGTGATACGTCAAACGGGGTGGCGTGCCGTACTGGGCGAGGACAGCGAGGAGCAGATACTGCCCGGATGGAAAAGCGGAGAAACCCTTTCCGTATGCGGCGTAAGCCTCACAGAGGGCAAGACCAAACCCAAGCCCCTGCATACTGAGGCTACCCTGCTGTCGGCTATGGAGACAGCAGGTAAGGACGTGGAGGATGAGGAGGTCCGTCAAGCCATGAAGGAGTGCGGCATCGGTACTCCCGCCACCCGTGCCGCCATCATCGAGACTCTCTTTGCCCGCGGCTACGTGCAACGCTGCAAGAAGTCGCTTGTGCCTACCGAGAAAGGGCTGGCCCTCTATTCCGTGGTAAAGGAAATGCGCATCGCTGATGCCGCCCTCACGGGAGAATGGGAACGGGAGCTGGCACGCATCGAACGTGGGGAGAAGGAAGTCTCCGCCTTCCATGGTGAGATAGAGCGTTACACCACGGAAATCACCGCGGAGCTGCTCTCTTGCGACAAAATTTTCGGCCACAAGCCCTCCGGCTGCACCTGTCCCAAGTGTGGCAAGGGACAGATGCAGTTCTACGGCAAGGTTGTGCGTTGCGACAACCCCGAATGCGGTCTGCCCGTGTTCCGTCAGAAAGCCAACCGCGACCTGAAGGACGAGGAGATCAGGGAACTGCTCACCACCGGGAAGACTTCCCTGTTGAAAGGCTTCAAGAGCAAGCAGGGCAAGAGTTTCGATGCCGTCATTGCCTTTGATGCCGACTATAATACGGTATTTGTCTTCCCCGAAGTGAAAAACAAGGGAAAATATTCCCAGAAGAGGAAATAAATGAGTACCTTCGCCACTGAATCAAAGTCTAATCGTTGGTTTTAAACCTTCGTTTTCTCGCCATGGCAATGATTAAGCGAGCTTATCATTGCTCATCTGGCTTAACGAAAACGTTCTTGTTCTTCTAAGACTTGACTGATTTACTTTGGATTTAGTGGTGGCACTTCGGGAGGGATACCCGGAGTGCTTTTTTCTTCTATCCCGACATTTAGTATTCACCACTATAATCCCAAAATAGACATGAACAAGAACGAAAAGAAACAGAAAGAACTGTCGTACTACCACCTCTATCTGCAAAAGCATCTTCAAGAGAACCGTTTTGAACAGGCGGATGACACCGCCTTCATCGAGACCCGTGCCGAACTTGCCGCGTCTGCCTACGAGCAGGCACGCCGTGGGGGCTATCCCATAGAGGGAGCACAGGAACTGGTGATGCAGACCCTGCTGAAGGGACTGCACCATTCCAGATACGCCATCCTGCGTGAGGTTATCGCCAACGAGTTTGCCTACGAGATTCCCAAAGCGCAGCAGGAAGCCTTTACTAGAAAGCTGCTGCCATTAGTGGATAATGTATTCTCCATCTATGATCTATCCGACGACCTCTTCGCCCAGTCGTTGGACTATGACCTGCTGTACAGCGAACTGACGGGAGCTGTCGTACTCTATCTGGCCGAGTATGGCGTTTAACCGAAAGCAGAGACTGAGGGACAACATCGAGGCGATACGGACGGCATTCCTCCTTGACCGGGAAGGACGTACTCCCACCGAGACCGAGCGCAACATACTGCGCAGATACTGCGGCTTCGGAGGATTGAAGTGCATCCTGAATCCTGCAAAGGAACTGACGGATGCCGTCCACTGGGCGAAATCCGACCTCGAACTTTTTGCTCCCACGGCGGAACTCCACCGCCTTATCCGTGAGAACAGCCGTGACGAGACGGAGTACAAACGATATGTCGATTCGCTGAAAGGCTCCGTACTGACGGCTTTCTATACCCCGAAGGAGATTACCGACACCCTCGCAGGCGTGCTTGCGGGGCAAGGTGTCGTGCTTGCACGTATGCTGGAGCCATCGGCAGGCATGGGTGCATTCGTGGACTCCATGTTGCATTTCTCACCCCAAGCCGATGTGATGGCTTTCGAGAAAGACCTGCTGACGGGCAGGATGCTCCGCCATCTGCATCCCGACCAAAAGGTGCATGTGGAGGGCTTTGAGAAGATAGAAAAGCCTTTCAACGGTCATTTTGACCTTGCCATCTCCAATATACCTTTCGGTGACATCGCCGTGTTCGATGCGGAGTACGAGAAGCGTTCCATCATGTACCGTGTGGCGGCAAAGAAGATACACAACTATTTCTTCCTGAAAGGGCTTGATGCCGTGCGTGACGGTGGCATCGTCGCCTTCATCACCTCACAGGGTGTATTGGACAGCGAGAGCAACAACGGCACCCGTTTCCTGATGATGAAGAATGCCGACTTGCTGTCGGTGGTACGTATGCCCAACAACCTCTTCACGGAGAATGCCAACACCGAGGTGGGCTGCGACCTGATTGTCCTTCAGAAGAACAGCCAAAAGGAAAACCTGACGGAAGACGACCAGCTGTTTACCCAAACGGTGAAGGACAACCATACCCGTGTGACGACCAACCGCTATCTTCTGGCACATCCGGAACTGGTCATACACTCCACAGCCAAACTGGACACCGACCCTTACGGGAAACCTGCGATGGTCTATCTGCATGAGGGCGGTGTATCGGGAATCGCCGAGGACCTCCGTAAACGGCTGGATGCTGATTTGACCGCACGGCTGGACATGGCACGCTATAAGGGCGTGACTTTTGGTGACGGGCCAAAAGTAGAGAAAACACCTGCACATGCCATTTCATCAGCGAACAAGGAAGTCAAGACAGCGGAAGTAGTTCCGCAAATCAAGGAAGAGCCGAAAGAACAACCTGCCATTGATTTTCCCATGGACGGGAAGGCTGTGCAGCTTACCTTGTTCGACCTGTGGGAATATACCCTGCCACAAGAGAAACCAGTCTCGAAGGGTAAAAAGAAGTCCGCTTCCGCAAAACAGGTGCAGAATGGCAATAGTCCCACATCTGCTCACGCTGAGAAACCGAAGAAGCAAGACAATACGTTATTGCAGTCTTCGCAGAAAAAAGCAGACGAAACCCCGAAAGAGGAGAAGAAAACACTGCCAGGTGACATCTATGCAGACATCAACTGGGAGGACAATCCGCCCATCAACGGATTCTATGAAACGATGATGACGCTGACACCCGAAAGGCGTGTGGCATTGCGGCAGGAAGCGGAGCACCACCGTCAGGAACAGTTGAGGAGGCAGGGCGTAAAAGACACGCTCAATCCCATCTTCATACCCCCGATGGGAGAAATTAAGCCACCTTCCGAAAACGAGTTGCCCGGCCAAGGCGAAATAAAGCCGACGTCTGATGTAACTGAGCAATCAGCAAAACCGACAGTGCAGCCAACGAGAAATGGTTTGTTCCAAGATACGGGAAATGCTCCTGCCAAACCCGAGCGGAAACCGTTTGACCTTACTTCGCATCCCTACGACTGCACGTTGGAACCACACCACCGTGAAGGATCCATCGTACTTGATGCGGCTAGGAACGTGGGCTATCTGAAAGACCTCACGCCCTATGGTGCGATGTTCCACCCCACTGACGTAAGCGGATTCCAGAAAGAGAAGCTGACGCTCTACATCTCCCTGCGCGATGCCTACGAGCATCTGTACAGCTACGAGGCGGAGAACCATGAGGAGAACAAGCAGCAGCGAGGCTATCTCAATACCTACTACGATGAGTTTGTCCTGCGCTACGGTCCTCTCAATGCCAAGCAGAATGTGAAGCTGTTGCTGATGGATGCCGCAGGACGCGACATCCTCTCATTGGAACGTGAGGAGAACGGTCAGTTCGTCAAGGCCGACATCTTCGAGCGTCCCGTGTCCTTCTCTATCGAGGAGACAGCACAGGCCGACTCTCCCGAAGAAGCCCTGTCCGCATCGCTCAACAGGTACGGCACGGTAAACTTCGACTATATGCGCTCACTCACCGACACCACTGAGGAGGAACTGCTCACTGCCCTGCGCGGCAGGGTCTTCTTCAATCCTTTGGCGGACGGTTACGAGATTAGCGACCGTTTCATCGCCGGCAATGTCATCGATAAGGCGGAGCGCATCGAGGCATGGATTGCCGATAACGAAGAACATGAGCATCTGGCGGAGGCAAAGGTTGCGCTGGAGGCATTGCAGGATGCCGCTCCGCAGCGTATCACCTTTGAGGAGCTTGACTTCAATTTCGGCGAACGTTGGATTCCCACGGGCATTTACTCCGCCTACATGAGCCATCTCTACGAGACCGATGTCCGCATCGCCTATGCTCCCGGCATGGATGAGTTCTCCGCCGTGTGTGACCGCAAGAACATCAAGATCTGGGACGAGTTCTGCGTGAAGGGCTACTACCGCCACTACGACGGCATGAGCCTGCTGAAGCACGCCCTGCACAACACCTGTCCCGACATGATGAAGTGCATCGGTGAGGACGAGAACGGCAACGACATCAAGGTGCGCGATGCCGAGGGCATACAGCTCGCCAACGCCAAGATTGACGAGATACGTAACGGCTTCTCCGAATGGCTCGAAGAGCAGTCGCCGGAGTTCAAGGAACGGCTCGTGACGATGTACAACCGCAAGTTCAACTGTTTCGTGCGTCCGAAGTACGACGGCTCGCACCAAACCTTCCCCGACCTTGATCTCAAGGGGCTGGCAAGCCGAGGCGTGAAGGACATCTATCCCTCGCAGAAGGACTGCGTGTGGATGCTCAAGCAGAACGGCGGCGGGATATGCGACCACGAGGTGGGAACGGGCAAGACGCTGATAATGTGCATGGCGGCGCACGAGATGAAACGGCTGGGCCTCGCCCACAAGCCGATGATTATTGGGCTGAAAGCCAATGTGGCGGAGATAGCCGCCACCTATCAGGCGGCCTATCCCAACGCCCGCATCCTCTATGCCTCCGAGAAGGACTTCTCCACTGCCAACCGCGTGCGTTTCTTCAACAACATCAAGAACAACGACTACGACTGCGTCATCATGTCGCACGACCAGTTCGGCAAGATACCCCAGTCGCCCGAGTTGCAGCAACGCATCCTGCAGGCGGAGCTTGACTCTGTGGAGGAGAGCCTCGAAGTGCTCCGGGCGCAGGGCAAGGACATCTCGCGGGCCATGCTCAAAGGACTGGAGAAGCGCAAGTTCAACCTGGAAGCGAAGCTGCAGAAGGTGGAGCACGCCATCAGCTCACGCACCGATGACGTGGTGGATTTCCGCCAGATGGGCATCGACCACCTGTTTGTCGATGAGAGCCACCAGTTCAAGAACCTCACCTTCAACACCCGTCACGACCGGGTGGCGGGCTTGGGCAACTCGGAAGGCAGTCAGAAAGCCCTGAACATGCTCTTCGCCATCCGCACCATACAGGAGCGCACAGGCAAGGACTTGGGGGCTACGTTCCTTTCCGGAACGACCATCAGCAACTCACTGACGGAGCTGTACCTGCTCTTCAAGTACCTGCGCCCGAAGGAGCTGGAGCGGCAGGACATCCGCTGTTTCGATGCCTGGGCGGCGATTTTCGCCAAAAAGACCACCGACTTCGAGTTCACGTGACGAACAACGTGGTGCAGAAGGAACGTTTCCGCTACTTCATCAAGGTGCCAGAACTTGCCGCCTTCTACAACGAGATTACCGACTACCGCACGGCGGAGGACGTGGGTGTGGACCGTCCGCACAAGAACGAGATACTGCACCACATACCGCCCACGCCCGAGCAGGAGGACTTCATACAGAAGCTGATGCAGTTCGCCAAGACGGGCGATGCCACGCTGCTGGGCAGAGCGGCACTTTCTGAAACGGAGGAAAAGGCGAAGATGCTCATCGCCACCGACTATGCCCGCAAGATGGCTCTTGACATGCGCATGATAGACCCGCATTATGAGGACCACCCCGACAACAAGGCGAGCCACTGCGCCAAGACGATTGCGGAGTATTACCGCAGGTACGACTCGCAGAAGGGTACGCAGTTTGTATTTTCCGACCTTGGCACCTATCAGCCGGGCGACGGCTGGAACGTCTATTCCGAAATCAAGCGCAAACTGATGGAGGACTACGGCATCCCCGGCCATGAGGTTCGTTTCATACAGGAGTGCAAGGCCGACAAGGCGCGCAAGGCGGTGATAGACGCCATGAATGCCGGGACGGTACGTGTGCTGTTCGGTTCCACGAGTATGCTCGGAACGGGTGTGAACGCACAGCAACGGTGTGTTGCCATCCATCATCTTGATACACCGTGGCGACCGTCAGACCTGCAACAGCGTGACGGTCGTGGCGTGCGTGCCGGCAACGAGATTGCCAAGCACTTTGCGGGAAACAATGTAGATGTCGTCATCTACGCCGTGGAGAAGTCGCTGGACAGTTACAAGTTCAACCTGCTTCATTGCAAGCAGACCTTCATCTCACAGCTGAAAAGCGGAGCGATGGGGGCGCGTACCATTGACGAGGGTGCGATGGACGAGAAATCGGGTATGAACTTCTCGGAATACATGGCCATTCTTTCGGGCAATACAGACCTGCTTGAAAAAGCGAAACTGGAGAAACGTATCGCCTCCCTCGAAGGGGAACGCAAGTCGTTCAACAAGGGCAGGCGTGAGTCAGAGTTCAAGTTGGAGTCCAAGACAGGCGAGCTACAGAACAACAACGCAGTCATCACCGCCATGACGGAGGATTGGGAGAAGTTCACAGCCGCAGCCAAGACAGACAAGGAGGGCAACCGCCTTAATATAATAAAGGTGGACGGAGTGGATTCCGCCGATGAGAAGGTCATCGGAAAGCGTTTGCAGGAGATAGCCAAGAATGCCACGACCGGAGGGTTGTACACGCAGGTCGGTGAACTTTACGGTTTTCCGATAAAGGTGGTGAGCGAAAGGATACTCAAAGAGGGATTGGAGTTCACCGACAACCGCTTCGTGGTCGAGGGGAACTACAAGTACACCTACAACAACGGGCATCTGGCGATGGCTGACCCGTTGGCCGCCGCCCGCAACTTCCTCAACGCGATGGAGAGGATACCCTCCATCATCGACCAGTACAAGGCGAAGAACGAGGTGCTGGAGATGGAGATACCGCAGTTACAGGAGATAGCGGGTAAGGTGTGGAAGAAGGAGGACGAGCTGAAGCAGTTGAAGTCCGAACTTGCCGCCCTTGACCGAAAAATTCAGCTGGAGCTTGCGCCACCCACGCCCGAAGTCGCAGAAAAGGAGAATGAAGGGCAACAGCTCAAGCCGGAAGCGGAAGATGTGAGGAACAGGCAGGCGCAATATCCCGAAAATGCACCGCCGCAGATACGCAGTCCGGCGGATAGTATCGTTGCCAACCATGTCATAATCGGGCGTCCGGGACTGTATGCCAAGGAGGAAACCCGGTCCAAAGGATTGAAAATATAACCTAAGGAATTTTATCTGAAGTATTAATAAGGGCTATCCCAAAAGGTCTAAAAGTAAATTTTATCCTTTCTGCAAGTATCTATAGGATGGCAACTGCATTTTTTTCTTTTTGGGCAGCCCTTATTAAAATTTATTCTTATTTTAGGTTATATACATTCATGTCCATTTATGTAAAAAATTCCTGCTGACCTTGTTTATGTCTTGTCAGTCACCATTTGCAAAACCATATTTGACCCTCAAAGAGGCTGAATTTGATAAGTAACTTGCTACATACTCATAATAAGGAGCTAAATAGAACACGAATGGGAAATACACAAATGCTAAACTAAAGAAGATATTGGCCAAAATAAACGCTATACCGAGAGAGAAACTTGATTTTTCAACTTCCTAAAACGGTGTTGTTCAAACATTTCTACTTATTTGTACTTGCCAGTTGAACCTACGCTTCCCTAATAAAATGTCTATGGTAAAAAGTTAAAAAATCCTCCCACTTTTGTTAGATATATTTTTTTGTGTAATTTTGTAATCGTTATGCGGCAGTAATAATATACATATTAATACGAGTTAGTAATCCTGTAGTTCTCATATGCTACGAGGAGGTATTAAAAGGTGCGTTTCGACAATGCATCTACTGTAGTATATTATTGCTTAATCCAAATGAATATTATAAATTTAGGAATTCTTGCTCACATTGATGCAGGAAAAACTTCCGTAACCGAGAATCTGCTGTTTGCCAGTGGAGCAACGGAAAAGTGCGGCCGTGTGGATAATGGTGACACCATAACGGACTCTATGGATATAGAGAAACGTAGAGGAATTACTGTCCGGGCTTCTACGACATCTATTATCTGGAATGGAGTGAAATGCAATATCATTGACACTCCGGGACACATGGATTTTATTGCGGAAGTGGAGCGGACATTCAAAATGCTTGATGGAGCAGTCCTCATCTTATCCGCAAAGGAAGGCATACAAGCGCAGACAAAGTTGCTGTTCAGTACTTTACAAAAGCTGCAAATCCCGACAATTATATTTATCAATAAGATTGACCGTGCCGGTGTGAATTTGGAGCGTTTGTATATGGATATAAAAACAAATCTGTCGCAAGATGTCCTGTTTATGCAAACTGTTGTCGATGGATCGGTTTATCCGGTTTGCTCCCAAACATATATAAAGGAAGAATACAAAGAATTTGTATGCAACCATGACGACGATATATTAGAACGATATTTGGCGGATAGCGAAATTTCACCGGCTGATTATTGGAATACGATAATCGCTCTTGTGGCAAAAGCCAAAGTCTATCCGGTGCTACATGGATCAGCAATGTTCAATATCGGTATCAATGAGTTGTTGGACGCCATTTCTTCTTTTATACTTCCTCCGGCATCAGTCTCAAACAGACTTTCAGCTTATCTCTATAAGATAGAGCATGACCCCAAAGGGCATAAAAGAAGTTTTCTTAAAATAATTGACGGAAGTCTGAGACTTCGAGACGTTGTAAGAATCAACGATTCGGAAAAATTCATCAAGATTAAAAATCTAAAGACTATTTATCAGGGCAGAGAGATAAATGTTGATGAAGTGGGTGCCAATGATATCGCGATTGTAGAAGATATAGAAGATTTTCGAATCGGAGATTATTTAGGTGCTAAACCTTGTTTGATTCAAGGATTATCTCATCAGCATCCCGCTCTCAAATCCTCCGTCCGGCCAAATAAGCCCGAAGAGAGAAGCAAGGTGATATCCGCTCTGAATACATTGTGGATTGAAGACCCGTCTTTGTCCTTTTCCATAAACTCATATAGTGATGAATTGGAAATCTCGTTATATGGTTTGACCCAAAAGGAAATCATACAGACATTGCTGGAAGAACGATTTTCCGTAAAGGTCCATTTTGATGAGATCAAGACTATCTACAAAGAACGACCTATAAAAAAGGTCAATAAGATTATTCAGATCGAAGTACCACCCAACCCTTACTGGGCCACAATAGGGCTGACTCTTGAACCCTTACCGTTAGGGGCAGGGTTGCAAATCGAAAGTGACATCTCCTATGGTTATCTGAACCATTCTTTTCAAAATGCCGTTTTTGAAGGGATTCGTATGTCTTGCCAATCTGGTTTACATGGATGGGAAGTGACAGATCTGAAAGTAACTTTTACTCAAGCCGAGTATTATAGCCCGGTAAGTACACCTGCTGATTTCAGACAGCTGACCCCTTATGTCTTCAGGCTGGCTTTGCAACAGTCAGGTGTGGACATTCTCGAACCGATGCTCTGTTTTGAGTTGCAGATACCCCAAGTAGCGAGTTCCAAAGCTATTACAGATTTGCAAAAACTGATGTCTGAGATTGAAGACATCAGTTGTAATAATGAGTGGTGTCATATTAAAGGGAAAGTTCCATTAAATACAAGTAAAGACTATGCCTCAGAAGTAAGTTCGTACACTAAGGGCTTAGGCATTTTTATGGTTAAGCCATGTGGGTATCAAATAACAAAAGACGGTTATTCTGATAATATCCGCATGAACGAAAAAGATAAACTTTTATTCATGTTCCAAAAA
>OISS01000155.1_pt1 | contig 16533 bp, 11 predicted proteins | sample 1586511 | NCBI WGS metagenome assembly OISS01 (sample SAMN02675049, study PRJEB24791) | human gut metagenome, SKBSTL061 | isolation source: stool | host: Homo sapiens | place: USA
TTAAGTGCCAGATAAGCTATAGGGGTACTTCACCAACCATTTTGACCTTTACGCCACAAATTCTCCGTAGCACTACGGAAATGGTACCAACATCCTATGCGAAATGGTAGCTCCATAACACCCTCCCGACACCTGTTGGAGTGTAAGAAAAAGGCACTTATAGAGATCATAACCAATCTCCTCAGTAGTCCATGTGAAGAGGTCAAGAACATCGCTCACTTTATGGTCAAGCACATCGGAGAGATCTGCAACTACTTCCTAGGCTATAAGACCAACGCTTCAGCAGAAGCACTCAACCAAAACCTCCAACGCTTTATCGCCATCAACTATGGAACTCGCAATAGAGACTTCTTCCTCTTCCGCATCGCCGTTCACTTCAGTTAGTCTTTTTGTGGGTGGCTTTCTCCCCCAGCACCTCAAAATAGGAATTAGCCACTCATACCTCGAGAAATCATCCAACGATTAGTCAAGAAGCATGACACGGACAAGCATGCAAAGGGCTTTAACTCGTGGAGCCATTTGGTGACTATGATCTTCAGCCAATTCTCGGGTAGCGTGTCGCTACGTCAAATCTCAGAGGGGCTACAATCTGCCACGGGCAATCTCAACCATCTAGGTCTATCACGAGCCCCCTCCAAATCCAATATCAGTTACCAAAACACCAATAGGACTTCTCAGTTCTTCGAAGATGTCTTTTATGCCCTCTTCCAATATTTGGGACAGCACGGAGGTCTCAAGCAGATGAAGAAACGGCTGAAGGCAAAGGTCTGTCTTCTAGACTCCACCCTAATGTCTCTCTGCCTAGAGATGTACGACTGGGCTCTATACACGCACACCAAAGGTGCCGTCAAGATGCATACAGTGCTTGATTTTGAGACACTTCTGCCTGAGTTCGTCTGTATAAGCAATGGCAAGGGAGCCGACAATACGATTGCCAAAAAGCTCCACTTTGCCCGAGGTTCCATCGTTGTCGCTGATCGAATCTACAGCGATACTGAGCTTCTGAATCATTGGGACAGCACAGGGGTCGTTTTCATCGTCAGAGGAAGAGACAACATCCAATTTGAATCAATATGGGAGAGAGATTTGCCTGATACGACATCTCAAGAGATACTGAAAGATGAAGAGGTGAGACTGACAGGAGTAGAGAAGCAAGTACCCTAAGAAGATTCGTAGGATAGGCATCTACAATGTTCAAGGAGGTTACACGATTGATTTGTATACCAATGACTTTAAGCACGCAGCCAGCACTATTGCAGCACTATATCGCTCACGTTGGAAGATTGAGATCTTCTTTAGAAACCTCAAGCAGAACCTGCATATCAAGAGTTTTCTGGGGACCTCTCAAAACGCTGTTGAGATTCAGATTTGGACGGCTCTGATTACGATTCTCCTACTTCAATATCTCAAGCGAATAGCAAAACACCCCTGGAGTCTCTCCAACTTAACAGCCTCTTTGAGACTCAACACTTTCACCAAAATCGACCTCTTTCAGTGGATAAATGAGCCGTTTCCACCGCCTCCAGACGAACCCGAAATAGCATAGGGGGGATACCCCCGTTTTTACCGCAAATGTCAAGGGGCGATTGACCCGCTTGACAGCTATCTTACACCCTTCTCCCGCCAAAAACGTTTAGGACACTATTGAATTTCCACTATTCTCAGCAGAGTTTCAAACTGTATCTGATGTAAAAGCGGTACCTTTGCCCTACTACTAATCATATAATGCTAAGCAACACAAACTCTCTTATGAAACAAAAGATCTGTATGCTCTTAGTGGCTCTGGCCACGCTAACGCTCCTTGGAGCTTGCAACAAGGACAAGGAACCGACTAACGACAACGTCCGGCTAAGTGTAAAGCCTGAGAATATACGGCTAAAAGTCGGTGAGCAGCAACAGCTGACTATCATAACCAAGCCTAGTGGGGTTGCCTACAGCTGTACCTCCTCTGATGAGTCGGTAGCCAAGGTGGACAATAAGGGTGTGGTGACTGGTGTCAAGGGTGGCGAGGCTGTCATCACGGTAGTTGCTAAGGATCAAACCAAGTCGGTCAACGTGACTGTTGTTAACCCATATGCAGGCCCAGAGGATCGTTACATCGGCTTAAACAGTCCAGACAAAACAATCTCTCCGATATATATACCCTTCTTCCCTGATCTAGCTGTAAGCAAGGATAGTCATAAGCAGCTTATCGCTGCCAATGAGAAGTATGGCTGGGTGCTTTATAGTTACGAGGATGGTGAGGAGGATGAGGATCATGACGATGAAGATGGACATAGTCATAACATGATTCGCATGACGGCGCCTAAGGACGAAAACGGCAACTATACAGACGACCGCTTCATTATAGAACTCTTCTATCACTATATGAAGAAGGATGATATATACTTTGACTGCTGGACGAGACCTGTCTTTAAGAAGGATGTCGTCAAGGCTGCTCATGAAGGCTCTGAGGAGGATATCAAAGTACTCCGAGATCTCCTGACTCTCTACGGCTTTACAGAGAATTTGCAACCATCAACGTATAAGAGCGGACAGCTTAACTTCGAGGGGTACAATATGAAGCAGTTCCCAGAAGGTCCAATGTGGGGATCTATCTACTGTACGAAAGTAGATGGCGAAAATGCGTATTACCTAGAGTTCCAGGTAGTCCAAAAGGCTCCGAAGAAGAAGTAGTCCTTTCTCGATAGAAGAGCTACTCATATAAACGAAGAGAATACTCAACCGCTCGATGCAGTTGAGTATTCTCTTCGTTTTAAGCTGTCAGAAGGAGCGACAGCGTCAGGTGTGGTCGGGTACGCTCTGTGCTAGTAGGGGAAGTCGCTCTCTTCGTCATCAGTGGCCATCGGATTAAAGTCTGAGGCATCAACGTTAAAGTTTTGCCCAAAGGGACTACCGGCCTCGGCACCTGGCATGACACCAGGTGTGGCCGATGGCGTCTGTCTAGCTTTGGCTCCATTGATCTGAGAGGTGTAGTGCATGTTAGCCTCTTCGAGTGGGTAGAACTTGGCAAACTCGCCACGAAATCCGATACGCACATCGCCGATCGGTCCGTTACGGTGCTTGGCAATGATGAAGTATCCGATACCTTTTGTATCTCCGTTGTCATCCTGCATAATCCCATAGACCTCGGGTCTGTGTAGGAAGCAAACCATATCGGCATCCTGCTCGATAGCTCCTGACTCACGTAGGTCGGAGAGCTGTGGCACCTTACTATTCGTACCGCTATCATTCTTGCGTAGCTCGACAGCACGGTTGAGCTGTGAGAGGGCGATGATGGGTATGTCCAGCTCCTTGGCAAGCATCTTGAGCGAGCGGGAGATGGTACTGACCTCTTGCTCACGGTTGCCAAAGTTCATACCGCTAGCGTTCATCAGCTGGAGGTAGTCGATGATGATGATCTTGATGTCGTGCTCTCGTACGAGACGGCGCACCTTAGTACGTAGCTCGAAGACGGAGAGACTGGGCGTATCGTCAATGTAGAGGGGCGTATTCTCCAAGACGCTGATACGTTCATCAAGCTGCGTCCACTCAAAGTTTTCGAGCTGACCGCTCTTGAGCTTTTCGCCAGGAAGCTCACAGACGTTACTAATGAGACGTTTGACTAGCTGCACGCTGCTCATCTCAAGGTTAAAGAGGGCAACGGGTATCTTATTGTCCACAGCGATGTACTTAGCCATCGATAGGACGAAGGCTGTCTTACCGATAGCGGGGCGCGCAGCGATGATGATGAGGTCTGACTTCTGCCACCCTGCGGTCATCGCATCGATGCCGTCAAAGCCTGAAGAGATACCGCTGATACCCTCGGCACTATTGGCTGCAGCCTTGATGTCATCGATAGCAATCTTGAGAACGGCATCAATAGGCTGCACATCCTTGCGTAGATGCTTCTGCGAGAGTGCAAAGAGAGCACCCTCAGCGGTCTCCATCTGATCCTCGATGTCGATGGAGTCTTCGTACGCAGAGGTGAGTACTTCGGTCGAGAACTTGATCAGATTGCGGCTCAGCGCTTTTTGCGCCACAATCATGGCGTGGTACTCTAGGTTGGCCGCACTGATGACGCGATTGCTTAGGTCAACAAGAAAGGGCATTCCCCCGACCTGATCCAGCTTGCCCTCACGCTGTAGTCTCTGACTGACCGTGTGCAGGTCTATGGGCTGCTCCTCTAGACTGAGGTCGCGCATGACCTCAAAGATGGTCTGATGCGCATTGACGTAAAAGCTCTCGGGCTCCAGGATCGTGCTGATCTCAGAGAAAGCCTCTTTCTCCAGTAGTATGGCGCCTAGTACAGCCTCCTCAATGTCTGTCGCTTGAGGTGGCACACGTCCCTCGGTCGTGCGATCGAGCGAGGCTTGTGGCTTACGGAGCTGCTTCTGCTGTGTAGTTTTTAGGGGTGGCATGAGTTAGTTCGTTTGGCTAGGTGAATTGCTACGTCTAGGGGACAACTAAGGAGCCTAGACGGGAGCCTAGGCTTTGGAGATAAAATGAGCTGTGGAGCGCTTTAGTCGAGCTTGAGGACAGCGAGAAAAGCTTTCTGCGGGATCTCCACGTTGCCGATCTGCTTCATACGCTTCTTACCCTCTTTCTGCTTTTCTAGTAGCTTACGCTTACGGCTGATATCACCACCGTAGCACTTGGCAGTCACATCTTTGCGAACTGCCTTGACCGTCTCACGAGCGATGATCTTAGCACCGATGGCGGCTTGGATAGCTATATCAAACTGCTGGCGCGGGATCAGCTCCTTGAGCTTCTCGCACATACGGCGACCGAAGGGAACGCTATTGTCAAAGTGCGTCAGCGTCGAGAGCGCATCGACGGGCTCGCCATTGAGGAGGATGTCTAGCTTGACCAACTTAGAGGGGCGGAAATCACTCAGATGATAGTCAAAGGAAGCGTAGCCTCGTGAGATGCTCTTGAGCTTGTCATAGAAGTCGATGACGATCTCACCGAGAGGCAGATCGAAGTAGATCTCGACACGGTTGCCACTGATGTACTCCTGCTTGATGAGGATACCGCGCTTGTCGAGACAGAGCGTCATGATAGGACCGATGTAGGCGGTATCTGTGATGATCGTGGCTCGTATGTACGGCTCCTCAATATGATCGATCTGCATCGGATCGGGTAGACCGGACGGGTTGTGCACCTCGGTCACGCCACCCTTCTTGTCGTAAACAAGGTAGGAGACGTTAGGTACGGTCGTGATGACGTTCATATTGAACTCACGGTCGAGACGTTCCTGAACGATCTCCATGTGGAGCAGACCAAGGAAACCACAGCGAAAGCCGAATCCTAGTGCTGCCGAGCTCTCAGGTGTAAAGGTGAGCGAAGCATCATTGAGTTGTAGCTTCTCGAGCGAAGCGCGTAAGTCCTCAAAGTCTTCTGTGTCAATTGGGTAGACACCAGCGAAAACCATCGGCTTGACCTCCTCAAAGCCCGCGATAGCCTCTGAGGCGGGTCGCTGTATGTGTGTGATCGTATCACCTACCTTGACCTCTTTGCTGGTCTTGATACCAGAGATGATGTAGCCCACGTCGCCCGTGTTGACCCTATCTCTAGGCATCATGTCGAGCTTGAGCACGCCCACCTCATCGGCATCGTACTCCATGCCTGTATTGATGAACTTGACCTTGTCGCCCTTGGCTATAGAGCCGTTGACAATCTTATAGTAAGCAATGATGCCACGGAAGGGGTTGAAGACGGAGTCAAAGATGAGCGCTTGAAGCGGAGCCTCAGGGTCGCCCACAGGGGCTGGCACACGCTCTACGATGGCATCCAGGATCTCGTTGACACCTTGTCCCGTCTTACCACTGGCAAAGAGCACTTCGTCTGGATCTACACCCAGCAAGCTGACAATCTGGTCCTGCACCTCTTCGGGAGAAGCACCAGGCAGGTCGATCTTGTTGACCACTGGTATGATCGTCAGGTCATGATCGATCGCCATGTAGAGGTTGCTGATGGTCTGCGCCTGTATCCCTTGCGAAGCGTCTACGATGAGCAGCGCTCCCTCACATGCAGCTATGGAGCGAGACACCTCGTAGCTGAAGTCCACGTGTCCTGGCGTGTCAATCAGGTTGAGCGTGTACTCTACGTCATCCTTGGTATAGGACATCTGTATGGCGTGGCTCTTGATCGTGATGCCACGCTCACGCTCTAGATCCATATTGTCGAGGACTTGATCCTGCAGATCTTTCTTTTGGACGGTATCTGTGTACTCCAGAAGGCGATCGGCGAGGGTACTCTTGCCGTGATCAATGTGAGCTATGATACAAAAGTTACGTATGTGCTGCATGTGCTAAAGGGGTTCGTGCGCTAAATAAAGGGCAACAGTGCTACAGTATATCTGCTGTAAGAAAGGAAATAAAGGGCCGTGCGGAGCTATGGGGAGGGTCGAGGAGCCGATTACTCCTCTTCGTCCTCCATATTGGTGAAGACGTTCTGCACATCTTCATCCTCTTCGAGTCTCTCGATGAGCTTATTGAGCTCTTCGCGCTCCTCAGCTGTGACAGGACGTGTATCGTTGGGTACTCGGATGAACTCGACCGAGCTAATCTCAAATCCTAGCTCCTCGAGCTTGGCTTGGAGAGCACCATTCTGAGAGAAGTCGCCCTCGATGACCCACTCCTCCTCGTCTTGCTCCATATCCTCTACGCCATAGTCGATCAAGTCTAGGATCAGCTCCTCCTGGTCTACCTCCTCCTTGGGCTGAACGTGGAAGACGCAGCGGTGATCAAAGAGAAACTCCAAGCTACCAGTCGTACCGAGGTTGCCTCCGAACTTATTAAAGTAGCTACGTACGTTGGCGACCGTGCGGGTCGTATTGTCTGTTGCTGTCTCTACAAAGATGGCGATGCCATGCGGACCGTAGCCCTCATAGTTCATCTCCTTATAGTCGGTGTTGCTGTCCTTGTCGGTAGCTTTTTTGATAGCACGCTCTACGTTTTCCTTAGGCATGTTCTCCTTCTTTGCCGTCTGGACGAGGACGCGTAGTCGTGGGTTGGTGTCAGGATCGGGACCGCCAGCCTTAACGGCAATGGTGATCTCCTTGCCTAGCTTCGTGAATACACGAGCCATGTTGCCCCAACGCTTTAGTTTGCGTGCTTTACGATATTCAAATGCTCTTCCCATGATTGGATTGGATACTTAACTATGTTAGTTGATTTATATGTCTGATGATTGTATTGACTAGTCTAGCGTAGCGTGGCGTGGTACTCCTGCTCGATGGCTTGCCAGATGCGCTTCATAGCGGCATCGATCTGTGCGTCTCGTAGAGTGCCCTTGTCGTCGCGTAGGTAGAAGCTCAAGGCGTAGCTCTTTTTGCCCTTAGGTAGCTCCTTGCCTGTGTAAACGTCAAAGAGCTCGATACGCTGAAGTAGCTTGCGCTCGGCCTTGCTGGCGGTGCGAGCTAATGCCTCGTAGGTGATGTTGTTGTCAATGAGGAGTGCTAGGTCACGCTTCACCGTTGGGTACTTGCTCAGCTCCGTGCTGACCACCTTGTGCTGTAGTAGATGTGCCATCAATGTGTCGCTGTATAGCTCTGCATAGTAAACCGGCTGCTTGATGTCGCTCTTGGTGAGCCAATAGTTGCTCACGACACCTACGTAGGCGAGGCTTTTGCCCTCTCGATCGGTGTAGCAGACTACGTCGCTCCATAGGTCATGGCACTCGGCTGGTGTAGTTACCGAGTAGTCTTCTGTAGTAAAGCCCATGTGCGCTAGGAGCTTCTCGACCACCCCTCGTAGCATGTAGGGAGAGGTAGCTTCGCCTGGGGTCGTCCAGCTGTTGGGCATGAGCGTGCCCGAGAGCCACAAGCCTAGTCTGTGGGCTTGGGTGTACTGGTCTAGGGGAGTAGTCGCCTGGTCGTTTTGCTTGTAGCGGTAGACGTTGCCCCACTCATAGAGTGCGCAGTAGGGTTGCTTGCGGTGTACATTGTCAGAGATCGTCTCTAGACCGCCCACGAGCAGGGTGGGGCGTAGCACGTTGAGCTCTTGGCTCAGCGGATTCTCTACCGGTACGAGTTGGTTAGGGTCAAAAGCCTTTTGCCCCTCAAAGTATTGTCGAGAGGTGAGCGAATTATTCAATATCTCTCGATAGCCAAAGCCTGTGAGTAGCTCCGAAAGCTTGAGCTGAGCATGATAAATATGGTCTTGGTCGCTCTGCTTAGAGAGACTCGCATGCACATAGCCCGATAGCGGGACAGCATTGTAGCCGTAGATGCGAAGCACCTCCTCGACGACATCCACTGGTCGTGTCACATCGTAACGATAGCGAGGCACAGAGATGGCAAAAGCATCACCCTCCACAGCCTTAGGCGACATCTCTAGAGCCTCTAAGATGAGTTGTAGTTGGTCAGCCGTCAGATTGCGACCGATAGCCCGAGAGACATAGTCGGTAGAGATCGTCAACTCTACGGGATCCAGGTGCATACGATAGTGATCCACCGTCTCACCTGCTAATGTACCTCCGCAGATCTCCATAATGAGGGAGACTGCGCGCTGGAGTGCCCAGTCGGTCGCCTCGGGATCTAGCCCACGCTCGAAGCGGAAGGAGGAGTCGGTGCTCAGTCCGTGGCTTCGAGCAGCTCGACGTGTGATCGTCGGATTGAAGTTGGCAGCCTCTATAAATATGTCTGTCGTCTCCATCGTCACGCCCGAGTCGAGTCCACCCATCACGCCTCCGATGCAGAGCGGTGTGAGCTGGCTGTCGCAGATCATATTCTCCATGCCTGTGAGCTTATGCTCTACGCCATCTAGTGTGGTAAAGGGCGTGCCTGCGGGTAGATGAGCTATGCGCAGCTTACCGCCAGCAATCTTCTGAGCGTCAAAAGCGTGTAGTGGCTGCCCAATCTCGTGTAAGACGAAGTTGGTCACATCTACCACCGCATTGATCGGACGCTGACCGATGCTTTGGAGTCGCTCCTTGAGCCAGTCGGGACTCTCGACGCATTTCAGACCACGTATGGTCACTCCCTGATAGCGGGGGCAGTCCTCAGCGGAGACCTCCATCTCGACCTGTATGGCAGGAGCTTTCGCATCGACTGCCTGAGGCTTCGTCAGGGTAGGACGCTCTGCACGGATTACCTTACCCTCACGATAGGAGTAGTAAGCCGCTAGGTCGCGAGCTACGCCGTAGTGCGAGGTCGCATCGACACGGTTAGGCGTTATGTCTATCTCTATAACGGTGTCACTGGCTAGGTCGAAGTAATCAGCCGCCGGTGTCCCAGGCTTCACTGTCTCATCGTCTAGCACCCAGATGCCAGAACTGTCAGAGCCCATGCCTATCTCGACTTGCGAGCAAATCATACCCATGCTAGGCTCGCCACGTAGCTTGGACTTTTTGATCTTAAAAGGCTCGCCATCAGGGCCGTATAGGGTGGTCCCGACAGTAGCGACGACGACCGTTTGACCAGCAGCCACATTAGGTGCTCCACAAACAATCTGCACAGGCTCCTCCTCGCCGAGATCGACCGTGCAGACGTGCAGGTGGTCGGAGTTGGGGTGGGGGATGCACGTGAGCGTGCGTCCTATGACGATACCACGCAGACCGCCGCGTACAGACTCCGTCTGCTCGACGCCAGCCACCTCGAGACCGATGGCCGTGAGCGTCTCCGCTACTTCAGTTGGATTGTAACCCTCTAGACGAGGTAGATATTGCTGTAACCAGTTGAAAGATATATTCATACGAATCAGACATAGGCTCTCTAGGAGCCGATGAATAGAGTTATAAAGCGAGACAGAAGAGACTAGTCGTGAGACTCAGTCTCTTTATTATTATATGGGGTGCTATTACGCAGCTCGACCTTGGAGTATGGTCGTGGGAAGCCTTCGCCAGCAAAGAGCTCGGTAGCTCTACCATTGAAGTCCCAAAAGAGATCCCACATGTCATCATTAGCGCACCATACACGGATCATAATTGTATAGTTGCTCTCTGTCATATCAGAGATTACGGCTAGTACACCTTGATCCTGTAGGATGCGTGGATCCTTGAGTAGCTCCGCTAGAAGAATGCTCTTAGCACGCTCGAACGGTACATCGTAGTCCACGAGAAACTTCCACTGACACCGTCTAGTGGACATCTCAGAGGTGTTTTTGATTACGTTAGTACTCAGATTACCATTGGGTAGGTAGATCTTCGTATTGTCGACAGTTGTGATAGAGGTGTGGAAGATACCGATATCCTGTACCGTACCCTCTACATCTTGATAGATGATGTAGTCGCCAATGCGGAAGGGGTGCGTGATCAGGATGATAGCACCACCAGCAAAGTTCTGTAGCTGCCCTGAAAGTGCCATACCAATGGCAACACCGAGAGAAGCGAGCAAGGCGGCAAAGGAGACAGCGGCAAAGCCTAGGATGTTGATCACTACAATAACTAGTACCACCCAAAGACTAGCACGTGCTATCGATCGGACGAAGTGCCGCAAGCCAAGCGCCTCGACACGCCTGTCCAGGAGTCGGGTGACGCCCTTCATGATAAGACCTATCAACCAGCGACCTACATAAAATATGACAAGTGCTAGCAGTACGCGGATACCTATGTCAAGTGCTTTGTCGACCCATGATCCGAGCGTGTCGGCTAGGTTAAAGTTGACGATACTATCGACAATCTCCTCCTTGGTGAGAGCCGTTGAGTCGGGGAGGATAATGTTTTCTGGATTTATTGCAGGCATGTACTTCTATATAATTGGTGCTGTCGCCCTTATTTGCGATGGCACTCAGTTAGCAGAGCCAAAGGTACAAAAAAGCGACAACCTAACCTCACCGCAAATCATAGCGTAGATGCTTTCGTGAGGTGCAACACACTCAGTGCGTGTAGGTAAAAGCCCCATACTCACAGGGTCGGAGTATGGGGCTTCGCTTGCTTTGGAGCTATTTAGATGCTTAGCGTATCAGCTTGATCGTTGCTCCTGCGATAGAGAGTAGATAGCTTCCTGCGGGGAGCTCGCAAGAGAGACGTCCAGTCTGGTCCGTTACGCCATGTGATCGGAGCTGTCCTGCTAGGTCGTACAGCTCATAGCTCGTCTGGCTGTAGGGCGTCTCTATATCCCAGCCCGTAGCTGTCGGAGTAATCACCCAAACATTAGGATGGTCGGTCACGGGAGCGACGCCTGTGTCTTTCTTAAAGGCGTAAGAGACGAAGACGTTGTTGGACAGGACGAAGACGTATATAGTCCCAGCCTCATCTTGTGCGGTGAGCTTGCTCGTACCCCACTTGCAGTAATCGGGTATATAGCCTTCGTCTGGGACCAGTACGATAGAGCCTCCTACTGACCTCCTGATAGGATCTGCAAAGTTCAACTTCTTGTCACCGACTGCTATGTAAGCATGTCCATGAGGCTTCGTCGAGGCATCAAAAATCTTCGCTGTCTCACACCCTTCGCTAGTGCTCTCGCTATCAGCGATCCAGCCATTGAGCAGAACTTTGTCGTAGGTCGTAGCTCCTGGCGTGCCTTTGAGCTGCACTCGATAGAGGCCCTCGCTGGTGTCACCTGCGGGGGGAAGCTGTATGAGCAGGTCGTTGAGATTACAAGCGGTGAAGCTGTTGTCTCGTACGTCTAGGCTATGAAGATTGAGTGCCAGCCCAGCGTAGGGGATGAGCTGTAGCTCAGTGAGCTTATTGCCATTAGCCTTGATGCGCTCTAGGTACTCGCTCTCGAGCTTTACCTTAGTGAGCTGACAATTCTCAATGTCTAGTACACGTAGCTTCTTATTGGCAGAGAGATCTAGACTCTCGCCAAAGGCATTGCCACTCAGTACAGCTATCTCCAGCTTAGGCAAAGATGCTAGAGCTAGGGAGGTGATCTGATTGTCGTTGCAGTTCAGGACGCTCAGGAGGGGCGTACGCTCTACAGCTAGCTGCGTGAGCTTGTTGTATCCGCAGTACAGCTCCTCTAGCTTTGGGGTAGCGGATAGTGACAGCTCGGCGAGCTTATTGTCCGAGATTTGTAGCTCCTTGAGGTTGGGCAGACGAGAGAGGTCTATCTGCTCGATCTTGTTGCGAGAGAGACGAAGAGTCTCAATTGTTGCAGCATCCTCAAAAGCTACTCCGACTATCTTGCTGGCCGAAGCGTCTACGAGAGTTACGGGACCATAAAGCTTGATCTTAGCCCCTAGGTCTACCGTTTGGGATACGGTAAAAGGGTCCTTAGCCTTGGGAATCGTATAGTCTCTAAGCTGACCATCGCCCCAGTCGATCTGGATCTTTGTCTCAGCCTTAGTTGCAGCTATCTGGAGAGATAGATCTATCTCATCAATGTCATAGCCATCCTCATCTTGACCTGGAGACTCCGTAGTCACAGATAGAGACATCGTGGTGGGCTTGTAAGGTAGCGTGATATTATAGGTGTGCAGTCCTCCCTTGTAGAAGGCTAAGTCAGGATAGCCAGCATTAAAGAGCTTGGCACGTACCGTAATCTGGTGCGTGGTAGGGTCTAGCAGGGACTCGTCAAAGGTGTAGACCCCAGGCTTGTCGCCAGCTATCACCTTGTCGGTAGGTATGGGCTGCCACTTATTGGCTGCGTCCTTATAGAACCATGTGAAGGTCGTGGGTGTCGGTGCCTGCGCAATACCTTTAGTAGAGGCCATGTTGGAGAGATCGACCGTCATGTCTCGATACTGCGAGCGATCGACATGAGCGAAGTACATCTTCGAGACCTTAAAGTTGTCTAGTGGTGTCTCGTTGAGGTCTGGAAGCATATCGTAGGTAAAGGCGCAGAACTGCAGAGTCACCATCTCTAGATGAGTCAAAGCCTTGCCCCCGATCAATTGACGAGGATATGCCTTGTTGCTGAGACCTGTGATGACGAGCTGCTTGAGAAGAGGCGTATCGGTCAGATCTATGGTGCGCAGCGTGGTCCCTTGTAGTGATAGACTCTCCAGAGCTGTGCAGCCTGATAGGTCTAGTTCCTTTAGCTGTCTGCTATCGGGGCCCGCTAGTAACGGGGTAGACCACTGGAAGGTCTTGAGCAAGCTTCTATTGGGAGGTAAGATGACTCGTGACACTTCGGCACCATTGAGCGTGATCTCCTCAAGCTTAGGACAAGCGGAGAAGTCTAGCTCTTCGCTCTCCATCAGGGGTGTGTAGTCACAGTTAAAGCGCTCTAGGAGGGGCGCTGCAATCTGTGTGACACCGTAGATAGCTTTGCTACTTGTAAAGCGTAGTGTGACTAGCTGATCTGCCGAGATGGCAATAGTGCGCTGTGTGTTACTGGGTTTTGCAAATGTGTGCTTAAAGGTTTGTAGCTTCTCAGCTTCGGGTTGCTCTAGTGTAGCGGTCTCACCGCCACCTAGGTCTATCTGTGCGGTCGCTCCTTGCTGAGCGAGGCGATAGACAAACGTGACCTCTGTCGCATCGGGCTTGACAAGCAGACGGACTGTCGCCTCTTGCGCTATAGAGGTTAGGATACTCAAGCAGAGTACGGGAAGGAGTAGAAGTCGCTTCATAAAATGTAATATAAAAGTTTGACAGTGCCAAGGTACAAATTTTACCCCTCCCATACGACAACGCGATAGTATCCGTAGATCTAGCTATAAGATACAACTAGTTCATATTGAGCTAGATGTTTATGAAAGCAATGACTCTTAAGGAGCTAACGACAGTTTGTTCTAGTCGGATAGATGATTTTAGTCAGAGAAGAAAGATGTTGGGCACTGCCATTTGTGCTTTTTGTAACTTCGCACGCAAAGGCCGATTGACCTTACAAAAACAGATTAGAGTCAAGTTATCTACACAAGAAGTTGTAGGTCATCTTTGCTTTATTCCAGAGAAGAATCAATTACGGCGCAAACACTAAACTTTCACGACATGATGAGATCAAGCCTTATCCGCAAAGCCCTCTTAGTTATGGCTCTACTGCTTATTGCACTATCTGCCGCAGCACAGACGACTGGGGGAGTCCTCACGGGAACCATTAGAAATGCTGAGGGGGTACTCGAGGGAGCCTCTGTCTTCCTCGTGAAGGATCGGGAGACGCAGGAGATCGTGCAGTTTGCTGTGAGCGATGCTGCGGGGCGCTTTACGATGCGTGCGCCTGCTGGGAAGTACATCTTCGGCGTGAGCTACCTCGGCTATGCGATGCATACGGAGGAGATTAGCCTCACGGCCGAGCCACTCGACCTAGGCACCATTACCCTTGAGACGAGTGCCGAGGAGCTGCAGACGGTGGTCGTGCGGGGGCAGATCGTTGGGGTGCGAACGCAGCCAGACGGCTTTACGGTCGATGTACACGAGATACGAGAGCGCAGCAACGATGCCCTAGACTTGCTCAAGCATATCCCGAAGGTGCAGGTGAAGGGCAACCAGCTCGGTATCATAGGCAAGGAGCAGGTCTTGGTCAAGATAGGCAACGTCTTACAGCGTGTTGACGCCTCGGAGATTGCTGGCCTCCTCAAAGGGTACGATGCGGGGCTGATAGACCGTGTGGAGGTCATCACGCAGCCACCACTCAGGTACGACCCAGACGGCAATACGGCGATGATCATATTGCACACCTCCTCCCTCTTTAAGGAGTATATGGGCGGGGTGATTGGCACTGAGGGCATGTATGCCAACAAGGATAACTACCGCTACGGGGGCTACGGCTCACTGCTCTACAATCGGCGAGGGCTCTTTGCCTCGATAGCTCCTTCTATCAACTTCAACGGCTCGGACGATCTAGAGGATGTCACCTACGAGGCGAAAGATTATCGCTACCGCACTTACACCCCCTCGGTAGGGCGCTATGACTATATGGGTGTGCGTGGCACGCTGCAGTACGCCTATGGGGAGAAAAGCCTACTGGGCGTGGCGCTCTCGTGGAATAGGAAGAAGTACCGCAATGTCTTCGATAGCCAGGAGACGACTACGCAGCCGAGTGCACCAGAGCGTGTTGTGGAGAATAGCAACGGCTACCTAGCTACCGAGCCACGCATCACAGCGACCGCTTACTGGGAGGCAACCTTCGGGGAGCGGGGCGGACAGCTCTGGAGTGAGCTATCCTACTTTAACCTAAGGAACGATTCGCAGACTACTTACGTAGGCCAGGAATTGCCACAGAGCGACCCTTTCTTAGCTTATAGTGAGGAGCGGAACCTGCATACCTCGGGGGCGCACCTGAGCAGCGACTACGCTATTTATCTAGACAGCGACCACCGCTATCTCCTAGAGACTGGTCTCAAGGGTGCATGGAGTAGCTCTGCCAATCACCGAGCGCACAACGATGCAGTGAGTCCGCATCCGCTCATACAGCAACGCAACGATATCGTTTGGCAGGAGTGGAGTCTCTCGCCTTACGTCAGCGGTACGCTACGCCTCAGCGAACAATGGTGGATGCGCCTAGGGGTGCGCTACCTCGGGGTCAAGTCGCACTTGGCACAGCAGGGGCAAGCGATGACCACGATCCCTGAGCTAGACCGCTACGATGACGCCTGGCTCCCGATGCTACACACCAGCTACACCCCCTCGTCAAGGCATCAGCTGACGCTCACGGTCAATAGCTCCATCGTGGAGCCTAAGTTTAGAGACCTCAACCCTTTCGTCTGGCAGGTCAATGAGCGCACCTTTTATCAGGGGAATGCGCAGCTTCGTCCTGAGCTGCGCTACCTGCTGGGTGTTGGCTACACTTTTGACCAAGCCTTATCTATCCGAGGACGGCTGCGGAGAGGGTTGCGGCTGATGACACCGATCTCGACCTTGCAGGGAGAGCGGGTCTATACGCAGATGGAGAATGCGCAAAACAGTCTCTTCCTAGGAGCTGAGGCGGGCTACTACTTCGACAAGCTCCGCTGGATGAGTGCCAACGTTGAGGCATACTACGGCAGAAGCATTTATACCTCCACATTGCCACAGCTCCCGTCTAAGATGACAGGCAGTGAATGGGGTGTCAGTGGCTACCTGGACTTTACCTTCAACGAGAGCCGCACTTGGACCGGCTTCCTCTCTGGCGAGTACACGGGACGGCAGAAGACGACGGTCGTCACGCTGGAGCCGCAGTACAATCTGGGGCTCGGCATGAGCTACTTCCTCTTGGATAGACGGCTCGCGCTCTCCATCGCTGGACTAAACCTCCTCACCTCGCACTACAAGGGGGTGAGCCAGTACGACGGCTACAGCGTCTCCTTCGACAATCGCTACGACGTTCCGACGCTCTACATATCGATCTCCTACAAGTTCTCCAACGGCAAGGACACCTCCTCCACCCGTAGCCAAGGCGCACGGGACATCGAGCGCCGATTCTAACCTACGAGTAGCCCGATGTCGTTACGCACGGTTAGTGTCTAGTGAAAAGGCGTCCGTTGTAGTGTTGTAGTACAGCGATACGTGTAGCCGATTGTTCTGATAGCTTGATACCGTAACCCTTGACACAACGGACGCCACCCACTAGACACTATCGTGCGTCCCTGAAAAAATCAAAAAGCCACGTGGATAATCTCAAATCTCCACGTGGCTATTTTTTATTCTTCACGTAGGGGCGAAACATTTCCTCCGAAGTATCATTTCATTCCTCCGAAGTTTCATTTGATTCTTCCGAAGAAATTTCCATTCCTTCGGTGGAGAATT
>OISS01000190.1_pt1 | contig 14745 bp, 9 predicted proteins | sample 1586511 | NCBI WGS metagenome assembly OISS01 (sample SAMN02675049, study PRJEB24791) | human gut metagenome, SKBSTL061 | isolation source: stool | host: Homo sapiens | place: USA
GCAACAAGGACAACTTCACCGAGCGGATACCGCTGTACACAGTCGGGAACAAGAAGAGCCGCGACCTGGGAAAGGCAAACTACGACCGCGCCATCGAGAAGGCGCAGAAGGCGATAAAACAGCACAGCATAAGGAAGAGGCCGGAGTGGAACAAAAGCCGGAGAAAGACAGACAAGGACCGCGAGTGGCTCAGCCGCCGCGAGTACAACCCGTTCCTGTGGAAAGCATGGATGCTGATGGGCAGGGCGCAGTTCCACAAGGGCGACTTCGACGAGGCGGCCTCCACGTTCGCATACATGAGCCGACTGTATGCCACACAGCCCGCCATCGCAGGAAAGGCACGCGCGTGGCTGGCAAAGTGCTACACCGAGCACGACTTCGTGTATGACGCAGAGGACGTGATTGCCAAGATGAGGCGCGACTCGATGGACTGGCGCGCGGTGAAGGAGTGGGACTACACCTTCGCCGACTACTACATACACACCAACCGCATAGAGGAGGCGATACCATATCTCAGGAAAGTCATACGCCACGAGATGCGCCGCAAGCAGAAGGCGCGGGAGTGGTATCTCATGGGGCAACTGCAGGCGGAACTGGGCAACAAGGACCTGGCATACAGGGCGTTCAGGCACGTCATAAGGCTGAACCCGCCATACGAGCTGGAGTTCAACGCGCGCATCGCAATGACCGAGGTGACGGCGGCGGGGAAGTCGAAACAGATGATTGGCCGGCTGAAACGCATGGCGGCCTCAGACAACAACAAGGAATATCTCGACCAGGTGTATTACGCCATGGGAAACATACACCTCGCCGACCGCGACACGACGAAGGCCATCGAGGCATACGAGACGGGCAACAAGAAGGCGACACGCGCCGGGGTGGAGAAAGGCGTGCTGCTGCTGAGGCTCGGCGACCTGTACTGGGCGCGGGAGAAATTCGCCGACGCGCAGCGGTGCTACGGCGAGGCGATAGGACTGCTCGACAAGGACCGCAAGGACTACGAGACCCTCTCGAAACGCTCGAAGATACTCGACGAGCTCGTGCCGTTCACCGAGGCAGTGCATCTGCAGGACTCGCTGCAGGCGCTGGCAAAAATGCCGGAGGCCGACCGCAATGCTGCCATCGACCGGGTGATAGAGGCCCTGAAGAAGAAGGAGAAGGAGGAACGGCTCGCGCAGGCCGAGAAGGAGGCGCAGGAGCAGCAGGCTGCCAACCAGGGAAACCGTGGGGACGTGAACAAGAACCCGCAACAGCAGCAGCAAATGCAGAACGGCCAGTGGTATTTCTACAACCAGATGGCGGTGAACCAGGGAAAGGCGGCGTTCCAGAAACTGTGGGGGCGGCGCGAGAACGTTGACAACTGGCAGCGCGTGAACCGCACGGTGGTGGCGCAGAACGACATGGCGCAACTCACCGACGGGCAGCGCGACTCGATAGCGGCGGCGGAGGCTGTGCAGGACTCGATCGACAACAGCCTGGACAGCGCGCAGAACGACCCACACAAACGGGAGTACTACCTCGCGCAGATACCGTTCACCGAGGAGCAGGTGCAGGCCAGCAACCTTATCATAGAGGACGGACTGTTCCACGCCGGGGTCATTTTCAAGGACAAACTCGACTTCCTGAAACTGAGCGAGAAACACCTCACGCGGCTCGAGAGCCATTACCCAGACTACGAAAACATGCCAGACGCGCTTTATCACCTGTTCCTGCTATACAACCGCATGGGGCAACCAGGCGTGGCGGAGGGCTACCTCGGCAAACTGAAGGAGAAATACCCCGGCAACAAATGGACGGCAATACTGTCAGACCCTCACTTCGAGGAGAACGCGCGCTACGGCGTGATGATGGAGGACTCGCTATATGCCGCCACATACGCGGCATTCAAGGCCGACCGGAACGGAGAGGTGAGGAGGAACACGAAGGTGTCGGAGGAACGTTTCCCGATGGGCGCAAACCGCGACAAGTTCATATTCATCAACGGGCTCGGGAAACTGAACGACGGCGATGCCGACGGATGCCTGAAGGACATGAACGACGTGGTGAAGAACTACCCGAACAGCCGCATCAGCGAGATTGCAGGCATGATAATAAACGGGGTGAACGCCGGCAGGCGGCTGCGCGGAGGAAAATTCGACATAGGCGACGTGTGGGAGCGGCGCAGCGCGGTGCTGAACGACAGCGACTCGATACAGGCACGGCAGTTCGTTGCCGACAGGCTGTCGCCGCACCTGTTCTTGCTGGCATACAACCCGGACTCCATCGATGAGAACAAACTGCTCTTCGAGATGGCACGCTACAACTTCAACAATTTCCTGGTGCGCAACTTCGACATAGTAATCGAGGACTTCGACGGGCTGCACCGCATGAGGATTGCAGGCTTCAAGACTTACGACGAGGCTCTGCAATACGCGAGGATGCTTTACAAATACGAGCCGATAGCACGCCTGACGGGGAAAGCGCGCGGCATAATAATCAGCGAGGCCAACCTGCCGCTGCTCGGTACGAACTTCAGCCACAAGGACTACGAAAAGTTCTACGACAAGCATTTCGCACCGCTGAAGCCATCGACAGCGAGACTGCTCACAGAGCCTGCCGAGATAGAATATGAGAAACGGCCGGAGAAAACGGAAACGCAAGAGGACGGCGGAGGCAAATACGGCGGCGGAGTAGATGACGGCATGATAATCGATATTGAGCCGCAGGCAACGGAGAGCGTCACAGAAATGAACGATTCCGTGCAGGAAAAGACAGCCGGAGATGCAACAGAGACAACGGTCGGGACCACGGACAAGACCATCGAAGACACGGGTACAACCATCGAGAATGTGCCGGAAACTGTCGTGGAGCAACCGGAAACAATCATCGAACAGCCGGAAACTGTCGTGGAGCAGCCTCGGAAAAAGACGGTGGAAGAACCGGAAAAGAAGGTGACAGGCACGAAGGACGAACCGGTAAAACCGCAAAAGAAGGAACAGGAAAAGCCGGAGAAGACGGCAACGGACGAGCCGGAGGACACTGGCATTTACTTCGACGACGGCTTCGGGACGGAGAACGGCACACCGCAAAAGAATGACAAAAAGAATAAGAACAACAACGATTTCGACCTCGAGGACGAATACTACGACCTCGACGGCTTCTAAACAAGGAACATGAGCAACGGACTACTACTCTGGGTTGACGACGAGGTGGAACTTCTTCGCGCCCACATAATATTCTTGGAGAAGAAAGGTTACGAGGTGGTGACAGCCACAAACGGGACCGACGCAATGGAAATGTGCAGGCAGCGGACGTTCGACCTGGTGCTGCTGGACGAGATGATGCCGGGGGTGAGCGGACTGGAAACGCTGCAGAAACTGAAGGAGATACAGCCGGCGACACCGGTGGTGATGGTGACAAAGAGCGAGGAGGAGGACATTATGAACCAGGCCATAGGGTCGAAGATTGCCGACTACCTGCTCAAACCGGTCAACCCGCTGCAGATCTTGCTCACACTGAAGAAGAACATACACCGCAGGGAGATAGTGTCTGAGGTGACGCAGAGCGAATACCAGCACAACTTCCAGGACATATCACAGCAGATTGACAACTGCCGGACGATCGAGGAATGGATGGACGTGTACAAACGCCTCGTACACTGGGAACTGGAACTGACCGGCACCGGCACCAACATGGACGGCATACTGCAGATGCAGAAAGAGGAGGCTAACGCAGGCTTCGCCAAATTCATAAAAAACAACTACCTCGCATGGGTTGACCCCAAGACAATGCAAACGGCAGAGAGGCCGATGATGAGCCCGGACATATTCAAGAAGAGGGTGTTCCCACTGCTCTCGGCAGGGGAGAAGGTGTTCCTCATCGTTATAGACAACTTCAGGCTCGACCAGTGGAAGGTGCTCGCCAGGGACATCGGTGACATGTTCGACATCGAGGAGGACACTTACTGCACCATACTGCCGACGGCAACGCAGTATGCACGCAACGCCATCTTCAGCGGGCTGATGCCGACGCAGATTGCCAGCATGTTCCCGGAACTGTGGGTTGACGAGGACGAGGAGGAGGGCAAAAACCTGAACGAGGAGCCACTCGTCAGGACGCAGATAGAGCGGTTCCGGCGGCACGACACGTTCTCCTACCACAAGATAAACGACTCACAGGGGGCGGAAAGGCTGATGAGCCACTTCAGCCAGATGAGCGGCTACGACCTCAACGTGGTGGTGATCAATTTCATCGACATGCTGAGCCACGCACGCACGGAATCGAAGATGGTGCGCGAGCTCGCAAACAACGAGTCGGCATTCCGGTCAATCACACTGAGCTGGTTCAGGCACTCGGTGATGGGGGAACTGCTCAAGGCTCTCGCACAGACGGACTACACAGTAATCGTGACGACCGACCACGGCAGCATACGCGCCAGCAAGCCGGTGAAGATAATCGGCGACCGCAACACCAACGCCAACCTGCGGTACAAACTGGGCAAGAGCCTGGGATATAACCCCAAGGAGGTGTTCACGATAAAGAACCCGCAGCAGGCGCAGCTGCCCGCACCGAACCTCAGCACGTCGTATGTGTTCGCCACGGGAAACTCGTTCCTGGCATATCCCAACAACTACAACTACTATGTGTCATACTACAAAAACACGTTCCAGCATGGCGGAATCTCGCTCGAGGAAATGATCGTGCCGATAGTGACTCTGAGGAGGAGAAGGAGGAAATGAGCGGGGCGACCGGTATTTGGAGGGACTGTCAATGGAGTTGGGAAAACAGAAAGAACCATGGAAATAAAAATCGACAACATCAATGAAATCGGCGCTGCGGCACGCCGCTTCATAGACAACATGCCGCAGGGGAAAGTCTTCGCGTTCTACGGGAAGATGGGGGCAGGCAAGACAACGTTCATCAAGGCCGTGTGCGAGGAACTCGGCGTGTGCGACGTGGTCACGTCGCCCACGTTCGCCATCGTCAACGAGTATGAGGGCAATGGGCATGCGGCGATATACCACTTCGACTTCTACCGGATAAAGAGGATTGAGGAGGTCTACGACATGGGGTACGAAGAGTATTTCTTCAGCGGCAACCTGTGCTTCATCGAGTGGCCCGAGCTGATAGAGGACCTGCTGCCGGACGACGTGACGCGCGTCACCATCAGGGAGGCGGAAGACGGCTCGCGGATAGTGACATTCTGACCTTGCGCGGGCCAACACGCAGGGAAACTTGCTGCAAGCCGTGTGATGGACTTCGACAGTCTGTGGCGGGCGACGGCTTACAATTGCTGACCGCTAAAGTATGCTATCTGAAATCACTTGTCTATTTCCAGATTGTTCCCCTTGACAAAAAGTCAGTGGGAGTTACAGGTTTTCTCCGTCGTTTTCAACCCTTCTTATGGACCTCTGGCAATGAGGCTTCACCACCAATGGCACGTTCTCTATGAGCACGTTGCTCGTGTCGAGGCCCAGTGCTCGCGCCATGCTAAGTTTCAAGTGGGCAATCAGCGAGTAGAGGCTCATGATGAGGCGCTCCTTCTTCGAGAAGTGGTTGATGGCCACATAGATTCGGTTGATGATGACGAATATGAAGTTGCCAGAAATGCCGTGTTTCTCAAGCGACGGGTAGCAGCTGTCGAGCGTGAACTCCCTGCTGGCCACCAACTCCTCGATTATCTGGCGGAAATAGAGGTTCACCAATGGCTGTACGCGGAACCCTAATTTCAGGTTTATGCGGTAGAGCGTGTCGGGAATCAGCGTCGTGAACTCGTATTCCAGAGTTTGCGGCTCGTCCTGATAGTCGACGTGTAGCAGAATGTAGTGGTCGGCCCGCATGGGGTGCTTGTGGATGATGGAGTAGAGAATCTTGTGCTCGATGTCGTAAGTGCCCGAAAGCTTGCTCAGATATACTATATTGGTGGCAAACTTGGCTATCGTGGTGTCATGCTTGATGTCGGAAATCACGCCATACCACTCCCTTATGTCGCGCACATCGACTTGTTGGCTGCGGATGAGCTTGGCATTGTGCCATACATACATCACAATGAACATGGTACCGGCCATGAGCATCGTCACCCATCCGCCATGGACGAACTTGAACATGTTGGCAATGAAGAAGATACCCTCAAGTCCGATGAAGAAAACCACAAAGGGTATCGTTATGAGCAGCGACACACGACGCTGGCCCAGATAGGCGAATAGCAGGAAGGTGGTCATGAGCATCGTGATGGTGATGGCCAGGCCGTAGGCGGCCTCCATGTTCTCGGAACTCTTGAAGAACAGGATGACGAGGATGCAGAGCACGTAGAGTGCCGTGTTGACAAACGGAATGTAGAGCTGCCCCTTAACGTCGGTGGTGTATTTGATTTTCTGACGCGGCCAGAACTTCAGGTTCATCGCCTCACTGAAAATGGTGAACGAGCCACTGATGAGGGCTTGACTGGCGATGATGGCGGCAATGGTGGCCATGGTGATGCCGAAGAACAGGAAACTGCGGGGCATGATGGCATAGAAGGGATTGACATCCGGAGCAAGACTGTCGGCATGGTTGATGATCCACGCTCCCTGCCCCAAGTAATTGAGGATGAGCATCGACTTGACGAAAGCCCAGCTCACGCGGATGTTCTTAGCCCCACAGTGGCCAAGGTCGGAGTAGAGTGCCTCGGCTCCGGTCGTACAGAGGAACACCGCCCCAAGGATGAGAAACCATTCGGGGTCGTGCGTCAGAAGCTTCAGCGCATAATAGGGATTGAAGGCCTTGAGAATAGGCAGGAAGTCGGCGATGTGGCCGATTCCCAGTACACCCATCATCGTGAACCAGACGAACATCAGCGGACCGAAGAACCGCCCGATGGCGTTCGTTCCGAACTGCTGGATTAAAAACAGTACCGAAATGATACACAGGCAGATGGGAATTATGGGTGTCTCCGGCTCGTAGGCTTTCAGCCCCTCAATGGCGGATAGCACCGTTATGGAGGGAGTAATAACGCCATCGGCCACCAGCGTGCTCGCACCGATGATGGCCAGCAGGTAAAACCACCTGCGGCTGTGCCGCCTGATGAGCGCATAGAGGGCTAAAATGCCGCCCTCACCCTTGTTGTCGGCACGGAGCGCGATGAGAACGTACTTGATAGTGGTCTGTAACGTCAGCGTCCAGATGATGCACGACACGGCGCCGGTGATGTATTCAGCATCGATGGCACTGCCTGCCTTCACAATAGCCTTCATTACATAAAGTGGCGATGTGCCGATGTCGCCAAACACAATGCCCAGCGTCACGATGATGCCTATAAAACTCAGCCGTTGGTGCACGGCCTGTTTCGTATCAGAGTTCAATGCCATAGATTATCCATTTGGTTCAATCTGAAAATATCGCTGCAAAGGTAAGAAAAAATCGCAATCTGCAAATTTTTATCTGTCTTATTTTTCACCTTTATTCCGCAGCCTTCCCGAGCCTTTCATCACGTCACTGCCAATGTTCATTATATATGCGGTTTCTCCCGGGTTGACAGCTCTTTGCCGTGTAATGGCCGAATTGTGCACATAATTCCACCTTGCCCCATAGCCAACAGTGGTTGGTGATGACCAGCCCACAAAAAGGTTTGCCTCATCCTTAAGTGGCATTGAATGTTTTGCCAGAAGTGCAGCAATCTCCACGCTCCGCATCCACCTTTGTGTGATGCGCGGCAAGCCAAATATGCCAACAGGAAAGGAAATCCGTAAACTCAAATGATGCGACGTCAATTTCCGGCAGCTGCATGCAAAAAAAGGCAGGAAAAGTTTGCGCCATCGGATTTCAATTAGTACTTTTGCAGGAAACAAGACACTACGACGATGACAGACAGCACCAACGGGGAGTTTTGCAGGCACGGGCGCATAGAGGTGATTTGCGGGTCGATGTTCTCGGGGAAGACCGAGGAACTGATACGCCGCCTGAAACGCGCCATGTTTGCAAGGCAGAAGGTGGAGATTTTCAAGCCGGCGATAGACACGCGCTACTCTGAGGACGATGTGGTGAGCCACGACCAGAACTCGATACCCAGCACACCGATTGACTCGTCGGCGTCGATACTCCTGCTGGCCGGCGACAACGACGTGGTCGGGATAGACGAGGCGCAGTTCTTGGACGACGGACTTGTTGGCGTGTGCAACGAGCTCGCCGGGCGGGGCGTGCGCGTCATCGTGGCAGGCCTGGACATGGACTTCAAGGGAAAGCCCTTCGGCCCCATCCCCGCCCTGTGCTCCGTCGCAGACGACGTGCAGAAGGTGCACGCCATCTGTGTCAGGTGTGGCTCGCAGGCATACATCAGTCACCGGCTGGTGGACAGCGACAAGCGCGTGCTGCTCGGGGAAACGCACGAATACGAGCCGCTGTGCAGGGAATGTTTCAAAAGGATTTCCGAATCAGAAAGATAACATCAGAACGACATTGCAAGCGGAGACGGCATCACAACTCACATTTACATGCCGAACGACAATTCCTGAAATGATAAAATGACACAACAATGCTGGAACAAAAAATTACATTCGACAAACTGGTGCGTTGGATAATCACCGCACTGATAATCATCGCGGTGATTTTCACCATCGACTACCTTAGCAACGTGCTGCTGCCTTTCTTCGTGGCATGGATGTTCGCATACCTGCTGTACCCCATTGTACACTTCACGCAGTACAAGCTTCACGTGCCGACACGCGCGCTGAGCATCGTCGTCACGCTGCTGTTCGTGACCGCAGTGCTTGTCGGGGTGTTCTACATCATCTTCCCGCCGATGATAGAGCAGTTCGAGAAACTGGGCGTGCTGACAACGCGATACATACAGGAAAAGGCCGACACCGACAACATCTCGCAGACGATACAGCACTGGGTGCGCGACAACTACACACAGATTGAGAGCTTCGTGAAACAGAAAGATGTCACGGAGGCGATAAAGAGCGCCGTCCCGGGGGTGTTCAACATGCTCGGGCAGACGGCAAGCATCATCATAAGCATAGTGGCGTCGCTCATCACATTGCTATACATGTTCTTCATCCTGCTCGACTACGAGTACCTCACGAGGAACTGGATACGAATATTCCCCAAGAAGAACAGGCCGTTCTGGAACGTGCTGGCAGGCGACGTCAAGCGCGAGCTGAACAACTACATAAGGGGGCAGGGCCTCGTGGCACTCATAATGGCAATACTCTTCTGCATTGGCTTCACGATAATCGACTTCCCCATGGCAATAGCCCTCGGCATACTCATCGGGATAATGGACCTCGTGCCATACCTGCACACGTTCGCGCTCATCCCGACGGCGTTCCTCGCACTGCTCAAGGCCGCCGACACAGGGCAGAACTTCTGGGTCGTACTCGGAGCGGCAGTCGCCGTGTTCTGCATAGTGCAGGTGATAATAGACCTCATCGTCACCCCGAAGGTGATGGGAAAAGCCATGCGACTCAACCCGGCGATACTGCTGCTGTCGCTCTCGGTATGGGGCGCGCTGCTCGGCTTCATAGGGCTCATCATCGCCCTGCCGCTAACGACAATAATCATAGCATACTACAAACGGTATGTGACGAAAGAAGACGGTGAGGGTGATCACACGGACGGGAACACGCCGCAGGCAAACACCGCAGGCGACGGAAAACCGACTTCCGGCAAGGCGGAAACAGAAAATAATTAAAAACACGGCGAATAATTTTGATAATAGAAAAAAACGCCGTACCTTTGCAACCGCTTTTCGCAAGAACAGCATCAGCGTAGATCCGTTAGCTCAGTTGGCAGAGCACAACACTTTTAATGTTGGGGTCTTGGGTTCGAGCCCCAAACGGATCACTTTCGCCCCCATGCGGGTCACAAAGTACTAAAAAAGAGGATTTCAGCAATGAAGTCCTCTTTTCCGTTTATACAAGCCACTTGTTAGCTAAATAGCACATTTAGAGGAAGTTATGCTAAATGTTGAAACTGCGGCTAACAGGACGTAACGGTGACTTTGAGGGCCAATCCCAAAGAGATTGCAGGCCAATAGACTATCAATTGCAGGGTGTTGAAAATGAAACGAATCATACAAGGGCAGACACAAAAATACTTAACAAATCGTGATAAAAAAGAACGTTCCATGAGAGACTGAACCCTCCAAAAACTTCAAACGAAACATCGTCCAACATGGAACGTTCGTTGATCCAAAATTAATCCATAATTGAACGAATAATCAATCCCCCCTCCTAACTCCTTGATAATCAATATAGGCTTCTATATATACTAATAATACTGATGATACTAATGATACTGATGATACTCATCATCCTGATAATCCGACGACGATGTGGCGGGAGACGTCGCCGTTTTTTGAAAGGAATGAAAAAAATCATGACAAACGATAAAAACATCGTCGAGGACACGATGCCGCATGACCCGCTTCCGCCATTCCAACGTTCCTCGCTTCCCACTCTCCGATCATCGCTACCTGCTCCACTCGTTCCCCACTCCCCATTCTCCAGGGTCGGAACGTGAACGTCACGCCCATTCGGCTCATTTTGCTCCCGCTAAGACTATCGCCGTTTTTTGGATGATTCGCCAAAACACCATAGCTTTGCAGGAAAAAACATTGAACGAAATGAAAATACAGAATGATGATAACGCACGGCACATGCCTTTAAGGCCCAAAGTTGTTGAAACAAAAAAAAAATGAAAAAATCGTGATGCCTTATACGCATTTGAAGTGATTCAGTTGATAATTTCATAAAAAACAACTATCTTTGTGTGATTTTAATCTCATTCCTCACTTTTTCTTTGACAAGATATACGCTAAAACCAACGATATGAGTAAAATAAACGTAAAACCAATGAAAGAATTGGCTGCCATGTTGCCACAGATGAAACAGTGGATGGAAGCCATGCACCAAGATCCCGAACTGTCTACCCAAGAGGTAAATACAGGCAAATATGTTGCCGACCTGCTAAAAAATATGGGCTACGAGGTTCATGAGCATGTAGGAAAACATGGCATTGAGGGTGTGGTAGGTGTACTAAGTCATGGCGATGGAAAGAAGAAAATAGGCATTAGAGCCGACATGGATGCTCTCCCTATTCAAGAGATAAACAACCTGCCTTACAAGAGTAGGCACGACGGCATTTCTCATCTCTGCGGACACGATGGTCATAGTGCCATGGCACTTGGGGCAGCTAAGTATCTGGCAGACACAAAGCACTTCAATGGAACCGTTTACTTCTATTTTCAGCCTGCCGAAGAGACCATGCAGGGCGGTCCTTCGATGATAGATGATGGACTTTTCAAGAAGTTTAATGCCGATAGAATATATGCCATACACAATATTCCTGGGCTACCAAAGGGGGTACTGCATTTCCATGATGGAGAAACGATGTCGGCTGTAGATAATTGGGAGATACGCTTAATGGGGCGTGGAGGTCATGGTTCAATGCCCGAACTAAGCATTGACCCTGTCGTAGCTGGTGCTTCTTTGGTGATGGCACTACAGACGATTGTAGCTCGCAACCTCTCTCCTTGGAATAATGGCGTGGTCACCATCGGCTCATTCCAAGCGGGTAATGCAGGTAACGTTATTCCAGACGAAGCTGTACTCAAGTTGTCTATGCGCAACATGCAACCCGATGGGCGTAAGCTGGTGTTGCAACGTATTCGTGAGATAACGGCTTCTCAAGCAGAATGCTTTGGTTGCAAATATGAAATAAAAGAGGGACAACCCGGAGCAGTGCTTGTCAATTCGCACGAAGAAACAGCTTTTGCTGCCCAAGTGGCACGCAAATACTTTGGAGAGGAAAATGTAGTGTACCCTTGTAAGCCACTGATGAGCAGCGAAGACTTTGCCTTTATGTTGCAAGAACGACCAGGAAGCTACATCATGTTAGGTAATGGTGAAACGCCTATGGTACACAATCCTAAGTACATCTTCGATCAGGAAATCCTTCCCATCGGTGCCTCGCTGTGGGTTGCCTTGTGTGAAGAATACCTAAAGTAGAGGAGATTGGAGTCAAGCTAATGTCATACAATAGATGCACCTGTCTCTTTGGTTGTGAAGCAACGGTAGGTTTCCATTATTATAACACCCTGAACTCGGCAGGCAATATGCCCGTTTGTCGCTTAAAGAACTTCACGAAATACGACGGGTCATCAAAGCCTAAGCGGAATGCAATCTCCTTTATCTTGAGGTCGGTATAGCATAGTTGGCGTTTTGCTTCCAATATGATTCTGTCGTTAATGATCTTCAAAGGTGTTGAGAACGAGCTTGCACCGACACTATTCGTGAGGTCTTTACAGACACATTGAGGTGATTGGCATACTCCTTTACCGTGTGCATCTGTCTATAATGATGCTCCAATGTCTGGCGAAAGCGTATGAACAGGCGGTTTGCTGCATTATTGGATACACAGTGGTGTACCCGTGCCGCGATGTCCGATGCGCTGTATCTCGATAAGAAACAGTTTGACAAGATACTTCTGATAGTCGCGATGGGCAAACAGCGAGGCATTGACACTCTCCGTCTTCATGCTATCCGTAATCTGCTCAAGCCGTTCCGTGGCATGATCGGGCAAAAGGAAATAAGGCACGGCATCGAAAGCGTTGAAGACATTATATTTCAGAAAAACATTCTGCTTGACCAGTGCTATCCCTTCGCTGAGAAGGATGGGCATAATGCCAAGAAAACTTCAAGCAAGGCGCTTGTGATGTCTTACGCTTACTCAAATGTATTGCTCGACAAGATTGAGGAGGCTGCCAAGCATGGGCTTGTGGGCAATGAGAATGACAACTGGTAATCAACGACAACTGAAATTTGGGTCCTGCGGTTTTCTTGCCGCAGGACTTTTTATATTCTGAGACCTCTGCAAAACTCTCTCAAAGACAGGTCGTCCAGGCTATTACAGTTTGGCACTGTTCAAGACCGATCTTCTCCGTACTTTGTATGGACTTAGTGACGGTGAGGTTGAGGATCAGGTGAACGACCGCCTCTCCTTCAGTCGCTTCGTTGGTCTGGGCACGATTATGTTCGGCAAACATTATCTTTCGCAAACATAATTTTGCTCAGAATTAAAATTATTGGTGATTTTGTGTGTTTATAATTATTAAAATATTATCTTTGCAAAACATAATGTTTGGCAAACATAATTATTGATGATATGGAATTTATAGATAGAATAGAAGAAACTGCTGCGTTCAAGCGCACGCTGAGTCTTAGCCGGCCTGTGCTGATTGTGATCTATGGCAGGCGGCGTATTGGAAAGTCAGAACTCATCAAGCGTGTTCTGACCGAACAGGATGTATACCATCTGAGCGAAGAAGCACAGACGCAGCAGCAGATAGATTCCTTTGCCAAGACTGTTTCTTTTAAGTTTGACGGCTTTGACCGAGTATCCTACCACGACTGGGAAACAGTGCTCACCTCCGTCAATCTATATGTTGGGAAGAACACATCGGTGTGCTTAGACGAGTTTTCTTATCTCGTCAAGAGCGATCCTTCGCTGCCTTCCATCATTCAGCGATTGGTGGATAGCAAAAAACTGAAATACAACTTGATACTTTGTGGTTCCTCCCAACTAATGATGCACTCATTGGTACTCAATGAGAAGTCTCCCCTATATCAACGCTGTGCTTGGCAGCCAAAGCTGAAGCAACTGCGTTTGCCTTATATAAAAGAAGCCCTGCATTGTTCCGACCAGCAGGCTGTTGAGGAATATGCCGTTTGGGGTGGTGTGCCTCGCTATTGGGAACTCCGTGCCGACTTCGACAGTTTGGAAGAGGCGGTGCGCAATCTGCTGGTCAATAATTATGGCACGCTGTATGATGAGCCAACACGGTTGCTTCGTGACGAGCGTCGTGATACGGCCACATCTTTCTCACTGCTTACTACAGTGGGCAATGGAGTAAATCGTATTTCTGAGATAGCTGGTCGCATAGGACAGCCCACTACAAATCTCTCTCAGCCCATCAGCATACTTACCGATTTGGGCTATGTGGAGAAAGACATACCCTTTGGTGACAATCCAAAAAGTAGCAAGAAAGGACTGTATCGTCTTGGTGACAACTTTCTTTCCTTCTATTACAGGTTTATCAATCCCAACAAATATCTCATTGAACTCGACCGCCAGAATCTCGTAATGGATATTATCCGTAAAGACTTCAGCACATACGTTGGTCAGGTATGGGAAAAGATTTGTCGCGACTTCGTAACAGGCAATGAAATCGATGGCGTGGTCTATGGCATTGCCTCACGGTGGTGGGGCGGTATACCAAAGGAAGATGGCTGCAATGACTACGAACAGACAGAGTTCGACCTTGTGGCAGAGTCGCTCGACAAGAAGCACATCCTCGTGGCAGAATGTAAATGGCGGGGACGCGACGAGGCACAGTGCGTATATGAGCAATTAACAAGCCGTGCCAGACGCTTACCATTCGTAAAGAAGGGGCAAAAGGTACACCCGGTATTGTTTCTCAAAACAGAAACAAAGGCTGATGTTCCATGCTATTATCCCAAAGACATCATAGCGTCTATGCTTCAACAAGATGCCTCCAAGGACAAAGTATAATATTAACATTCTTTAGTCGGTAACTTTTGCAAAGTTATGGAAAAAGAAAGATCTTCATACAGACTATTCTCCTAACAATGATCTTTGATATGATTAAAGGCAGATTTCTTCTTCATGTGCTATAAAGCCAAATACCACTTTCGCCACCCCGTGCGGATTACAAGGGGGTGTGTCAAAATTGGCACACCCTCTTTTAACATATCACAAAGCCCGAAC
>OISS01000212.1_pt1 | contig 13801 bp, 10 predicted proteins | sample 1586511 | NCBI WGS metagenome assembly OISS01 (sample SAMN02675049, study PRJEB24791) | human gut metagenome, SKBSTL061 | isolation source: stool | host: Homo sapiens | place: USA
CGCCACTGGTGTTCCTCCCGATATCTACGCATTCCACCGCTACACCGGGAATTCCACCTACCTCTGCACTACTCAAGGCCAGCAGTTTTGAAAGCAATTTATGGGTTGAGCCCATAGTTTTCACTTCCAACTTGCCGGTCCGCCTGCGCTCCCTTTACACCCAGTAATTCCGGACAACGCTTGCACCCTACGTTTTACCGCGGCTGCTGGCACGTAGTTAGCCGGTGCTTTCTTGTTAGGTACCGTCATTATCGTCCCTAACGACAGGAGTTTACAATCCGAAAACCTTCTTCCTCCACGCGGCGTCGCTGCATCAGGGTTTCCCCCATTGTGCAATATCCCCCACTGCTGCCTCCCGTAGGAGTCTGGGCCGTGTCTCAGTCCCAATGTGGCCGTTCAACCTCTCAGTCCGGCTACCAATCGTCGCCTTGGTGGGCCGTTACCTCACCAACTAGCTAATTGGACGCGAGTCCATCCTGAAGCGAATAAATCCTTTTCCCTCAGCCCGATGCCGGGCCGTGGGCTTATGCGGTATTAGCAGTCGTTTCCAACTGTTGTCCCCCACTCCAGGGCAGGTTACTCACGCGTTACTCACCCGTTCGCCACTAAGTTATTTTCTTCACTCCCAACTCTCTGCCCTCTGTGTTAGCCTTACTTTATGAGCCTAAATCGGTTTTGCTTTTTATACTGGGCAAAACCGATTGCCGCTCCGGCTAACCGGCAAAAAGCTCGGAGTGAAGAAAATAACTCCGTTCGACTTGCATGTGTTAGGCGCGCCGCCAGCGTTCGTCCTGAGCCAGGATCAAACTCTTTATAAATGGTATTTAATCGCCATTTAAAAGCGTTAAATCTCTGTAATCACTCAGACACAATCGCTTGCGTCCTGTATGAATTACTTGTAAATTTGGAATTGATTAACGTGGGTTTCCAAACCCACGATCAAGGTTCCACAAGTTTCAGTTTTGTTCAATTTTCAAGGTCCTGCTGCGCTGTCGCGTTTCCGTAACAGCTTGTATATTATATATCAGATTCTCTCGTTTGTCAAGAGGTTTTCTGAAAGTTTTTTGAAGAAGTTTTCTTCAAAAAACGGCGTACAAGCTGTAGGTAAAGGCTCCAGCGGCTGCCGCCGCGGGCTGGGCCCGCGAGACAGCCTGATTATTATAGCAAGTAGTATGACCTTTGTCAACAGGTTTTTGCAAGTTTTTTGATTTTGATTTTTTCGACAAAGTTTGAGGGAGAAGTTTGGGTAAGGTGCATATTGGGGTGATGGCGGTTGGCGGGCACAAATTATGGGGGTGATGGGCGGCAAGAGGGTTGCGGAGTTAGGTGTTTTGGGGGAACATGGAAGGTGTGACGGCGGGCGGCGCGAAGTTGCGGGCCGGGCATGCCCGGCCCCTACGGGGTGGTGGAAGGGTGAGCGGGTGCTGGCCGGAAGGTGCGCGGGTGTGGGATGGTTTCGGGCCATCTTTGTAGGGGGGCGGCGTCCTCGACGTGCCGCGGAGGGGTCAAGACCCCTCCCTACGATGTAGGGGTGAGACGGGGTGTGCAAAGCAGTAACGGGCGGCGGCGGAAAGCGCGCGGGCCGGGCATGCCCGGCCCCTACGGGGTGGTGGAGGGGTGAGCGGGTGCTGGCCGGGAGTGGGCAGCCGGAGAGGCGACGGGTCATTGCTGCATTTGTTGCCGCATACGCAGAAAATCTCCTTGCGTATCCTCTGCAAAAGCCGTATACTACTATTATAATAGTATATTAGGTGGAATAGCCATGATGAAGATTTACCGCACACAGGATAAGCAGCTGACGCGCGTTGACGATATGAACGAAGGGGCCTGGATCTGCCTGACCAACCCCACCGACGACGAGGTCCGCCGGGTAGCGGCAACGCTGGACATCGAGCCCGCGGACATCGTGGCCGCGACGGACCCCGAGGAATCGGCGCGTATCAGCCTGGAGGACGGCTACACGGTCATCATCGTGGACATCCCCATCAAGGTGGACGGTGCCGGCGAGGGCATCTATACAACTATCCCCCTGGGCATCCTGCTGACGCAGGAGCTGATCGTCACGGTCTGCTCCACCGATACCGCCGTTATCGGGGATTTTGCCGCCTGCCGGGTCAAGGGGTTCTCGACCCGCAAGAAAATGCGGTTCGTCTACCAGCTGCTCTACCGCGCGGCCACGATGTACCAGCAGGAGCTGCGCCTGATCGACCGCCGCCGCCAGGCCATTGAGAAAAATCTAGCCGGTGAGCTGAAGGACAGCGACCTGATGGAGCTGCACGGCCTGGAATCAACGCTGGTCTACTTTGCCACGAGTCTGCGCGCCAACGCTACGGTGCTGGACCGCCTGACCCGCTATAAGCGGCTGGAGCAGTACCCCGATGACCGCGAGCTGCTCGACGACGTCATCGTCGAGATCCGTCAGGCCATCGAGATGACCAGCATCTACCGCGACGATATAAAGGGCACGCGGGAGCTGTTCAGCTCGATTCTGGACAATCGCCTGAACAATGCCATGAAGTACCTGACCAGCATCACCCTGCTGATGGCCGTGCCTACCGTCATCAGCGGTCTGTATGGCATGAACGTGCAGTCCGACGGCATGCCCTTTGCCAACACCACCGCCGGGTTCGCCATTGTGCTGGGCCTGACGCTGGCGCTCTGTGTGTTTTCGGCGTGGGTGCTGCACAAGAAGCACATGTTGTGAGCTATACCGGGCGAGCAACGCCCGCCTCTACATAAAGTCTGCCCCGTCGGCAGACTTTTTCTGTAACATCCGCAAAAAAATCCCTACCTTATATAATAAAGGAGGCTGAAATCATGGAGGACGCCGCAATCGTGGCCCTGTACTGGGCGCGGGACGAGCAGGCGCTGGCCGAGACGGCGGCGAAATTCGGCGCGTACTGCCGCAAGATCGCCGACAACATTCTGCACAGCGCCCACGACGCCGAGGAATGCGAGAACGACACCTGGCTGGCCGCCTGGAACAGCATGCCCACCAACCGACCTGCGCGGCTGGCTCCGTATCTGGGGCGCATCACGCGGAATCTCGCGCTGGACCGCTTTGACCGGGAGGCGGCGCAGAAGCGCGGCAGCGGGCAAACCTGTGCGCCGCTGGACGAGCTGGCCGAATGCGTCGCCGCGCCGGGCAGCGTGGAGGACAGCTTTGACGCTGCCGAGACCGGGCGGCTCATCAGCGCGTTTCTGCGCACGCTGCCGGAGGAAACGCGCAGCATATTTTTGCGCCGGTACTGGTACTGCGACGCGACGGCGGACATTGCCGCGCGGTACGGCCTGACCGAGAGCAAGGTGCGGGTGACGCTGCACCGCACGCGCGGCAAGCTGGCCGCCTACTTACAGGAAAGGGGTGCTGCACTGTGACAGAACGCGAATTATTTGAGGCCATCGGCCATGTGGACGACGACCTGATCCTGGCCGCCGACGCCCCGGTGAAAAAACGCCGCCGGGTGGTGCATCTGCACTGGCAGCAGGTCGTGTCTGTGGCCGCGTGCGCCTGTATAGTTTTGGGCGGCGCAGCCGTGTGGCGGAGCGGCGCGCTGCGCAAGAGCAGCATAGCCAGTGAAGCCGCCATGGCCGCCGACGTCCCGGAGGCCGCTGCCGAGACCGCCCCCGCGCCGGACATGCCGATGCTGGATGACGCCGCGCCCCAGGCAGCGGACGCCGACGAGGGAGCTGCTGTCGAAAAGGACAGCACCGCTTCCGGCATCGCTCTGGGCCTGGCGCAGTGCGTACAGATCGACGGCGTACTGTATTTTGATACGGGCAGCGCAGTGGACAGCCCCCCGGACCGCGGGGCTGACGGGGTCATTGAGACAAGCGTTGACCGGGACGCCTTCCCGGAGACGGACGGGTGCTCGAACTTTGGCACCGGGTATTCCTACTGGGTGACCGGGGACGGCGTTGTCATCGTGGAGATCGACGGGGAATATTGCGAGTTTGAGGCGAATTGAGGGTTCTACTCGCCTTCCCCTTTGGGGGAAGGTGGCCCCGCAGGGCCGGATGAGGGGCGCGTGTACCGTGGCGCCCCGATAGCGGACGGCAACGGCAAGGCAGCCCCTCATCAGTCAGCGGTCGGGGCCGCTGACAGCTTCCCCCTTGGGGGAAGCCATGCTCATACAAAGTACAAATGACCCATGAGAGGCAGCCACCGTCTCCATGGGTCATTTTTTGTTTTTTTCCCGTTCCTTCGCAGCGCTCAACGCTTCGGGCTTGCGGGTGTCGGGGCTTAACAGCGTTGCCCGTGTCACCGCCGCACCGCCGAACTTTTTCCGCAGGGCATCGGCGGCGCGGTCCAGCTTCTCCTGCTTGTCGATGCGGGCGGCATCGGTGAAAAGGTCCATCTGCTCAAAGTTGTCCTCGCCGGTCTTTTCGGCGCTGACACCCACCAGCCGCACGGGGCGCTGCGGCCACATCTGGCGCATCAGCTCGATTGCCACATGGTAGAGACGGTCCGTGGAGTTCGTCGGGTTGGGCAGCGTCGTCTGGTGGCTCGTGCGGCGGAAGGCGTTGTCCACCAGCTGTACCGTGACGACACGGGCCGTCTTGCCGTCGGCGCGCAGACGCCGCCCGACGGAATCGCAGAGTGCCAGCATCGTGGCGTCGGCGTCCTCGGGGCGGGCCAGGTCCCTGGGCATCGTTACGCTGTTGCCGTAGCTGTTGTCGCGGGTGCGCTGCTTGGTCACAGAGTCGGCCTCGCGGCCATTGGCGTAGTTCCACAGCGTATCACCGCGGCTGCCGAACAGCTTGACCGCCGTATCCCGCTCAAGCCGGGCCAAATCCCCTATGGTGTAGATGCCGCAGCTGTTCAGGCGCTTGGCCGCGCTGGGGCCGACGCCGAACAGGTCGCCCACCGGCAGCGGCCACATCTTAGTCTCGACCTCGTATTTATATAAGGTATGCACCCTGTCGGGCTTTTCAAAGTCGGAGGCCATCTTGGCCAGCAGGCGGTTGGGCGCAATGCCGACGTTGACCGTGAAGCCCAGCTCTCGGCGCACGCGGCGGCGGATCGTGTGCGCGGCGGTCAGCGGTGGGCCGAACAGTGCCTCGGTGCCGGTCATGTCGAGAAACGCCTCGTCGATGCTATATTGTTCAACATCCGGGGTATAATCGTTCAAAATTTGAATTAGTGCCTTGCTGTTTTTTACATAAAAATCAAAGTCCGGCGGCACGACGGTCAGCCCCGGGCACTTGACGCGGGCGGCAAAGAGGCTCTCCCCCGTCTGGATGCCGAATTTTTTCGCCGGGGTGCTTTTTGCCAGCACAACGCCGTGGCGCTTGGCCTCATCGCCGCCGACGACGGCGGGGATCGTGCGCAGATCAACAGTGCTGCCGCCCTGCAGCGCCTTGAGCGCCGACCAGGACAAAAACGCCGAGTTGACGTCCACATGGAAGTAGATTTTGGGCATGGGGACCTCCTTTCCGCCCTTGCCTTCCCCCTCGGGGGAAGGTGGCCCCGCAGGGCCGGATGAGGGCAAAGCCCGCCATAGATGCCCGGCCGGGGATTTTCGCCCTGTAGGGGCCGGACATGTCCGGCCCGCGGCTTTTCCATGGACTACCGCCCGCCCTGCACCTCCGGGCCGGGCATGCCCGGCCCCTACAAAGCCGTTCAACGGCAAATGGGCAATCGCGGCAAGCCCTGGGGGATTCTTTAATTATACCACAAAAACCCGCACTTGCATATCATCCCCAAACGTGCTATAATGTATGTATATTTATACAAATAAACCGTATATTTAAAAAGGAGCTTTACTATGGACCTCGTAGGGCATGATTTTTTGACGCTGTTGGACTTTACCCCCGCGGAAATCGGTTATCTGCTGGATCTGGCAGCCGAGCTGAAGGCCAAGAAAAGGGCGGGCATTCCGCACGACACGCTGCGCGGCAAGAATGTGGCGCTGATCTTTGAGAAAACCTCCACCCGCACCCGCTGCTCGTTCGAGGTCGCCGCGCACGACCTTGGCATGGGCACGACCTATCTGGACCCCACGGGCAGCCAGATCGGCAAGAAAGAGTCCATCGCGGACACCGCGCAGGTGCTGTCCGGCATGTTTGAGGGCATCGAGTACCGCGGCTACGGCCAGGCCATCGTTGAGGAGCTGGCCAAATACGCCAGCGTGCCCGTCTGGAACGGCCTGACGAACGAGTACCATCCCACCCAGATCCTGGCCGATTTTTTAACGCTGCGTGAGCATTTCGGCAAGCTGCAGGGGCTGAAATTCGCCTACATGGGCGACGCCCGCTACAACATGGGCAACAGCCTGATGATCGGCTGCGCCAAGATGGGCCTGCATTTTGTGGCCTGTGCCCCCAAAGCCTATTGGCCGGACCCCGCGCTGGTGGAAAAGTGCAAAGAGTTCGCCCGCGTCAGCGGCGGCAGCATCACGCTGAGCGAGGACACCGACGCCGTGGCCGGTGCGGATGTCGTCTACACCGACGTCTGGGTCAGCATGGGTGAGCCCGTCGAGGTCTGGGAGGAGCGCATCAACGCCCTGTCCCCCTATCAGGTCAACGCCGAGCTGATGGCGAAGGCCAAGGGCACCGCCGTGTTCATGCACTGCCTGCCCGCCTACCACGACCACAAGACCGCCGTCGGCAGGGAGATGGGCGAAAAGTTTGACCGCGACGCCATGGAAGTGACCGATGAGGTCTTTAACGGCCCGCAGTCCATCGTGTTCCAGGAGGCCGAGAACCGCATGCACACGATCAAGGCGGTCATGGCGGCAACGCTGGGGGCGTGAGTCCCAAGCCTTCCCCTGTGGGGGAAGGTGGCCCCGTCCGCTGACAGCTTTCCCCAAGGGGGAAGCCAGACACAGAAAAAGGCACGTCCAACGCAGGACGTGCCTTTTCATTTATAAAGGAAATTACTCCTCAATATACCCGTACTGCAGGTACCAGTAGCCGTAGGGGCTGTGCCAGGTGCCCTTCAGAGAGGGGCTCTGCAGCCAGAAGTCGGTGTAGTAAGCAACGGGGATCGCAGCGGCATCCTTCATCAGGATGTCCTCGGCCTCGTGCAGCTTCTGGAAGTGGACGCTCTTATCGGCGACCTTGGAGGCGTCGATGGCGGCATCGAACTCGGGGTTGGCGTACTTGCCGTCGTTGTTGCCGTTGTTGGTGGTGAACAGCTCCAGCATGTTGGAGGGGTCGTTGTAGTCCATGACCCAGCCGTTACGGCTGACATCGTAGTCACCGGCGCGGCGCATCGGCAGGAAGCTGGCCCACTCGACCTTGTTGATGTTGACGGTGATGCCCAGCTCGCCCCAGGCCTGCTGGACGTACTCAGCAACGGGGATGTGGTAGCCGGCGTCGTTGGCGCTGTACTCGATGGTGGGGAAGCCCTCGCCGTTCGGGTAACCGGCCTCGGCCATCAGCTGCTTGGCCTCCTCGAGGTTGGCGTCGTAGTCGTCGCTGATGTAGCGCTCGCCGCCGTTGGCGTTGTCGTAGAACATGCCGTTCTCATCGACGATGCCGGGGCCGACGAAGTTGTAAGCGGGCTCGTAGGTGCCCTGCATGATGGTGTTGGCAACGTAGTCACGGTCAATGGCCAGGCTCAGAGCCTTGCGGACCTTGGCATCCGTGAACGGCTCCTTCTGGTCGTTCAGGGAGATGTAGTAGGTGCCCAGGATGGTGTCAACGTAGAAGTCGCCGCCGTCCTCAGCCTTGGTCAGGCTGGGGATCTCATCGGTGGGGACGTCCTTGATGAGCTGTGCCTCACCGCTGTTGTAGGCGGCGTAAGCAGCGCTGGAGTCCTCGAGCAGGAGCAGGGTGATGGTGTCGGAAACGATCTTGGAGGAATCCCAGCCGCCTTTATAGTTCGGGTTCTTGGACAGAACAATACGCTCGGAGGGGATCCAATCGGTGATCATGTAGGGGCCGTTGCAGACGAAGGTGTCAGGCTGCGTGCACCAGGCATCGCCGTTGGCCTCAACAGTAGCCTGCTGCACGGGGCTCATAGCCGCGAAAGCGCAAAGCTTATCGAAGTAGGAGCAGGGATAGGCCAGCTGGACGGTCAGAGTCTTGCCATCCTCGCTGGCGTGAACGTTCAGGGCGTCCCAGTCGGGATCGGTGGTGGTGTTGCCGTCCGCATCGGGGTTGCCGATGGCATCCTCGTAGCCGTCGATCATGCCGACAACCGTCTCGGCGTAGGGGGCGGCGGTGTCGGGGCAGGCCAGACGCTTGAAGGAGTACTCAAAGTCCTTCGCAGTCAGGTCGGAGCCGTCGCTCCACTTCAGGCCGTCCTTCATGGTGAAGGTCCAGGTCAGGCCGTCCTCGGAGACCTCGGGCAGATCTGCCTGGCCGGGAACAACCTCGTTGTTCTCGTCGATGAGCAGCAGCGGCTCAAAGGTGGTGATGATGGTGTTGGCACCGTCGATAGCGCTGTTCAGCGCGGGGTCCAGGGTCTCGGGGTTAGGTCCGAGCTGGACGGTGAAACCGTTGGCGGAAGTGCCGGTAGCCTCGGCGGCTTCGCTGGTCGCAGCCTCAGTGGATGCCGCGCTGCTGGCAGCGGAGCTTGCAGAGCCGCCGCACGCAGCCAGAGAAGCAGCCATGCAGCCGGCCATAGCCACGGCAGCAATGTTCTTCATCTTCATGAATATTCCCTCCAAATGTAATATACTTTATACCCAATCCCCCCGGGAGACAAGCCCCCAACGGAATGAATATTTATACTTTACCACTCTGAATCCGAAATTTCAAGTGGTCTGTAACTTTTGTAACTGTTTTTATAGAAAGTCCTTTTGTATTTCTACCGCGTACAATTCTATGTTCTGTGGATGAATGTTTTCCTTGCACGCACATTTTGGGGTCAGGCACAAGGCGGCTGCGGTGAGCCGCCCTGTATAAGTATGAGTTTATATGTCGGGTGGAGTCGAGGGGCGGACAAACAGCGTCCGCCGCGCCCGGCAGCGCCCCCCTACATTACCTTACTTTGTCCAGATGGTGGCACGCTGCCCAGTGGCCGCTGCTCACCTCCTTGAACTCCGGCACCTCGGCGGCGCAGCGCTCGTCGGCGTAGGGGCAGCGGGTGCGGAAACGGCAGCCGCTCGGCGGATTCAGCGGGCTGGGCACATCGCCCTGCAGCACGATACGGTGGCTCTGGCGGGCCGTGACGGGGTCCGCCACGGGAATGGCCGAGATCAGGCTGCGGGTGTAGGGGTGGACGCTGTGGGCGATCAGCTCAAAGCTGTCGGCCAGCTCCACCATCTTGCCCAGGTACATAACGCCGATGCGGTTGGAAATGTGCTTGACAACGCTCAGGTCGTGGGCGATGAACAGGTAGGTCAGCCCCATCTCCTGCTGCAGGTCCTCAAACATGTTGACGACCTGCGCCTGGATCGAAACGTCCAGCGCGGAGACCGGCTCGTCGCAGACGATGAACTCGGGGTCCACAGCCAGGGCGCGGGCGATGCCGACGCGCTGGCGCTGACCGCCGGAGAACTCGTGCGGGTAGCGGTTGGCGTGCTCACTGTTCAGGCCGACGCGCTCGAGCAGGGAGATGATCTTGTCATGGCGCTCCTTGGCGTTGGCGCACAGGTGGTGGATGTCGATGCCCTCGCCGACGATGTCGCCGATGGTCATGCGGGGGTCCAGGCTCGCGTAGGGGTCCTGGAACACGATCTGCATACGGCGGCGGTAGGGCAGCATATCAACGGCGATCTTTTCCTTTTTGTCAAACAGGACCTTGCCGTCGTAGATGATGGTGCCGTCGGTAGGCTCATACAGGCGCAGCAGGGTGCGGCCCGTCGTGGTCTTGCCGCAGCCGGACTCACCGACCAGGCCCAGCGTCTCGCCCTTGCGGATGGCAAAGCTCACGTCGTCCACGGCCTGAACGTACTGCTTGTTCTTGCCCATGCCGCCGGCGGGGAAATACTGCTGCAGATGCTTTACTTCAACGAGATTCTCGCTCATCAGGCTTTGCCCCCCTTCTCAAATTCTTCCTTCTGGCGCAGCCAGCAATAGGTGTAGTGGGTGTCGCTCAATTCGGTTCTGGGCGGCATCTTGTTCAGGCAGACCTTCATGCAGCTCTTGCAGCGCGGCGCAAACGGGCAGCCTGCGGGCGGGTTCAGCAGGTCAACGGGCTGACCCTCGATGGGCACCAGACGCTCCTTCTCCTCGGCGTTCAGCTTCGGGATGGAGTTGATAAGGCCCTTCGTGTACTCATGCTGGGGGTTGTAGAAAATTTCGTCCGTCGTGCCGTACTCGACGATGTGACCGGCGTACATGACGGCGATCTTCTCGCACATCTGGGCCACAACGCCCAGGTCATGGGTGATCATGATGATGGACATGCCCAGCTTGTGGCGCAGGTCGTTCATCAGCTCCAGGATCTGTGCCTGGATCGTCACGTCCAGCGCGGTGGTCGGCTCGTCAGCGATCAGCAGCTTCGGCTCACAGGCCAGCGCAATGGCGATCATGACGCGCTGGCGCATACCGCCGGACAGCTCGTGCGGGTACTGCTTCAGGCGGCGGTCCGGCTCGTTGATGCCGACCAGCTCCAGCAGCTCCCTAGCGCGGGCCCAGGCTTCCTGCTTGGTCTTTTTGGTGTGCAGCAGGATGACCTCGACGATCTGGTTGCCGATGGTGTACACCGGGTTCAGGCTCGTCATGGGGTCCTGGAAGATGATGGAGACCTCGTTGCCGCGAATTTTGCGGAACTCCTTCTCGGTCATTTTGTCGATCTGGTGGCCGTTGAACCACACCGTGCCGCCGACCAGACGTCCGGGGTAGGCGGTCAGGCCCATGATGGAGTAGGCCGTGACAGACTTGCCGGAGCCGGACTCGCCGACGATGCCCAGCACGTCGCCCTGGTTCATGCTGAAGGACACGCCGTTCAGTGCCTTGACCTCGCCCGCGGGGGTGAAGAAGGACAGGCGTTCGTCCTTGATTTCAAGAATTTTTTCGCTCATGTTGCTCCTCCTTCCCTCTTTAGCTCTTGAGCTTCGGGTCAAACGCATCGCGCAGACCGTCGCCGAACAGGTTGAAAACCAGGATCATGATGCTGATCATCAGCGCGGGGGCGATCAGCAGCACCGGGTAGGTGTTCATGCCCTTGACAGCGTCAGTCGCCAGCGAGCCGAGGGACGGCATGGGAGCTGCAACGCCGAGGCCGAGGAAGCTCAGGTAGCTCTCGGTGAAGATGGAGGACGGGATCTGCAGGGTGGTGGTGACGATCAGGGTGCCCATGCAGTTGGTCAGCAGGTGCTTCTTGATGATGCGCCCGCCGGAGGCACCCAGCGCGCGGGCAGCGGTGACGTACTCGCTCTCCTTCAGCGTCAGGACCTGGGAGCGGACGATACGCGCCATGCCGACCCAGTACAGCAGGGCGAAGATGATGAAGATGGACACCATGTTGGGGCCGAGCTTCTGCATCCAGCCGAAGCCGGGCTTGGTGGCCAGGCTCTCCAGCGGTTCCTTGATGGCCATGGCCAGCAGGATGATGAGCAGGATGTCGGGGATGGTGTAGAGAATATCGGTAATACGCATCATGATGTTATCGATCCAGCCGCCCGCAAACGCGGAGATGGCGCCGTAGGTCGCGCCGATGAGCAGGACCAGCACAGAGGCCAGCAGGCCGACGGACAGGGAGACGCGGGTGCCCATCATGACACGCACGGCAAAGTCACGGCCCATACGGTCGGTGCCCAGAATGTGGGGGAATACGTTCTCGCCTTGGTCGATGAGCTTCTGCTCGGCGGCAGAATATTCAAACGGAGCCAGGTTGTTGCTGCCCTTGATCTGCTGCTCATAGCTGTAGGGCCAGAAGCTGGGCAGAACATAGGCCATGAAGGCGATCAGCAGGATGACGACCAGGCTGACCATGGCGATCTTGTTTTTGCGCAGACGGCGCATGCCGTCCTTCCAGAAGTTGACGCTCTCGCGCATGACGACAAGGCTTTTCTTCTCGTCGTTGGACGCGGGGGCAAAGTCCTCAACGTTGAGTTGCAGGCTCAACGGATTCTTTTTCAGATTTTCCATGTGTCTGCTCCTCCTTACTTCAGCTTGATGCGCGGGTCGATGATCTTATACAGGATGTCAACAACGACGTTCGCAACGATGACGAGGGTCGCCAGCAGGATCGTAGTGCCCATGATCATCATGTAGTCACGGTTCGTGATGGCGGACACGAAGTCGCGGCCCAGACCCGGGATGGAGAAGATCTTCTCCACGACGAAAGAACCGGTCATCAGGCCTGCCAGCATGGGGCCGACATAAGTGATGACAGGCAGGATCGCGTTGCGCAGCGCGTGCTTGAAGAGGATCTTCACACTGGAAACACCCTTGGCGCGGGCGGTGCGCATGTAGTCCTGACCCATGACGTCCAGCAGGCTGGAGCGCATCAGGCGGGTGATGTAGGCGGTGGGATAAATCGCCAGCGCCGTCACGGGCATGATGTAGGCCGCCGGTTCATTCAGGCCGACGGTGGGCAGGAGCTTCAGGTTCATGCCGAAGGTGTACAAAAGCACAACGCTTGAGATAAAGCTCGGGATGGCGATGCCGCAGGTGGCAAACACGATGATCAGATTATCGGCCCACTTCCCTCGGTTATACGCGGACAGACAGCCCAGCGGAATGCCGACGCAGAGCGCGACGAGCACAGCCAGACCGGCGGTGCGGGCCGAGACCGGCAGCTTGGAGAAGATGATCTGGTTGACGGTACGGCCGCGCTGTTTCAGGCTCAGGCCCATATCGCCATGGATCAGGCTGTTCATATAATTAAGGTACTGCACGCCGAGGGGCTTATCGAGGCCGTATTTTTCGGCCAGGGCCTGCTGGGCTGCTTTGCTGATGGACTTTTCCGCCACGAACGGGCCGCCGGGGACCAGGTTCATGATGAAAAAGGTAAGGGTCGCGACGATGAACACGCTGAAAATGCCCATTGCCACGCGCTTGACGATGTACTTCGCCATGGTTTTGTGCCACTCCGTTTCTTAATGGAATACAAATTGGGGGCGATTTCGGTTTATTCGTTTAACGCTCTGTACCGTTCGTACACGCTTGTGCGCAGCAGGCGGACAGACCGGAGAATAAAAAAGCCGATGGCGGCTGCGGTTGCAAACACCATCGTTCGTAATCCGAAATCTACTTTATATTATAAAATGTTGCGAAGTATTTGTCAATTCGATGTTCGTTTTCAGACAACGGCAAAGAGCTGAAAACCCGCCCCGCAGGCTGCGGATTTTCGTGAAAGATGCCCATTTGCAGAATTTTTTGAGTTTTTTGAAAAAAACGCTTGACTTTCCGGGCGATGGGCGCTATAATAAAACACGTTCTCCGGCGAGAACGCCAAGAGAATATGCGCCGGTAGCTCAGCTGGATAGAGTGTCTGACTACGAATCAGAAGGTCGGGAGTTCGAGTCTCTTCCGGCGCACCAAGAGCCTGTGACATAAAGAATGTCACAGGCTCTTTTCTTTGTTGCATCGCACAAAATTAGCAAAGTCGATGACCGATTTTCAAAGTGCGTTTTATAGAGATGTCCAACCGTTTTAAAGCGGTTGGACTTTTTTGTTGGGCAGTTTGGGACAGTTTTCCCCTCCCCTGCCGCCCGCTTTTGCAGTTTTTCAGCAAAAATTCCAACTTTTTTCTGCTGTTTTCAGAATCTTTTCAATTCCCCCGTAGCCAATTTCCTGTTGGCTGCGGGGATTTTTCGTTTTTCCCGGCAGTTTTCAGTTTGTTTTCAGGTTTTCCATTTTATACCTATTATAATAAGGAGGATTTCCACTATGAGCATCATTATCGGCATCGACCACGGCTACTACGCCATCAAAACAGCCCACTGCTCGTTCCCGG
>OISS01000262.1_pt1 | contig 11969 bp, 10 predicted proteins | sample 1586511 | NCBI WGS metagenome assembly OISS01 (sample SAMN02675049, study PRJEB24791) | human gut metagenome, SKBSTL061 | isolation source: stool | host: Homo sapiens | place: USA
CTCGCCCTCGATCTTGTACATCATGGCGTCCATGTCGTTCTGGCTCATGACGCCCTCGACCACGTTGCCGTGGATCATGAACGGCGGGATGCAGAATGTGAAGCCCTTGTCGATCATAAAGTCGCGCGCGTAGGCGAGCACGCCCTCGTGCAGGCGCGCGATGTCGCCGAGCAGGTAGTAGAAGCCCGCGCCGGAGACGCGGCCCGCGGCGTCCATGTCGACGCCGTCAAAGCTCTCCATGATCTGCGTGTGGTAGGGAATTTCAAAATCGGGGACCTTCGGCTCGCCGAAGCGCTCGACCTCGACATTGCAGCTGTCATCCGGGCCGATGGGGACGCTCGGGTCGATGATGTTCGGAATCAGCAGCATGATCTTGTGGATCTTCTGCTCATACTCCTCTTCGAGCTTTTCAAGCTCGGCCAGGCGGTCGGCGTTCGCCTTGACGGTTGCCTTGATCTTTTCGGCTTCTTCGAGCTTGCTCGGGTCCTTCTTCGCCTGACCCATCAGCATGCCGATCTGCTTCGAGAGGGCGTTGCGGCTGGCGCGCAGCTCGCTCGCCTCGGTGATGGCGGCGCGGTTCTTGGCGTCGAGCTCGATGACCTCGTCGACGAGGGGGAGCTTTTCGTCCTGGAACTTCTTCTTGATGTTTTCCTTGACCAGATCGGGATTTTCCCGCAGGAATTTCATATCCAGCATAATGATTTACCTCGTTATCGTTGTAAAGTAAATGACCATTTTACTTCTTATTTTACACCGTCCGGAAACAGCTTGTCCACAATGGACTGGTAGCGCGCGGCGGGGGAGGGGGCGTCGTCGCCGGTGATACCGGTACGCAGCGGCTCCTTGGGCAGGAATTCCACCGTGCCGGTCTCCTCGAATGAGCGGATGTTGTCTTTCGCGGCGTTGAGATCGCCAGTGTTGTAGGCGTTTTCGATCTCAAGCAGCCAGTCGAGCGCGCGCAGTTGGTTGGACTGCACGCCGACGGTCTCGTCGAGCGCCTTTTTGTCCTCTTCCGCGGTCGCAAGCTGCTCTTCAAGCTCAGCGATGTGCGCTTCGAGCGAGTCCTTCTGCTGCAAGGTGCTTTGCAGGGCGGTGTTGCCGTCCTTGATCTCGTTGATGCTGCGCTGATTCATGAGAAATGTCCACAAAATCAGCAAAAATGCCACGGTGAAGAGGATCGCAACGTAAGTATATACTTTTTTCATGCGCTCGCGCTCAGTGGTGGGCTTTTCTTCGCCGGGCACGGGCGGCTTATTCGGGTCCTTGGGGCCCTCGTGAATCAAATCGGACATGGTTATTCGCCTCCGTTTTTTCTGCGTTTGATGGCTGCGAGCGCTTCGAGCAGATCGTTTAAGTCGTCGATGCCGTAATAGTCGAGCTCAATGCGGCCTTTTTTCTTGCCGGACACGATGCGGCAGGTGCGGCCGATCTTATCGCTGAGCTCCTGCGCGGCCAGACGGCCGTAGCTCTCGGCGATGAGCTCGTCGTTCGTGGGTTTGCGCTCTTCCTTAGGGTTACTCAGGCGCTTGGCGAGCGCCTCGGTCTGGCGGACGCTGAGGCCCTGCTTGACGATCAGGTTTGCCGCGTCGAGCTGCAAATCGGCCTTGAGCGGCAGCAGCGCGCGGGCATGACCGCCGGAGAGGTCGCCGTTTTGCAGCATTTGCCGCACTTCGGGGCAAAGCCCTAACAATCTCAGACTGTTTGCCACGGCGGAGCGGGACTTGCCGACACGCTCGGCGGCCTCCTCCTGCGTGAGATGGTAGTTGTCCATCAGCGTTTTGTAGCCCTCGGCTTCTTCGATGGGGTCAAGGTCTTCGCGCTGGAGGTTTTCGATGAGCGAGAGCTCGGTCATCTTGCGGTCATCCGCCTCGATGACGATGGCGGGCACTTCGGCAAGACCGGCGATGCGCGCGGCGCGCCAGCGGCGCTCGCCCGCGATGATCTGATAGTAGCCGGAAGAAAGGCGGCGGACCGTCAACGGCTGGATAATGCCGTGCTCGCGGATGGAATCGGCCAGATCCTGCAGAGCCTCTTCATCGAAGTGGCGGCGCGGCTGATTGGCATAGGGTTCGATCTGCGAGATGGGGAGGTAGAGGTTGTCGGACGTGTCGGTGCGCAGGGCGGCGTCGCCCAGCAGCGCGCCGAGCCCCTTGCCGAGCCCGCGGTTTGCATTTGCCATGGAAACTTCTCCTTTCTGTGGGATGAAGCGGGCGGAATGCGCCCTTATATTTAATGTATCAGCGGTTCTGCTTCAAAAACTCGTTGGCGAGGTTGCTGTAAGCCTCCGCGCCGCGGGAGTTGCGGTCGTAGTAGTTGATCGGCTTGCCGTGGCTCGGCGCCTCGGAAAGGCGCACATTGCGGGGGATGACGGTCGAATACACCTTGCCGGGGAAGTAGCGCTTGACCTCTTCCGCAACTTGGAGGGCGAGATTCGTGCGCCCATCGAACATCGTGAGCAGCACGCCTTCGAGTTCCAGGCCGGGATTCAGGCTGCGGCGCACCATGCGGACCGTGTGCATCAGGTCGGACAGGCCTTCGAGCGCGAAATATTCGCCCTGCACAGGAACGATCAGGGAATTCGCGGCGCAGAGGGCGTTGACTGTTAAGAGCTCGAGCGACGGCGGGCAGTCGATGAGGATAAAGTCGTAATTGGGCGAGAGAATATCGAGCGCCTGCTTGAGCAGGAATTCGCGGTTTTCGCGGTCGATCATCTCAATACCCGCGCCCGCCAAGGCTTTCGAGGAGGGGAGCACATCGCCGTAGCGCGTGTGCGCCACGCTGGCCGTGACGTCCGCACCGTTGATGAGCACGTCATAAACGCCGCGCGAGGCCGCCTTGTCCACACCCATGCCGGAGGTGGAGTTGGCCTGCGGATCAAAGTCACACAGCAGGACGCGATTGCCTTTCTCCTTGAGGGAGGAGGTCAGGTTGACACAGGTCGTCGTTTTGCCGACGCCGCCCTTTTGATTGACGATTGCAACGATTTTAGCCAAAAAAACACCCACCTTAGTCATAGAAGCATTGATCCATTTTTATTCTTGTTCAGTATAGCACAAAACGGCTCAATTTCAACAGGGAAGCTCAAATTTTGCAAATTTGTTTCACGTGAAACATGACAAGGCGCAGACCTTTACGCCCCGATTTGCCCCTGTTTGGGCCGGTGATGGGGTATCACCGCTGGGGCAGTGCTGAGGACAGAAAAAGGCCATGGTAAAGGCGTTGACCTTTACCATGACCTGAAATCAGTGTTTCACGTGAAACAAATCACTCCTGCGGCTGGGTCAGCAGCATCGTACCGTAGGGTTCAAGCGTCAGGCGAAGCAGGCCGTTGCCGCAAAAGAACTCCTGATGGGACAGGGCGTCCTCGGCGAGCGTGCCGTCCCACGGAAGGGTGAGCGTGACGGGTTCGTCGCCCGCATTGACTGCCGTGAGGCAGTGGTCGTGCTCCGTGCGGCGCGAGAACGCCAGCGCGCGGCCCTGCGCGGCATGGTAGACGATCGTGCCGCTTTGCAGCGCCTCATGCGCCTTGCGCAGCGCGCCGAGCTGTTGGAAGTATTGCACCAATTCGGCATTCTCGCGTCCCCACGGGTAGGTTCCGCGGTTGAACGGGTCTTCAAAGCCCTGCATGCCGGCCTCGTCGCCGTAGTAGAGCATCGGCGAGCCGGGGAAGGTGTAGAGGATCAGAGCCGCGAGCTTGAGGAGCGACATGCCGCGCGCAAGGTCGGAATCGCTGAGCTGATAGACCGCGCGCTCGTCGCGCGTCTGCGGCGCGGGGGAGGTGAGGCCCAGAATCGTCAAAAGCCTTGGCGTGTCGTGGGTCGAGAGAAAATTCATCGCGCCGTAGAACGCGGGCGCAGGATAGTTTTCGCGCAGCTCCTCCATGCTGTCGCGGAAGTATTCCGCGCCGCCGCCGAGCAAATAGGCCATCAGCGCCGTGCGGAACGGGTAGTTCATCAGGCCGTTCGTCTCGCGGCCCAAAAGGTACTTGCGGCGCTGGGAGTAGGCGATCTTCGTCGTGCCGTCCTCCCAGACCTCGCCGAGAAGATAAGTGTCGGGGTTCTCCTCGTTCATCGCCGCGCGAATTTTGGCAATGAACTCGTCGGGGAGCTCGTCGGCGACGTCGAGCCGCCAGCCGGATGCGCCCGCGCGCAGCCAGCGCTTGATGATGGAGTTGTTGCCCTCAATAATGTAGTCAACATAGCTCTTTTCCAGCTCATTGACTGCGGGCAGGTTCTTGATGCCCCACCAGGCGTCGTACTCGTCGGGGAATGGGTGGAAGTTGTACCAGCGGTAGTAGGGCGACTGCTCGCCCTGCGCCGCGCCGAGGTCGTCGTAAAAGCCGTCGGCGTTGAAATAGACGCTCTTTCGCCCCGTGTGGTTGAAGACACCGTCGAGCATCACGTAGATGCCGCGCTTTTTCGCCTCCGCGCAGAGCGTGCGGAAGTCCGCTTCATCGCCGAGCAGCGGGTCAATGCGCTCATAACAGGCCGTGTCGTAGCGGTGGTTGGTCGAGGCCTCGAAGATCGGGCAGAGGTAGAGTGTCGTCACACCGAGAGAGGCGAGGTAGTCGAGCTTTTCCGTGATCCCCTGCAAGTCACCGCCGAAAAAGTCGCTGCACGTGATCTCGCCCTCGGCGTTCGGGCGGTATTCGGGAAGCTCGTCCCAATTTTCGTGCAGCGTGCGCGGGCCGACAAGGCCCGCAACATCACGAGATTTAGCGCGGCGGAAGCGGTCGGGGAAGATCTGATACGTCACGCCGCGCCCGAACCACGCGGGCGATTTGTGTGTGTCGTCGTAGACCGTGAGCTGCCAAGGCTCGACCGCGTCCCACGCGCAGAGGCCGTTTTTGCCGTAGCAGCTCGTGCCGCCGTCCGCCCACGAGAGGCGGAAGTGGTACCAGACGAGCTCCACGTCATCCGGCGCGGTGAAGATGCCGCGATAGACGACGTGGCCGTCCTCCTGCGCGGGAGTAAGCTCCACCGTCGTCCATTGGTCGGCAAACTCGCCGTGAGCAAGCAGCTCACAGCGCGTGACCGCCGCGCCGCGCTCGGGGCGAAAGCAGAACGAGACATCGGCGCCGCAGGGCACCGCGCCAAAGGGAGATTTGAAGAGAAGATCGCGCGGATCAAACCATTTAGTTGACATAACACATTCCTTTCTGCCAAATAAAGCGGCTGAAACAGGCAAAAGCGCGCCGAAACGGCGCGCTTAACCCAGCAGTGTATTTTCGCCCGTGATCGCGGAGGACGCGGACGTGTTGGAGAAGTAAGCGTTGAGCACCTGCACGGCGGTGGAGGCCAACGCTGCGCCGGAGCCGCCCTTTTCGATGACGATGGCGACGGCGATCTGCGGATCGTCGTAGGGGGCGAAGCAGACGAACGCGCCGTTGTTGTTCTTCGTGTCGCCAGTCTGGATCGTACCGGTCTTGGCCGCGGCGTCGACGATACAGTCCTTGAAATACTGCGACACCGCGCCGTCAGCCGCGAGGTCGTGCATACCGGCGAGGACGGCGGAGAGATTTTCGCTGCTCATGGCGATCGTCTCGACCGGCTCGGCGTCGTAAACGTATTCGAGCGCACCGGAGCCGCTGGAGCGGACGTTTTTCAAAAGGTGCGTGGCGTAGCGGTCACCCCCGCCGCAGAGCGTCGCGATGTAATTTGCGAGCTGGAGGGGGGAGTATTCCTGGTTCGCCTGACCGAACGCCGCCCACGGGGCAAGGTTCTCGCCCTCGTTCTGCGAGGGAAGGCGGCCTGCGGTGTCGCCGATCTCAATGCCGGTCGGGGAGCCGAGGCCGAATTTCGCGTAATACTCGCGCAGCGTGTCCATGCCCATGCGGTAGCCCATTTCGGCGAAGAAATAGTTGCAGGAATTCATGATCGCGCCGCGGACGTTGAGCGAACCATGGCCGCTGCGCTTCCAGCAGTAGGTGTAGCTCGCGGAGTAGCCCGGGTATGTCCACTTGCCGGAGTCGTAGATCTTTTCGCGCACGGTCGTCGCGCCGGATTCGAGCGCGGCGATGGCCGTCAGCGGCTTCAAGGTCGAGCCGGGGGCGTATTTTCCCTGCGTGGCGCGGTTCCACATCGGCTGCAGGGGATCGGTGGAGAGCTCTGCAAGGTCCTGACGGAACGTCGAGAGGGAATAGGTCGGATACGACGCAAGCGCCAGCACGTCGCCCGTGCCGACCTGCACGACGGCCACGGCCGCGCCGCGGTCGATGCCGTCGGATTTTGTCATGGAAGAGACGGTATTTTTGAGCGCCTCCTCCACCTGTGCCTGAAAGTCGACGTCGATCGTCAGCGCCACGGTGGAGCCGGGCTTCGGCTCGACGGAGTAGAGCTCGCTGGTGATCTTGCCGGAGTCGTTGTCGAAGGTCACAAGGCGCTTGCCCGCGTCGCCGTGGAGATAGTCTTCAAACGCATTTTCCACGCCGGAGATGCCGACGGTGCTCGCGAGCGTGTAGCCGTCCTTATCCTTATAGTCGTCCCAGTCCTGAATGCTGCCGGTGTAGCCGAGGACGTGGGCGGCGTAGTCGGTCTCGTAAACGCGCACGGACGAGGTATCCACCTGCACGCCGGCATAGTTGCCGTCCTTGATGAGGGAAATGAGCGAAACATCCACGTCGCTCGCAAATTCGAAGGTCGTGGAGCCGTTCATCTTGGCGGAGGCGAGGGAGTAGCGCAGCCCGATGAGCGTGCGCACCGTGGAATTCGGGAGCGTTTCGTCGATCCCGTACTCGCTGCGCAGCTTCAGATACAGCGCAGAGCCTGTCAGCGTAGTGGGGAGGCCGTTGTCGCCGACGTTCTTTTCATTGATCCACTTGAGCGAGACGAGGTATTTGACGAGCGTTTTCGCGCTGCCGTTCGCGGTGTCGTAGGCGTAGGGCGAGGTCCTGGCGAGCGGAAGCGCGTCCTTAATTTCAACGCCCTGCGCGTTCATCAGTTCGATGACGCGCAGCAGCGCGTCGTTGAGCTCGTCGGAAGAGACGAGCGAGGAATCAAAATTCAGCGTGTAGACTGCGCGGTTCGACACGAGCACCTTGCCGTTGCGGTCGGTGAGGATGCCGCGCGTGCCCTTGACCGTTTCGACCTTGGCATTCGCGCGCACGGACTTGGCGAGATAATCGTCGCCGTTGACGATCTGTGCGTCAAAGAGGGTGATAACGAATACGAGCGCGCAGAGAAACATCGCCGCGCCGAGCGCAATCAGGCGGCGGGTAAAGCGTTTGGAATCCATGGCGGCCTCCTTTCCTTGAGGCTTGGGGAAAATGGGGAAAATCAGTCGGGGAAGATGCGGCGGATGGCGCGCAGCGCCGGATAGACCGGCAGAAGAAGCAGGCACGAGAGCGCCGTTTCGCGCGCGAACAGGTGCAGCATCGGCAAAATGGCGGTCGAGCCGCTGCGCGGCAGCAGCGCGAACGCCTGCAAGAGGTCAACGAGCAGAAATGTCAGCACGGTCGAGAGCAGCGCGCGGGCGAAGCCCTGCTGCAACAAATTACTGACAACTGTTGAGATGAGCAGTGCCGCAAGCGTGAACGCGATCGTGTACAAGCACGCGAATGGCGCGGGGAGCACAAGGTCGCACAGCGCGCCGAAGACGATGCCCGCGATGACGGCTGAGCGCGGCAGCTCGAACGATGCCATGACCGCCAAAATGACGGGCGGCAGAAAGGGGATGACGCCGAAAAACGTCATCGACCCGAGAAGCAGCCGCCGCAGGAAAAAGAGCGCCGCGGCGGCGAGCGCGTAAAACGTCCACTTAAGCGCGGTGGTTTGGGTGAGATTCATGCGCGCCTCCCTCAGTCGACAATGTCGTAGTCCGTGATGACGAACACCTCGGTCAGGGCGTTAAAGTCCATCATGGGCGTGAGGACCGCGTAGCGGGCAAGGCCGTCGTCGCCGGTCTGGAGCGATTCGACCGAGCCGATGACAAGGCCGCTCGGGTAATATCCCCCAAGGCCCGACGTGACGATCTGGTCGCCGATGAGCACCTCGTCGTCCGACGTGAGGTACGAGAGCTTCAGTTTGCCCTGACCCATCAGGGCGAAATCACCCTCCGCCACGGCGACCTCGCCGGTGCGGAAGATGCGCGCGCCGAGCTCGGTGTCCGTGTCGATGACGGTCAGCACTGTCGACCAGTTGAGGCCGACCTCGGAAATGACGCCGACGAGATACCCCTCGGCGCTGACGACGCAGTCGCCCACGGCGATGTCCTGATCGGTGCCGTGGTTGAGAGACAGCGACGACGTCCAGCTGCTCTCGCTGTGGGCAAGCACAGCGGTGGAGACGAACGTGAAGTCGCGCCGCTGCTGCTGGAGCTTCAAAAGCTCGCGCAGGAGCTTATTTTCCTCGCTGTCGGCCTGCGCCTGACGCTGCTGGGCGCGAAGGTCCGCGATCTCTTTTTTAAGCGCCGCGTTTTCCTCCTTGAGTGTGGTCGTGTCCTCGTAATACTGGCGCTTGTCGGCCGCCCAGTCGCTCACGGCGGTGGCGGCGGCGCGGAACGGGTACGTCAGCACGCCCGCGATGTTTTCGATCACCGAGGACGTCGAGGAAAAGTAGGTCAAAAGGCTCAATGCCACGGCGACCGCCGCGGCGACGGCCAGAATGCGCAGCCCGTGCTGACGGAAAAAATCTTTCAAGGCTTACCCTCCTTTCATCGTAGGGCAGGGGAGAGGTTAGAGGAGCTTGACGCCAAAGCGCGCGAGCACTAAGCCAAGCTGCTCGACGGGAAGTCCCATGACGTTGAAAAAGTCGCCGTCGATGCGCTCGACGAAGAGCGCGCCGCGGCTCTGCACGCCGTAGGCGCCGGCTTTGTCCATCGGCTCGCCGGTTTTGATGTAGGCACGGATCTCGTCGTCCGTCATCGGGCGGAAAAAGACGCGCGTGGACACGGCGAAGCGCTCTTCCTGCGCGCCGCGGCGAACGCTCACGCCCGTGCAGACCGTGTGAGCGCGGCCGGAAAGCGCGCGCAGCATGCGCAGCGCGTCCTCCTCGTCGCGCGGTTTTCCAAGGCGGTCATTGCCCAAAAAGACCATCGTGTCCGCCGTGATGATGAGATCATCGGGCGCGCAGAGGGCGGCGGCCGCGTCGCATTTTTTCTTTGCAATGTAGCGCACCGTGTCCTCGGGAGAAAGACCTTCCGGATAGCTCTCGTCAATGTCGAGCGAGAGCGTTTTGAAGTCCTCCACGCCGATGCGGGCGAGCAGCTCCTGACGGCGCGGGGATTGAGATGCCAAAACGATTGCCATGATATTGCCTCACTATTTGATAATAAAAAGTATAATCAAGATAAAAAATTACAAATTGGATTTATTCTGCGCCGCGATAGAAGAGACCACGTGTGATATTTTCCGGTGCATCGACGGCCTCGCCCTGATACGCGCGCAGCACGCGGACGCATTCAGAGGCGCTCTCGGTCGTGAAACGGAGTTGAGCAAAGCGCAGACCGAGCGTCTGCCAGTCCTTCGCCTTGTCCGCGAGATAAAGAATCTTTCCGTTCTCGATCTCGCTGCGGCAGCCCCATGCGCGCAGCACGGGGAAGTGCTCGCCGCGCCGGTCGGTCAGCTCCGGCGCGCTTGCACACGCGCCGTCTGCCGGGATGGACGCAGGGCGCTCGGTAAAGTATCGACAGCCGAACGCGTTCGCATTCAGGCAGTTTTCCGTGAGCATCAGGGGAAGGCGGCCATAGACGATGGCCTCGCACGGGAGACACTTGCTGAGGTCCCGAATCTGCGCGTCGCGCAGCTCGAACGAGACGCACGCGCTCGAAAGTCCCTGTTCTTTCCAGAAAGCGAGCGCGGCGGAGTTGTAGACGTTCAGCGGCCAGCCGCCGTGCAGCTTGCAATCAAGTCCACGCGCGAGCGGCAGGTGGCCGAGGTTGCCGAGCGACACGCCCGTGACGCCTTTTTTGGCGGCGTCCTCGAGCAGCGCGCGCAAAATAGGCTCGTCCTGTGTGCGGTAGATGCGCGGCAGGACAACGAAAAATTCCGTTCTGCCGAGATGTGGCGAAAGGTCAAGCTGCGCCAGTAGTTCGACGGGCACATACACCCGCGCGGGAGCGAGCGCGATCAGTCCCTCGCTCAGCTGCTCGGCCCTGTGGAGGGAGACGGTCAAAAGCGGCTTGTCCGCGCTGTTTTTGATGATTGTTGGCGGAACAAAGTCGAATACGCGGCGTTCCGGCACGGCGGTGCGCTGCGCTTCCATCTGCGCGAGCGCTTCGCGGCGCAGGGCATTGAGCGCACCTGCGCTGACGGCGAGACCGCCGTCGAGTGCGACGGCGCACTGCGCCGCCGAAAACGCCGTGCCGCCGGTTTTCCTGAGGCGCGTTTCGACCTCTTCCGCGGTGACGGCGCGGCTGCGCGCCGCCTCGGGCACTGCGCCGGTGACGGTCACAGCATGGCCGTCTGCGTCCTCGGCTGTCAGGTGCATCGGCTCTCCGGCGCGGACGGTGCAATTTAATGCGAGCGGCACAAGCCGCAAATTTTCCTTTTCATAGCGCGCACGAATCTCGCTGAACCAGTCCTCGGGCCATCTTGCGTTTTCAGGCCGCGTGCCGAACATCTCACGTCCGCGCACACCGCGGTAGTATCCCTCGGTAAAGCCGTCGCGCGAGAAGGCGAGGGCGAGCTTTTTCTGCTCGTCCTTCGTCGGCGTGCGATGCTCGCGCAGAAGGCGCGCGTATATTTCCGTCACGGCGGCGACATACTCTGGCCGCTTCATGCGCCCTTCGATCTTGAGGCAGGCAACACCCATATCCATCATCTCCGGCACGAAGGGCGCGAGGTTCGCGTCCTTCAAGCTCAGCGGATGGCCGTCCGCCCTGCCGGAAAAGCCGTAGGGCAGACGGCAGGGCTGGGCGCAGGCGCCACGGTTGCCGCTGCGCCGCCCGATGACGGCAGACATCTCGCACTGGCCGCTGTAGCACATGCAAAGCGCGCCGTGGACGAACGTTTCGATCTCGATGGGGCTTTTTTGGCAGATTTCGGCGATCTCCCCGCGCGAAAGCTCGCGCGCGAGCACCGCGCGCGTCATGCCGAGCCTTGCCGCTTCCTGAACGCCCGAGAGCGTGTGCAGGCTCATCTGCGTCGAGGCGTGCAGCGGCACGTCGGGAATAATTTTTTGCAGCGTTGCCAGAACGCCCCAATCCTGCACCAGGATCGCGTCCACGCCACACTCCGACGCGGTGCGCGCCTCCGCGGCAAGCGCGGGGAGCTCGCGGTCGGTGACAAGCGTGTTGAGCGTCAGATAGACCTTCACGCCCCGCAAATGGCAATAAGAAACCGCCGCGCGGAATTCCTCATCGGAGAAGTTCCTCGCGCTGCGGCGCGCGTTGTACGCGCCAAAGCCCATATACACGGCGTCTGCGCCGCTCTGCACGGCGGCAACAAGCGCCTCCTGCCCGCCCGCGGGCGCTAACAGCTCCGTCGTCAAGGGCTTACTTTTTCTGCTGCTGGAGCTTGAAGATCTCGCGCTTAAGCTCGCTGACCTCATTCTTGGCCTGAGAAGCCTCGTCAAGGTACTGCTTGACCTGACGGCGCAGCGCGTCGCCGGCCTCGCGCTCTTTGAAGAGCTCGTCGGTGATGTTCACGGCGGTCAGCACGGCGGCGTCCGTGCGGCCGACCTTGGCAGCGTCGAGCAGCTCGCTCATTTTGTCGTTGACGTAGGAGCCGACCTTCTGCATATAGGAGGGGGCTTCCTCGGCGACAAAGGTGTATTCCTCGTCGCAGATGGAGATCGTGATGCGGTTTTCCATGATTTGTGTGCTCCTTTCTATTTCGGCGTTGCACAAAAAAGGGCAAATTCCACCCATATAATCTCTAACAGTATAACACGGGAGTGAAAATGTGAAAAGGGGGAAGCAAAAAATTTCATGTTTACGAACGGGAAAATTTCATGTAGAATAATGGAATCGAAAATGGACGAAAGACCTGCTAAGAAAAGTCAAGTAGAAATTTCAAGGTAATGCGGTATGCA
>OISS01000283.1_pt1 | contig 11583 bp, 9 predicted proteins | sample 1586511 | NCBI WGS metagenome assembly OISS01 (sample SAMN02675049, study PRJEB24791) | human gut metagenome, SKBSTL061 | isolation source: stool | host: Homo sapiens | place: USA
GTATCCCATCTCGCTTGAAACGTCCTCGAACCGCATGCTCCTGAATCTCGACGGCACGGTGACGATGCAGTGCGGTGAGACGGAGATCGGGCAGGGCGCGGACACGGCCTATGCGCAGATGACGGCCGAGGCCGTCGGCCTCAAGAGCTATCACGACGTGCGCGTCGTCTCATGTCAGGATACGGACATCACGCCCACAGGCCTCGGCGCTTACGCGAGCCGCCAGACCTATGTTGCGGGCTTCTCCATCCGCCAGACGGCGGCGCTCCTGCGGCAGAAAATTCTTCAGTACGCGGCAAAGCTCACCCGTCAGGCGGTCGACAATATGGACATCGTCGACGGCAACATCATCCGCAAGGGCGACGGCATGGTGCTCATGTCGCTGAAAGACCTTGCGATGACCGCGCAGTACAACGCCGCGGACTCCGAGCACATCACCGCCGAGTCGACCTACACCATCCGCAACAACGCCTATTCGTTTGGCTGCACCTTTGCCGATGTCGAGGTGGATATCCCGATGTGCAAGGTGACGCTCAAGAAGATCATCAACGTCCACGACTGCGGCAAGCTCATCAACCCCGCGCTTGCCGAGGCGCAGGTCCACGGCGGCATGTCCATGGCCATCGGATTTGGCATGAGCGAGCAGCTTTTATTCGACGAGAAGACGGGACGCCCCCTCAACAATAATCTTCTCGACTATAAGCTCTCGACGTTCATGGACCACCCGCATCTCGAGGCGCAGTTTATCGAAAATCCCGAGCCGACGTCGCCGTTCGGCACGAAGGCGCTCGGCGAACCGCCCGCGTGCTCGGGCGCGCCCGCCATCCGCAACGCCATCTACAACGCCACCGGCGTTGCCATCGACACCGTTCCCATCACCCCACACGTTCTGTATGCCGAGTTCAGCAAGGCGGGGCTCATCCACGACGGCTGGAAGGAGGAGAAGTGAGCCATGTATGACATGAAAGCACTCTATGAGGCGGAAAGCGTCGAAAACGCCGTCGCCCTCCGCTTGGAGCATCTCGAGGCGCAGATCATCGCCGGCGGCAGCGACGTGCTCGTGCAGATGCGCGAGGGCAAACGCGCCGGAAAGGAGCTCATCTCGATCTACGGCCTCGACGAGCTGCGCGGCGTGAGCATCGACGAGGAGGAAAACATCCGCATCGGCTCGCTTTCGAGTTTCTCGCACATCACGCGCGACCCCATCATTCAGAAATATATCAACGTTCTCGGCGAGGCGGTCGACATGGTCGGCGGCCCGCAGATCCGAAACATCGGCACCATCGGCGGCAACACCTGCAACGGCGTGACGAGCGCGGACTCCGCCTCCACACTGCATGCGTGGGAGGCCATCGTGGAGCTGACGGGGAAGGACGGCATCCGCCGCCTGCCCATCAAAGACTTTTACATCAAGGCCGGTCAGGTCGACATCCGCGTGGAGGATGGCGAGATCCAGACCGCCATCCTCATCCCAAAGGCGAGCTACGAAAACTGCTATGGCTACTACATCAAGTACGCCATGAGAAACGCGATGGACATCGCGACGCTCGGGTGCAGCGTGAACGTGCGCCTGTCGCCCGACAAGCAGACTATTGAGCGCGCCCGCATCGCCTACGGCGTTGCCGGTCCTGTGCCGATGCGCTGCCCGAGCGCGGAGGCAGCTGCCAAGGATAAACCCTTGACGCTTACGACAGCGGAAGAGTTTTCTCTCGCCGTGCTCAACGATATCCGCGCGCGTGACAGCTGGCGCGCCTCCAAGGCGTTCCGCGAACACATCGCGGTCGAAATGGCCAAGCGCTGCCTGATCGAGTCTATCAAACGGGCGGGAGGTGTCATCAAATGAGTCAGTACAAGCTGGTGCGATTCAACTTAAACGGCAAGGACGTTGAGAAAATGGTCGACGTGCGTGCGTCGCTGACCGATATGCTGCGAAACGATTACCATATGACGTCCGTGAAGAAGGGCTGCGAGGTCGGCGAGTGCGGCGCCTGCAACGTCATCATCGACGGCGAGGCATTCAACTCGTGCATCTACCTCGCCGTCTGGGCGGACGGCAAGCACATCCGCACGCTCGAAAGCCTGATGGGGCCCGACGGCGAGCTGAGCGACATCCAGCAGGCGTTCATTGAAGAGACCGCTGTCCAGTGCGGCTTCTGCACGCCGGGCTTCATCATGACTGCGGTCGAGATCTTGGAGACGAACCGCCTCTACACCGATGACGAGCTCAGAAAGCTCCTCTCCGGCCATCTGTGCCGCTGCACGGGCTATGAAAATATTCTGCGCGCGGTGAAAAAGACGATGTATCGCCGCCTCGGCCTGCCGCTTCCGGAATAAGGCCGCGCCTTTACAAAATCGAAACAGGAAAAAATATTGTCTTCTTACGAAATCGGTGCTATAATCCAAATAGCACCGATTTTGTTTCAAGGCGCGAAAAAGGAGGAATCTTTATGGTCATTACGGTTGGCAGACAATACGGCAGCGGCGGACGCGAGATCGGCACGATGCTTGCCAAGCAGCTCGGCATCGCCTATTACGACGACATGCTGCTCAAGGAGGCGGCAGAGGAGAGCGGACTTTGCGAAGAGCTGTTCCGTTCCTTTGACGAACGCCCGAAGAGCTTTCTCTATTCCATCGCGATGGACCCCTATTCCTTCTCGATGAACCATGTGACGCCCAAGGGCTCCATCGAACAGCAGGTGTACCTGGCGACCTACGACACGATCAAAAAGCTCGCCGACAAGGGCCCCTGCGTCCTGATCGGCCGCTGCGCGGACTACGCGCTCAAGGATCGCGACGACGTCATCAATCTCTTCATCACGGCTCCGCTCGAAAACCGCATCAAGCGCGTTGCCGCCCGCAACGGCATCAGCGAGAACGAGGCGAAAGACCGCATCAAGAAGACGGATAAGTCCCGCGCTTCCTACTATAACTACTATTCCGCCAAGGACTGGGGCGATGCCAAGAGCTATGACCTCTGCATCGATTCGAGCCTGCTCGGCATCGATGGCACGGTCGAGCTTTTGAAGGACCTTATCCGCATCAAGGGCATCAAGTAAACGAAAAATCTAAAAAAGCAGCCGTTTCATACGGCTGCTTTTTTCCGCTATTCACGGCGGTTCAACTTGACGAAAAAGGAAAGAGCGAATTTGTGAAAAAAGTTTACGCTTTCCCCCTATGCAAAAGAGCAAAAATACGCTAAAATAGTAGCTGTGAAAATTTGAACTTGTTCCTGAAAGGGGAGATTATGAGCATGGCTCAACTCAAGTATAAGCGCGTGCTGCTCAAGATCAGCGGCGAGGCGCTGGCGGGCGACAAGCACTTCGGCTTCGACTTCGACGTCGTTTCCAAGGTGTGCGACGTCATCAAAAAGTGCACGGACATGGGTGTGCAGATGGGCGTCGTCATCGGCGGCGGCAACTTCTGGCGCGGCGTGAAAAACGGCGAGGGCTACATCGAGCGTACCCGTGCCGACCACATGGGCATGCTGGCCACGGCGATGAACTGCATGGCGGTCGCCGATGTGCTCGAGCAGAAGGGCGTCGACGTGCGCGTGCAGACGGCGCTGGAGATCAAAGAAGTCGCCGAACCCTACATCCGCGCCCGCGCCATCCGGCATTTGGAAAAGGGCCGCGTAGTGCTCTTTGGCTGCGGCATCGGCTCTCCGTTCTTCTCGACCGACACGGCAGCGGTGCTGCGCGCGGCGGAGATCAATGCCGACGTGATCCTGCTCGCCAAGAACATCGACGGCGTTTACAACGCCGACCCCGCCAAGGATGCAAATGCGATCAAGTACGACGCTATCTCCTATGAGGATGTGCTGGCCCAGCATCTTGCGGTCATGGACTCCACGGCCACGTCGCTTTCGATGGACAACCACATTCCCGTGCTCGTCTTCGCGCTCAAGGACCCGGAGAACATCATCCGTGCGGTCGAGGGCAAGAAGATCGGTACCATCGTCGGCGAAAACTGAGCGACCCCGCACTTGCGGTTTTACGATAAAAATTTTTGAGGAGGTATCCCCATGAATAAAGAAGATTACAAGGTTTATTCCGACAAAATGAGAAAGAGCATCGACGCGGTGAACGCGGACTTTGCCTCTGTGCGCGCAGGCCGCGCCAACGCCTCTGTGCTCGACCGCATCAGCGTCGACTACTACGGCTCTCCCACGCCCATCCAGCAGATCGCGGCCATCGCTTCTCCCGATCCGCGCCAGCTCGTCATCACCCCGTGGGACGGCACGGCCCTCAAGCCCATCGAGCGCGCCATTCAGGAGTCTGACCTTGGCATCAACCCGCAGAACGACGGCAAGTCCATCCGCCTGAACTTCCCGCAGCTCACGGAGGAGCGCCGTAAAGAGCTCGTCAAGCAGATCCATAAGTATTCCGAGACCGGCAAGGTCGCCATCCGCAACATCCGCCGCGACGCGATGGAGGCCTTCAAGAAGAAGCAGAAGGCCAGCGAGATCACCGAGGACGACCAGAAGAAGCTGGAGGAAGAGACCCAGAAGCTGACCGACAAATATGTCAAGCTGATCGACGATACCTGCGCCGACAAGAACAAGGAAATCATGGAGGTCTGATCTCTCCATGAACGATAGCCTGTGCGGGCATGTCATGCGACACGCCCGCATAGGCTGTTATTGCATCATTGAATAAAACGATTCCGCGAAAGGAAACCACCGTTTATGAAGACCCGCATCATCACCGCCGCTGTCGGCCTGGGCGTTTTGGCCGTTGTGCTAGCGTTTTTTGACACCTTCCTGTTTGACTTGGTATTAAGTGCCGTCTGCCTGATTGCCATCCATGAGGTTTTTTCCGCTATGGGCTTTGGCAAAAAGCAGTGGTATCTCTATGCCGCCGCTGTGCCGCTGACGCTGCTGGTCATGCTGAGCACATCGCAGATGGTGCGCGGCCTGCTGCTGCCCGCGGCCTTTTTGACGGTGCTGTTCTACAACGTCTGTCAGATCGCCCACGTCAAAACACTGGATTTCGGTAAGCTGACGGGGTTTGTCTACTTCTCGGGCGTCATCACGTTCTGCTTCTACTCGCTCATCCACTTAAAGCGGATGCTGCCCTTCGCAGAATATCGCTATGACGCGATTTATTTCATTCTGCTGATCCTCTGCTTTGCCTGGGGCGGCGACACCGCGGCCTACTTTGCGGGCCGTGCGTTCGGCAGGCGCAAGCTGGCTCCTATCGTCAGCCCCCACAAGACCGTGGAGGGCGCTGTGGGCGGCGTGCTGGGCAGCATGGCTGCGGGCTGTGTGCTGACGCTCGTCTACTCGCTGCTGTCGGCCAAATACAACGTCATCAGCATTCAGATGCAGCCGAAGCATTATCTGGTGCTGCTGGGCATGGGTGCCGTGGCGTCGGTGCTGGGCATTCTGGGTGACCTGTTCGCGTCGTCCGTCAAGCGCCAGGTCGGCATCAAGGATTACGGCACGATCTTCCCGGGGCACGGCGGCATTCTGGACCGCTTTGACAGCGTCATGTTCATCGCGCCCTTTGTTTCCATCGCGGTACGCTACTTCTTCTATCTGCTGTGAGGAATCGTAAAAATGAGTAAAGTCATCACACTTTTGGGCTCCACGGGTTCCATCGGCACCCAGAGCCTGGACGTCTGCCGTATGCACGGCTATGAGGTGTTCGGCCTGTCCGCCAATTCCAGCGTCGATAAGCTGCTGGCGCAGATCGCGGAGTTCCACCCGAAGTACGTCGCCGTCACCGACCCCGCCGCGTTTGACAAGCTCTCCGCCGCGCTGGCCGGGCAGGCCGACGCGCCGAAGCTGCTCAAGGGAGCGGAGGGGCTGCGCGCGCTGGCCTGTATGGACGGCGCGGGCACGGTGCTGAACGCCGTTGTCGGCATTGCGGGCCTCGACGCCTCGCTGGCCGCGATTGAGAGCGGCCACGATCTGGCGCTGGCCAACAAAGAAAGCCTTGTCACGGGCGGCCATCTTGTGACCGATGCTGTCAAAAAGCACGGCGTCCACCTGCTGCCCGTGGACAGCGAGCACAGCGCTATTTTCCAGTGCTTGCAGGATCAGCACAGCGCCAAAACGCTGGAGAAGATCCTGCTGACGGCCTCCGGCGGCCCGTTTTTCGGCATGACCACCGAGCAGCTGCGCACCAAGACGAAGGCCGACGCACTCAAGCACCCGAACTGGAATATGGGCGCCAAAATCACGATTGATTCTGCGACCCTGATGAACAAGGGTCTGGAGCTGATCGAGGCCGCGTGGCTGTTCGGTCTGCCCGAGGATAAGATTCAGATCGTCGTCCAGCGTGAGAGCATCATCCACTCCGCCGTGCAGTTTGCGGATCATTCGATCATTGCGCAGCTCGGTGTGCCCGACATGCGCATTCCCATCCAGTATGCGCTGACCTGGCCCGAGCGCCTGCCCAGCCCCGTGCCGGAGCTGGACTTCACCGCGCTGACCAAGCTGAGCATTGCAACGGCGGATGACGAGACCTTCCGCTGCCTCAAAGCCTGCAAAAAGGCTATCCGCAAGGGTGGTCTGGCTCCCTGCGCCGCCAACGGTGCGAACGAGGCCGCCGTTGCGCACTTCCTGCGGGACGAAATCGGCTTCCTGGACATTGGCCGCCTGGTCGAGGGCATCGTCGACAGTGATTCTTTCGGCGGCGACTACACGCTTGCCGACGTCCACGAGTGTGACCGCATGGCGCGAGCCTATGTGGAGGCACATATCTGATTGGAACTGCCCGGTAGGGGCCGCACATGTGCGGCCCTCAGCTTTCCGGCAGACTCCTGTCTGCCATACACGCGCGGGCCGGGCATGCCCGGCCCCTACAGCTCTACGTCCAATACTGTACTTGTGAGGTGCCTATGACTGCATTGCTGACCGGGCTGGCATCGCTGCTCGTGTTTGGCAGCGTCATTCTGGTGCATGAGCTGGGCCACTTTATGGCGGCGCGCCATTGCGGTATCCATGTCGAGGAATTTTCCATCGGCTTTGGCCCGCGCCTGTGGTCCACGACCCGTGACGGAACGACCTATTCTGTCCGCCTGCTGCCGCTGGGCGGCTATAATCTGTTCAGCCCCCTGCCTGACGAGGAGGACGACGAGGAGGACGAGAGCGGGGAGAGCGCACCGCCGCCCGCCCCGAAGCCCCGCAAAACAACGCTTTTCCCGCTGGCCGTCAGCGGCCAGAAATTTGAGGATGCCACCGCCTGGCAGCGCTTTTTTGTCACGCTCTGCGGTGCGCTGATGAACTTTATCCTCGGCGTCGCGGTGCTGTTGGTGCTCGTCCTTACCATGGGCAAGGTCGGCAGCACGACGATTGCGGACTTCAGCGAGAACGCCACAAGCTCCGCAGCCCTGCAGGAGGGCGATACGATTTTGCAGATTTGCAGCAACCCCTGCTGGACGGTCTACGACATAACCGATTTGTTTTACACCGGTGAGGAGGAAACCTGCAACGTGGTGGTCTTGCGCGGCAGCGAGGTCCTGGAGCTGCAGGATGTGACCTTCACCCCGACGCGCGACGCGGACGGCAATGTGCTGTACGGCACGGATTTCCGCGTTGAGCCGATGAAAAAGGATCTGCGGCACGTCGTTGTCATGACCTGCGATATGTATAGTTACTACAGCAGGGCTATTCTGGGCAGCTTTTTTGACCTGCTCGCCGGCAAGGTGGGCGTGGAGGAACTGTCCGGCCCCCTCGGCACGGTGTCGGCGGTCAACCAGGCCGTGCACTACGGCTGGCGGGAGGTACTGTCCCTGCTGGCTCTGCTGACCATCAACGTCGGCATCTTTAACCTGCTGCCCATCCCGGCGCTGGACGGCTGCAAGCTGCTGTTCCTTGCGTGGGAGGGTCTGACCGGCCATCCTGTGCCGCCCCGCGTGCAGGGCGTGATCAACACGGCGGGTACGGTGGCGCTGGTGTGGCTGATGATTCTGGTCACGATGCACGATATTTCACGATTCTTATAAGGAGAACTACGATGCAGCGTCAATTAAAAAAAGAAGTCAAGATCGGCAGCATTAAAATCGGCGGCACGAACCCCATTGCCGTCCAGACGATGCTGAATGTGCCCGTCAAGGATATTGCGGGCAACGTGGCCCAGGCAGAGCGCGTCGCCAAGGCGGGCTGCCAGATCGTCCGCGTGACCGTGCCCACCCCGGCGGACGCCGCCGTCGTGGCTGCCATTAAAGAGAAGGTGGACATCCCCATTGTGGCGGACATCCACTTTGACTACCGCGCCGCGCTTGCAGCGCTGGATGCCGGTGCGGACAAAATTCGCATCAACCCCGGCAACATCGGGGATGATGACCGCGTCAAGGCTGTGGCCGACGCCTGCAACGCCAGAAATGTGCCCATCCGCATCGGCGTCAACGGCGGCAGCCTCGAAAAGCACATCCTGGCCAAGTACGGCGCTCCCGTGCCCGAGGCCATGGTGGAGAGCGCCATGTACCATGTGCGGCTGCTGCAAAAATACGACTTTGATAATATCGTTATTTCGATCAAATCCAGCAACGTGCCCCGCATGATGGCGGCGTACCGTCTGCTGGCCGGCCAGACGGACTACCCCCTGCACGTCGGCGTGACCGAGGCCGGCGGCAACCGCATGGGCCTCATCAAGTCCGGTATGGGCATCGGCGGTCTGCTGATGGAGGGCATCGGCGACACGCTGCGCGTCAGTCTGACCGATGAACCCGAGAACGAGGTCTACGCCGGGTATGACATCCTGCGCGCGGCGGGCTACGCCGTCGCCGGTCCCGAGATCATCAGCTGCCCGACCTGTGGCCGCACCCAGTACCCGATGATCGAGATCGCCAACGAGGTCGAGGCGCGTCTGCGGGACGAGGGCTTTAAGAAGCCGCTCAAGATCGCTATTATGGGCTGTGTTGTCAACGGCCCCGGCGAGGCATCCGACGCCGACATCGGCATTGCCGGCGGTAAGGATGAGGCCCTGCTTTTCATCCGCGGCGAGAAGATCCGTATGCTCAAGGGCGATATTGTCGGCCAGCTGCTGGAAGAAATTCATAAGATGTAACCCATAAAGCCTTCCCCCTTGGGGGAAGGTGGCCCCGCAGGGCCGGATGAGGGGCAAGCTGTCCTCGGCAATCCGTTTGCGGGTAATGCCCGGCAACTTCGCCCTCATCAGTCCGCTTCGCGGACAGCTTCCCCCGAGGGGGAAGCCAACCCTCGTAGGGGCGGATGCTTGCATCCGCCCGCGAGGCGTCGAGGACGCTGCCCCCTACAAGAATTGCCACCCATTTATTGAGGTACGAATCCTTTGAAACCATTTGTCACCCAGGTCTGGCCGCAGTTTACGGCGGACCAGCAGTTCTGCGCGGCGTTCGGCAGTGTGCTTGTGGACCGCGTGGAGCTTTACCGCACACAAAGACAGGTCGTCATCTGCCTGCGCAGTGCTGAACCTCTGGATCAGGCGCTGTGCGGGCGTCTTTGTGCGTCCCTTGCCGAGGTGTTCGCCGGGTATGAGCTGCAAGTCCGCAGCTACTTTGCCTACCCGAACATCACCCCCGAGGCCGTGCGCCTGATGATCGAGGAATTGAAAGAAAAGGGAATGCCGGTCAACGGCTTCCTCGATAAGTCCGAGCCCGTCACCTTTGGCGAGGACGGCATCACGGTCCACGTCAGCGCGGGCCGCCAGATCCTTGAGAGCGTCGAGCTGCCCCGCGTGCTGGCCGAGATGATCCAGGAGCGCACAGGAAGTCTGCCCGTTGTCCGCCTGGCCGATTCCGGTAAGGCGCGCACCGAGGAGGAGTTTGAGCAGTACCTGCAGGAGAAGGCCCCCGTTGTCAAGTTCGAGGCCAAGGAGACACCGCCCGACTTTACGATTGAAGGTCTCGCCCTCACGAACAAGCCGGTCAAGCTGTTCTACGGCAAGCAGTTCAAGCCCACCGACACCCGCCGCCTCAATGATCTGGGCGACGGCGGCAAGGTCACGGTCTGGGGCGACGTTTTTGCTACCGAGGTCAAGGGCAGCCGCCGCAAGATTTATTTTACCTCCATCACCGACTACTCCGGCTCCGTCAACCTCAAGGTCATGGGGGAAGAAGGCGCGGATATGTCCAAGTGGGAGGGCCTCAAGCCCGGCACGACCCTCATCGTCCGCGGCAACTATATGTACGACAAGTACGAGCATGACTTTGTCATCATGCCCTACGACGTTTTGCAGGTCGAGCGTGAGCAGCGCCAGGATACCGCGCCCGACGGCGAAAAGCGCGTCGAGCTGCACCTGCACACCAAGTCCAGCTCGATGGACGGCTTCAACGACCCCGGCAAGATCGTGCGTCTGGCTCACCGCATGGGCCACCGCGCCATTGCCATCACCGACCACGGCGTCTGCCAGGGCTACCCCGAAGCGATGCTGGCCACCGATGCCATCCACGAAACAGACCCGAACTTTAAGCTGATTTACGGCTGTGAGGCCTACTTCGTCGATGACATGATCCCCGCAGTCTACGGCAGCGCCGAGATGCCGCTCTCCGGCTCGTTCGTCGTCTTTGACACCGAGACGACGGGTCTCGACTCCAACACCGAGCGCCTGACCGAGATCGGCGCGGTCTATGTCGAGAACGGCAAGATCAACGAGGAAAAGAAGTTCTGCACCTTCGTCAACCCCGGCAAGCCGATCCCGCAGAAGGTCGTTGACCTGACCGGCATCAACGATGCCATGGTCGCCGACGCTCCGACGCCCGAGGAGGCCATCCGCGCTTTTAAAGAATTTTGCGGGGACAACATCCTTGTGGCCCACAACGCCCACAGCTTTGATATGCTGTTCATCCGCAAGGCAGGGGAGAAGGCGGGCGTCAGCTGGGACGAGAACACCTATATTGACACACTGCCGATGGGACAGGCGCTCTTTCCGGGGCTGCGCAACTACAAGCTGGACACCATCAACAAGCACCTTGAGATCCCGCCCTTCAACCATCACCGCGCCGTCGATGACGCCATGGCGCTGGCCCGCATCTATGAGGTCATGCTGACAGACCTCGAGGAAAAGGGAATCCATACGGTGGAGTCTATCAACACCGGCCTCGGCGGCAACAAAGAGGTGCTGAAAAAGAAATACTACCACCTTATTATATTGGTGCAGAATCAGGTGGGCTTAAAGAACCTCTACCGCATTGTCAGCGCCGCCCACACGCAGTATTTCTTTAAGAAACCGCGCGTGCCGCGCAGCCTGCTGAACCAGTACCGCGAGGGCCTGCTGCTCTCCCCGGCCTGTGAAGCAGGTGAGCTTTACAGGGCAATCGTGGCCGGTCAGCCCTACGAACAGCTGCTCCGCATTGCCGATTATTACGATTATCTCGAGGTGCAGCCGCTCGGCAACAATGAATTCATGGTGCGCAACGGGCAGGTGGACTCGATCGAGGCCATCAAAAACTTCAACCGCACCGTCATAAAGCTGGGTGAGGACCTGCATAAGCCGGTTGTCGCCACGGGCGACTCCCACTTTCAGGAGCCGGAGGACTGGATCTACCGCGCTGTTCTGCAGGCCGGCAACGGCTTCAAGGACGCGGACAACCAGGCCCCGCTCTACTTCCGCACCACGCCCGATATGCTGGAGGATTTAGATCGGAAGAGCGTCGTGT
>OISS01000288.1_pt1 | contig 11502 bp, 8 predicted proteins | sample 1586511 | NCBI WGS metagenome assembly OISS01 (sample SAMN02675049, study PRJEB24791) | human gut metagenome, SKBSTL061 | isolation source: stool | host: Homo sapiens | place: USA
TTTGCAGTTTATGCAACTCATCAAATTTAAAATCGCCCCATGCGGTGCCATTCGTGCACAAATATGTTATTTTGTTGCAACGTTTTCTGTACCCAGCAGCCGCTCCAGCTCTTTGAAGAAGAGCGGATGCCCGGAAGTGTACAGTCGGCGCGGTGCTGCCAGCTTCTGCTTGGTATCTTCCAGATACAAAATCACCGGGATATCGCCATCGAAGATTTCCAACAGGTTCACCACTTTATCGTACTGGGGGCAGCTGTGGGACGGCAGACGAATGAATACCCGCCGGGCAGCTGTTTTGACAGGGTCCGGGCGGCCTTTGTCCAAACGGGTCGGGTCGTAGCTGTCGATGGGCAGAATGCTGTCTGCCAGCAGTTTGGAGGCTTCATCCTCCCGCACGGAAAGCCGACCATCGATGACCACAACAGCGTTTTCCTGAATGGCATCCCGAAATCTGTCCAGCACCTTGGGGAACACGATCACCTCCATGGTACCGGTCAGATCCTCCACGCTGGTAAAGGCCATCATGCTGTTTGATTTGGTCGTCATCATGCGGTTTTTGACCACAGCACACACAATGCGCACCTTTTCGCCGTCCTGCACATGGGCATCCTCGCCGGTGAGGGCTTTGATGGTGTGGGAGCCGATACGGGCAGACTTTTCCCGGTAAGCATCCAGCGGATGGCCGGACAGGTAGAGGCCGGAGACCTCCTTCTCCATTTTCAGCAGATCAGAGGCGGAATATTCCGGCAGGTTCGGGACCTTATAGTCGTTTGCGGGTCTCTCGTCCTCTCCTCCGCCCATCAAACCGAACAGGTCCATCTGTCCGTCCAGATTCTGGCGGGCGTCGGTCTCGACGCTTTTCAGAATACCCTCGACGCTCTCGAGCATACCGTGGCGGGTCGGCTCCAGAGTATCGAATGCACCGGCTTTGACGAGGTTCTCCAGCGCACGGCGGTTGAGACCCGTGCCGTGCAGCCGCTTGCAGAAGTCATAGAGGCTGCTATAGGGGCGCTCGGCACGCTCCTTAATGACGGCCTCGATCAGGTCGCGGCCCACGCTCTTGACAGCGTTCAGGCCAAAGCGGATCCGCTCGCCGTCCGCCGTGAAGCCGCCGCGCGACACGTTGATGTCAGGCTGCTGGACCTTTATCCCCAAGCGCTGGCACTCCGTCGTGTACTCAATGACCTTGGATGTGTTGTCGAGCACGCTCGTCAGCAGCGCCGCCATGAACTCATGCGGGTAGTGGCATTTCAAATACGCAGTCTGGAACGCCACGTAGGCGTAGCAGGCGGCGTGGGATTTGTTGAACGCATACGACGCAAAGCTGATCATATCGTCGTAAATTTCGTTGGCAATATTTTCCGGCACGCCGTTGGCAACACAGCCCTCGCACTCCTTGCCCGGCTCCTTGCAGCCGTGGACGAAGTGCTCACGCTCCGCCTCCATGACCTTGAGCTTCTTTTTACTCATGGCGCGGCGGACGTTATCAGCCTGGCCAAAGCTGAAGCCGGCCAGCTCGCGGCAGATCTGCATGACCTGCTCCTGATAGATGACAACGCCGTTCGTGACATCGACGATGTGCGCCATCTGCGGCGTCTTATAGGTTACATGGGACGGGTCCTTGCGGTTGCGCAGATAGGTCGGAATGGAGTCCATCGGGCCGGGGCGGTAGAGCGAGATCAGTGCGATAATGTCCTCGAGGTTTTTCGGGCGCATGCCGACAAGCACCTGCGTCATGCCCGTGGATTCAAGCTGGAAGATACCCTCGGTCTCGCCCTTTGCCAGCATCGCGTAGGTGTCGGGGTCGTCATAGTCGAGGTTCGCAATGCGGAAATCCGGGTCCTTGCGGCGCACGGCCAGCTCGGTATCATGGATGACCGTCAGCGTGCGCAGACCCAGAAAATCCATTTTCAAAAGACCCAGACGCTCGATCTCCACCATGTTGAACTGGGTCACGGGCAGGCCGTCGTTGGTGGACAGCGGCACATACTCGGTAGCGGGGTCACGGGTGATGACGACGCCCGCCGCGTGGGTGGAGGCGTGGCGCGGCATGCCTTCGACCTTCAGCGAGGTGTCGATCAGCTCATGTACCTGATTGTCGGCGTCGTACAGCGTCTTTAAGTCGGGGCTGACCTCCAGCGCCTTTTTCAGCGTCATTTTCAGGTCTGTGGGGATGAGCTTTGCCACACGGTCCACGTCCTGATAGCTCATGCCCATAACGCGGCCCACATCGCGCACGGCGGCGCGGGCGGCCATCGTACCGAACGTCACGATCTGGGCCACATGGTCGCGGCCATACTTCTCGTTGACGTAGTCAATGACCTCCTGACGGCGCTCGTAGCAGAAGTCAACGTCAAAGTCGGGCATTGAGACGCGCTCGGGGTTCAGGAAGCGTTCAAAAATCAGATTGTACCGGATGGGGTCTATGTCGGTGATGCCGACGCAGTAGGCCGCCAGACTGCCCGCGCCGGAGCCGCGGCCCGGTCCGACGGGGATGTCGTGGCTTTTGGCGTAGTTGATAAAGTCGTAGACGATAAGGTAGTAGTTCGTGTAGCCCATCGTCTTGACGACATTGATCTCATAGGTCAGACGCTCCTTCAAAGCGTCCGTGACCCTGCCGGGATAGCGGAGCTCGAGGCCGTCCCAGCAGAGCTTTTCAAAGTATTCCTGGTTCTCCATGCCGTCCGGGGCCTTGAAGTACGGCAGCTTTGTCTCGCCAAAGGTGAACTCGAAATTACACTGCTCGGCAATTTTGTTCGTGTTCTCGCAGGCCTCCGGCACCATCGAGAACAGGTCGTACATCTCATCGGTGGATTTCAGGTAGAACTCGTCGGTCTGGAACTCCATGCGGTCCACATCGTTGATGGTCTTGCCGGTCTGGATGCACAGCAGAATGCTCTGCATCTTGGCGTCCTCTTTTGTGATGTAGTGGGCGTCGTTCGTTGCGACCATCGGGATGCCGGTCTCACGCGCTAAGCGGATGAGCTGCGGCAACACGGCCTGGTCCTCCTCAAGGCCGTGGTCCTGCAATTCGATATAGTAGTTTTCCGCACCAAACAGGTCACGGTACCACAGGGCCGTCTGCCTGGCGCGGTCGTAGTCCCCCGCCAGCAGTGCCTTGGGGATCTCGCCCGCGAGACAAGCAGACAGGCAGATCAGGCCGTCGTGGTATTTTTCCAGCAGCTGCTTGTCGATGCGGGGCTTTGAGTAAAAGCCCTCGGTAAAGCCGGCGGAGACCATCTTGATAAGGTTCTTGTAGCCTGTCTCATTTTTGCACAGCAAAATCAGGTGGTTGTTGCCGTCGATGCGGTTGACCTTATCAAACCGGGTGCGGGTCGCTACATAGACCTCACAGCCGATGATCGGCTTGATGCCTGCGGCCTTGGCGGCGTCAAAAAACGCCACACAGCCGTACATGACGCCGTGATCCGTGATGGCACACGCCGTCTGCCCCATCTCCTTCAGTCGGTCAAACATCCGGTCAATGCGGCAGGCACCGTCCAGCAGGCTGTACTCGGTATGCACATGCAGGTGGGTAAATTGTCTTTGGGTCGTTTCAGGCATTCGTTGCTTCCTTTTCGGTAGGCTCCGGGGCAGCATCCAGACGGGCGGCGGCCTCCTGGATCTTCTTCATGCGGTGGGAAAGTCCGGCCTTGCTGACCGGCGGGTCAAACTTCTGCGCAAGCTTGGCCAGCGGCAGGTCTGGGTACTGCATCCGCAGCCTGGCGGTGTGGCGCAGGGTCTCGGGCAGGGTGTTCAGCGCCCCCGCCGCCTGCAACTTTTCAATCGCCAGCTGCACCTGCACGGCGGCATTCACGCTTTTGCTGATGTTGGCCGTCTCGCAGTTGGAAAGGCGGTTCGTCTTGTTGCGCATTTCATTATACATGCGCTGGTCCATGATGCGCATGGCCGCGCCGCCCGCGCCCATAAAGGTCAGCAGATCCTCGATATGATCCGCCGCCTTGATGTAGATCGTGTTCGCGCCCTTGCGCAGTGCGCGGTGCGGGTGGAAGTTATGCTCCGCCAGCATGGCCTCCAGCTGTTGGGAAAGGTAATGCCGCGTGGAGAGGAACTCCAGATTATAGCTCTTTTCGGGGTCTGTCATCGTGCCGCAGCACAGAAACGCCGTGGCGATGAACGCCTGCATACAGTTTTGGCATTTGAAGTTTTCCGGGCGGATGCGCAGGGTCGGCTCCTTGCCGGTGTGGCCAAAGAGCGCCAGCATTTTGGCGACCTCGTCAGGGTCCTTCACGCTGAACTCATACACGGGGCCGGTGGGGCGCTCCTTGCTGATGACCGTCCCCTGCACGCCGCAGCGGCGGTAGAGCTTTTGGGCAAAATGGGCCACGCCCTCATTTTCGGTTTGCAGAACAACGCCGCGGTCATCAAAGTATTTGCCAAAACAGGCCACCGCATACGCGGCGGCCATGTTGCAGCAGGGCTTTGAAATTTTGCGGCGCAGTATTTCGTTTTTCACTTCTTGAGAAAAGCTCAAGGCGGTGTTCTCCCTTATTATAGACTTCGGTTCACGTCGCGGTGCTGTACGCTGGGTGCGTAGCCGAGCTTCTCGCAAAATTCACCGATCTTACGCGCAAAGGTGATGGAGCGGTGCTTGCCGCCGGTGCAGCCCACCGCGATCATCAGCTGGCTCTTGCCCTCCTTCACGTAGAGCGGCAGCGCGTATTCGAGCATATACTCATAGCGGTGCAGCAGCTCTTGCGACTCCTCGGAGGCCATGACGTAGTCAACGACCTCCTGATCCAGACCGGTCTTGTGCTTGAGTTCCGGCACATAGAAGGGGTTTGGCAGGCAGCGCACATCGAGCACGAGATCTGCCTCCTGCGGCAGCCCGTACTTGAAGCCGAAGGATACGACCATCAGCTCCATCGGGCTTTCGCCCTTGTCCAGGAACAGGCTGCACACTCGCTCCCGGTTCTGCGCCGCCGAGAGCAGCGACGTGTCAATGACATATTTTGCCTTATCGCGCAGCGGCTGCAGAAGGCGGCGTTCCCGCGCGATGGCTTCGGTGATGGGAATTTTCTCGGCGGCGGCCAGCGGGTGCTGGCGGCGCGTCTCCTTGTAGCGGCGCTGAATGGCCGCATCGTTGGCATCCAGGAAAAGAATATCGTAGTCGATCTTCTTTTCATCAAGGTCGGCCAGCGCATCCTGCAGCTTTTCAATGCTGCGCACACCGCGCACGTCCATGACGACGGCAACGCGGTTCAGCTGGTTTTCGCCCTGCAGGGCGAAGTCCACGATACGCGGCAGCAGCGCCACCGGGATGTTGTCAATGCAGAAAAAGCCGATGTCCTCCAGCGCGTTGACAGCCATCGACTTGCCCGCGCCGGAAAGGCCGGTCACGATCAGAAAATTCATCTTCCCCACCGCTCTCTTATTTTACCACGCGAATTTCGCGTTCCAGCACAAAGCCGGTCCTGGCCTCAACAACTTGCCGGACCTGCTCGGTCAGTGCGACCACGTCGGCGCAGGTCGCGCCGCCGCGGTTGATGACAAAGCCGCAGTGCTTTTCACTGATCTGTGCGCCGCCCACGGTAAAGCCCCGCAGGCCGCAGTCCTCGATCAGCTTACCCGCAAACGCGCCCTGGGGCCGCTTGAAGGTGCTGCCGGCGCTCGGCCATTCAAGGGGCTGCTTTTCCCTGCGCTTGCCCAGCAACTCCTGCATACGGGCCAGCACGGCGGCTCCGTCACCGCGGTGCAGCACCACCGTGGCCGACAAGATGCACCAGTCGGGGTTCTGCTCAAAAATGCTCGTGCGGTAGCCCATGGCCAGGTCTGCCGCAGGCAGTGTGCGCAGCTGCAAATCACTGTCAAGGAAGGTCACGCTCTCCAGCACGTCCTTCAGTTCATTGCCGTAGGCACCGGCGTTCATATAGACCGCACCGCCCACCGTACCGGGGATGCCGCAGGCAAATTCCAGACCCGTCAAGCCCAGCGTCTGCGCCTTGCTGCACAGCCGCCCCAGCGTCTGCCCGGCCCCGGCGGTGATGCGCATCGCGTCCGTATCAAGGCCGGAGTTTTCCATCCCGGACAGGCCGCGCATGTCAATGACCGCGCCGTCAAACCCGGCATCGTCAAACAGTGTGTTGGAGCCGTTGCCGAGCAGGTAGACGCGGACACCGTTTTCCCGGCAGAGCTGCAGGGTGCGGCGCAACTGCTCTGCATCCCGGGGCGTACACCAGAAGGCTGCCGGGCCGCCGATCTTAAACGTCGTGTGGGGGGCCAGCGGTTCCCCCTGCGCAAAGGGCAGCTGCTGTGCCGTCAGCGCCGCGCACAGAGCCGTGATCGTCTGTTCCTGCATGGAAACCTCCGTAGTATCAGCGTTTTATCAAATAGAACTGCCCAGTGCGGCAGCGCCGATCACACCTGCATCGTTGTGCAGCTGGCAGGCGCAGATGACCGGGAACTTGCCGGTGGTGATGTTCCGGGTCTCGTTCTCCGCATAGGCGCGGACGGGGGCCAGCAGGACCTCGCCCTGGTTGGACACACCGCCGCCGATGCAGATGACCTCCGGCTCGAACGTGTTGATGACGTTGGCGATGCCGACGCCGACATACTCGATCCAGCTGTCGATGACCTTCCGGGCGGTCTCGTCGCCCTTGGCAGCGGCATCAAAGGCCAGCTTGGCGTTGACGTGGTCGATGTCTTGGGTCATCTTCCACATAATGGTGTTCTTGTCGGCCTGCATGGCGGCCTTCGTCTCGCGGGTCAACGCGCTGGCGGAGGCGTAGCGCTCCCAGCAGCCCCTGCGTCCGCAGGTGCACTGGATGCCGTCCTTAACAATGACGTTGTGACCCATTTCACCGGCGGCGAAGTTGAAGCCGCGCAAAATCTTGCCGCCCAGGATAATGCCGCTGCCGATGCCGGTGCCTAAAGTAATGACGACCGCATCGTTGTACCCCTTTGCACCGCCCGCAATGTACTCGCCGTAGGCGGCGGCGTTGGCGTCGTTCTCGACATAGACCTTGCAGCCGAGCAGGGCCTCGAGGTCAGGGCCGAGGTTCCAGTCGTAATAGCCGAAGTTCGTGTTGAAGCCTACGAAGCCGGTGGTAAAGTTCACGCTGCCGGGCGTGCCGATGCCGACATATTTGATGTCGGCAAAATCGACCTTATTATCCCGGGCCACGGTGCGGCACAGGTCGGCCAGTGCCTTTTCCAGATCCTCCGCCGGGCGCGGCAGACGGGTGGCCCAGGTCAGCTTGCCGACAATCTCATAATTTTCGTTGACAATACCGGCGGTCATTGTGGTGCCGCCCAGATCGATACCAATCGTGTATTTGCTCATAACAGAATTCCTCCTATTTCTTCTGCACAGGGCTTGCCGTGCAGTTGTAATTCCTGTACCAGATTTTCCCGCGTCGCGTTCACGATCAGCTCCTGCGGGAACTGCATTTCCTCCAGCATGGCGTAGAGGGCCGTCAGGCCGTGCTGCAGCTGGTGGGTGCTGTGGGCATCACTGTCCACTGAAATATGACAGCCGTTGGCAAGGCAGGCCCGCAGCAGGGCGCGCATATTGGGGATGCCGTCCCTGCGGACGTTGAACGAGTTGCCATTCAGCTCCACGACCTTGTGATTTCGGGCAAATGCCTTCGTGACAAGGTCGTAGTCATAGCGGTAGTTTTCCTGCTCGGAGTGACCGATGATGTCGACATAGGGGTTCTCGGCCACAGCCAGCCAGAGGCGGTTAGCCTCCCTGCGGGTCAGCAGACCCGGCACGCAGGAGCTATGGATGGATGCGACGACCCAATCCTGCGCTTTGAGCTGGCTTTCCGAAAGGTCCAGCCCGCCCTTGGTGTCCATGACGTTGGCCTCCGCTCCGTAGAGCATGACGACACCGCCGATTTCCCGGGGCATCGCGCTCCAGTTCTGGAAGTGCCAGGCGTGGGGCGAATCCGGCATGGCGGGCGCATGGTCGGTCACAGCCAGCGCGCAGTAGCCGATTTCCTTAGCGGCTGCGGCCATTTCCGTAAAAGTATTGTATGCGTGCGTTGCGCACAGGGTATGCGTGTGCAGGTCTGCGATCATCTGCATGGAACGGAAAAACCTCTTTTATTTTGTAATGTCGTCTGCCAGGCCCAGCTGGGTCAGCAGTTCCTTGGCGGCGTTGTAGCCCATCTCCTTCTGGCGGTTGTTGATGGCAGCCGTTTCCAGAATGACGGCCAGGTTACGGCCCGGCATAACGGGAATGAGCATGCTGGGCACCTTGACACCGAGGATGTCGTAATACTCCGTCTCCAGGCCCGTGCGGTCATAGTTCTTGGTGCGGTCCCAGGGCTCGAGCTGAACGACCATCTCGACCTCGACGCTCGAGCGGACCGAGCCGATGCCGAACACCCGCGCCACGTTGATAATGCCGATGCCGCGCAGCTCAATAAAGTGGCGGATGTTGGCGGGCGCGGTGCCCAAAATTTTGCGGTAGGATACCCGGCGCAGCTCAACCGCATCATCAGCGATCAGGCGGTGGCCGCGCTTGACGAGCTCAATGGCCGTTTCGCTCTTGCCGACACCGGAATCGCCCAGAATCAGGATGCCCTCGCCGTAGACCTCGACAAGCACGCCGTGGCGGGTGATGCGGGGGGCCAGCTCGGTGTTCAGAGTCGTGATGAGCTGCCCCATCAGAGCGGACGTCATCTCGGTGGACATCAGGATCGGTACACCGTACTGCTTGGCAAACTGCATCATTTCCGAAAGCGGCTGCATGCCGCGGGTCAGCACGATGGCCGGCGGCTGGAAGGAGAACAGCTTTTCCAGATGGGTGTTGCGCAGTGAGGTGGACAGCTCATCCAGATAGGACATCTCGGTCAGGCCGATGATCTGGATGCGTTTGCTGTCAAAGTTTTCGTAGTAACCGGCCAGCAGGATGCCCGGACGGTAGACCTCGGTGGCTGTGACCTGAATTTTATCCAGCTCACAGGGGGTGTAGGCAATCGTCAGGTTGGCTTCCTCGGCCAATTTTGCAAGGGAAACAGAGAATTCGGACACAGTGGAACGCCCCTTTCCTAGTTTCAAACATTATTTTCTATTATACCGTACCCGCCCGTTTTTGTACAGAGGGCGCGGGCGCACAATGTTAAAAAAATACCCGCTGTTTTTGTGGAAACAGCGGGCAGAGTTTTATATTTAGGGGCGCAGGGCGGCAAGGGCGGTGCGCAGCGTCCTTTGCAGCCAGAGCAGCGCGTGCGCCGCGGCAAATGTTGCGGCCAGATAGACGACAAACAAAAACGCCGTGTCCCGGCGGGACAGCACCGCCAGATCAAAGTGTGCGGCCAGCTCCTGGATCAGAACGTGATGCACAAGGAACACCGCGTAGGATATTTTGGCAAGCTGTGCGCCCACCGCGCGGGGCCACGGGCGGTCCAGCAACGGGGCCGCCAGCGCCAGCAGAATGAACACCCCGGCACCGGCCAGCGCGCAGGTGATCTTACCGTCCCAGGGCTGTGCCAGCACGGCCCCCGCCAGCAGCAGCGGGGCCAGAATATACCGTGTGCGTCCGGCGAGCGTTAAAAACGTCATGCCGAACAGAAATTCCGGGATATGCACGGCCACAAGCCGCGCGTCCCAGCCCAGCAGGTGCACCGGGATGCAGACCGCCAGCGTCAGCGCCCAGGTCAGCCTCGGCCTTTTGCGCAGCCCCCGCTGCAAAAGCGGGAACAGCAGGTATAAAAACAGGATGCTGCCGAGGAACCACTCGCCCACACAGGCAAAGTCTGTTCCGACCCAGCCCGCGGCAACGGCAAAGTTGTCGAGACCCAGAAGCGTCAGCACCAGCGTGACGGTCCTGGCCCCGCCGAAGCTGCCGGGGTGCGCCACAAACCGATAGCTGAACACGACGAACCACGCGAGCCAGAACAGCGGGTAGACAGCCCTCGCGCGCTTTTTGTAAAACTGCGCAGGGTTCTGCTCCGCCGGGACGGTCAGCGCCAGCGATGCGCCGGACACAATGAAAAACAGCGAGGAGCCGAAATCTCCCAGATAAATGCCCAGCGGCAGCGTGCTGGTAAAGAGCTTGTGCGGCAGTGTAAAATACCCCGTGACCGTCGCGTTGAAATGCACGATCAAGATGCAGATCAGCGCTGCGGCACGGACAAAATCAAGATAAAACAGGCGTTGCTTTTTGATGGGTGGTCTCCCCTTTTACTTTTGCAGTCTGTGCTTGACGAGCCGCCCCAGCTGCTTAGCTACAGCGGCAGGCTGAGCGGCGGCGGTCTCATACTCATTTAAAATATCCGCCCGCGCCGCAGACCGGGTCAGCGGCTCAAAGGCGGCGGCATAGGCACCGTTTTTCTGGGCGGTCAGGGCCAGCTTCCAGGCGTCACGCTGGCTTGTGCAGGCGGGGATGCCGTCCGGGAAGGCAGACTCCCTCACAAGCACCCAGCCGCAGTTGGGCGCGGGCGGCGGGTCACTGCCGACGGGCACAGATACCTCCTGTGCCAGTGCGTCCTTCTCCCGCAGCCAGGCGGTACGGCGGGCGGCGGTGCAGCCCTGCCACAGCGGCAGAGAGGGACTTAACACGCCAAGCATCGGATTTTTTTCAAACAAAGCAGCAGCTTCTGCCAGCAGTGTGTCCGCGTTGGCGGCTGCCTGCCGGTTATACCAGTCGGTCACGGGGTCCGCGGCGGGCTGTTCGTAATGAAGCAGCCGCAGGCCCAGCTCGTTCAGGTCGGGCGTTTCCCCTGTCGGTGCGCCGACAGGATAGCACCAGTGCAGGTTTTGGGCAAGGGCTGAAAGCGGCTGTGTTTTTAACAGCGAGACCAGCAGCAGCTCCAGCGGAAAATCCGTATAGGCCGTCACATAGTCGCATAGCTCCCGCGCGGCGAGGCCGTCCGTGCGGCGCAGTTCATCCGCATAGGGCGTGAACAGGCTGCGCCGTTTGAAAAACGGGCAGCCGCGGTTTGCCAGCAGCTCCCGCGGGCAGGCCATAATGGGGTTTACAAAAACCGGTTTCAGGTCGTCCGTCTGCACGTAGGTATCCCAGGCATAGCCCCTGGCGGCAAAATACGGCGTGAACCGCGTTTCGTGGCGGATGATAGACTGCTCGTAGCTGGTCGGCAGTGCCATTTCCTGCCAGTAGTTCCAGAAATCGTCACTGTTGAACAGCCGCGGGCGCACCGCAATAAAATGGGATTGCAGATGCTCGGGCACTGCGCCGCCAAAGCGGCGGCTCTGCATGGCGTAGTGGCGGGTCAGCCCCCAGAAGTCCAGCTCCGGGCGGGCGTCCATCGCGGTGAACATCGCCGCCAGTGAGCAGACCGGCCCGGCCAGCGTGTAGTTCATCAGGACGATCTCCTCATACTCGGCCAGCTTCTCCCGGCCCAGAGTCAGCAGAGCCTCCCTGTATGCGCCGACGTCGAAACCGACGTTTTCCCGTTCGATGCGGCCCGCACCGGACTGGCGCACCCAGACGCGGTCCGCCGGGGCAAGTGTACCGTTGGTGACGAATACGACCCTGCCGTATTTCTGCACAGCCTGTACGGCAATGCGGCA
>OISS01000339.1_pt1 | contig 10408 bp, 10 predicted proteins | sample 1586511 | NCBI WGS metagenome assembly OISS01 (sample SAMN02675049, study PRJEB24791) | human gut metagenome, SKBSTL061 | isolation source: stool | host: Homo sapiens | place: USA
GCTGGCTCTTTGCCAGAAAATATTTTCCACAGACCTTGCACCACCGCGGCAAAGCTCCTGTTCTGCACGGTATCACATCCTTTGAAGCGTGGGATAACGGCGCCATTATAATGTAAAACTCTTTTTCCCGCAATACTGGAAAACAGCGAATAAATGGTATATAATACAGGAACTTGTTGTGACTTTTGGTTGACAAAGGAGCGTATGTCATGGAAGAAATGCGTAGCTTTGGATATATCTGTCCGGCCTGCGGCAAGGCCGTGCTGCACAGCCGCAGCGTTTTCGCCCTGAACGCCGCCGCGGCGCGGATGGAATGCGAATGCGGCAAAGAAGCTCTGACCGCCGAGACGGACGGCCTGCGCTTCCGGCTCCAGGTGCCCTGCGGCGTGTGCGGCGGGCACCACCAGGCGGAGTGCGACGCCGATGCGGTGCTGCATGGCCGGGGCATCGGCCTGGCCTGCCCGGTGAAGCAGGAGCTATGCTGCTACATCGGTGAGGAGGCCCAGGTGCGAAAGGCCATGGAGGGTCTGGCCCTGCGGGTGGCCAAGGAAAAGGCCGGCCCCGATGAGGCCTTCACCGACAACGTCATCATGTACGAGGTGCTGTCCGAGCTGAAGGATATCGCCGCCCGGGGCGGTATCGCCTGCGCCTGCGGCAGCCACGAATACACCATGCAGGTGCGCCGCGGCGCGGTGGACCTGACCTGTGCCAAATGCGGGGGACGCCTGCGCCTTCCCGCCGCCACCGACAGCGACCTGGATGATCTGTGCTGCCGCATGACGCTGACCATCCCGGGGAGGTAACATGGGCGCTGTCTTCTGTTTTTTGCTGTTTCTGGCCGCAGTGGGTCTCTGCATCCTTTTGGGCCAGTCCCTGATCCTTGCGATATGGGTGGGCATAGCAGCCTTCGCCGCCCTGGGCCTGCGCCGCGGGATGACCGTGCGGGCCATGTGGGACGCCGCCTGGGCGCAGGGCCGCAAAATGTGCTGCGTGATCGTGATCTACATGCTCATCGGCGCCATCACCGCCCTGTGGCGCAGCGCCGGGACCATCGCCTTCTTCATCTATCACGGGCTGCGCATCATCACGCCGCAGCTGTTCCTGCTGGTGACGTTCCTGCTGACCAGCTTCATCTCCTACGCCCTGGGCACGTCCTTCGGCGTGGTGGGCACCCTGGGCGTGATCCTGATGGCCTTGGCCCGCTCCGGCGGCGTCAGCGTGGCCATCACGGCGGGGACCATCGTGGCCGGCGCCTACTTCGGCGACCGCTGCTCGCCGGCCTCCTCCAGCGCCACGCTGGTGGCCGCCGCCACCGATACCAAGCTCTATGACAACCTGCACATGATGCACCGCACCGGCTGGCTGCCCTATCTGGTCAGCCTCGCGGCCTACGCCGCCCTGTCCGTAACGCACCCGCTGGCCATGGTGGACAGCGGTGTGCTGGACCAGCTGTCCGGCACCTTCAGCCTCAGCTGGTGGACGGCCATCCCGGCGCTGCTGATCCTGATCCTGCCGCTGTGCAAGGTCCCCATCCGGCCCACCATGGCCGTCAGTGCGCTGACGGCGCTGCTGGTGACGGTGTTCGCCCAGGGCCGCGCTCTGCTGCCCACCCTGCGGGATGCGGTGCTGGGCTACCTCCCCGCCCCCGGCGCGCTGCGCGACGTGCTCTCCGGCGGCGGCATGATGTCCATGGTCTCGGCCACCATCATGGCCGTCAGCGCCGGGCTGTACGCCGGGCTGCTGGGCGGCATGGGCGTGCTGAACGGCGCGGCGCATCTGGCCCAGCGCCTGGCCCGGAGAGCCGGGCGGTTCCCCGCCTGCGTGGCGATCTCCGTGGTGTGCAGCATGGTGTTCTGCAACCAGTCCACCTGCGCGGTGGTGTGCAACCAGCTGCTGGAGGACGACTACACCAAGCGCGGCCACGGCAGGGGCGAGATGGCCCTTGACATCGAGAACTCCGGCATCGTCCTCTCGCCGCTGATCCCCTGGAACATCTCCGTGTCCATCCCGCTGGCCATGCTGGGCGCGGACATGTCCGCCATCCCCTATGAGATACTGCTGTATGCCATCCCTCTGTGCTATTGGCTGACAAAGCGCCGGGTCTACCCGCCGAAAGGAGACGACTGCTATGATACGATTGCTGAGCCGCTGGCTCATTCCTGACCGGGACAACGTGTCCTCCCCCGCCGTCCGCCGCGCCTACGGCACCCTGTGCGGCGCTGTGGGCATCGCACTGAATATTCTGCTGTTCATCGGCAAATTCTTCGCCGGACAGCTGTCCGGTTCCATCGCCGTCACGGCGGACGCCTTCAACAACCTGTCCGACGCCGGCTCCTCGGCGGTGACGCTGCTGGGCTTCCGTCTGGCGGGCAAAAAGCCGGACACCGACCACCCCTTTGGCCACGGCCGCATCGAGTACATATCCGGCCTGATCGTAGCGGGCCTGATCCTGCTGATGGGCGTGGAGCTGGCCAAGTCCTCCTTTGACAAGATCCTCCATCCGGAGGCCGTCACCTTTTCCCTGATGGCTATCGCCATCATGGCCGTCTCCGTGTGCGTGAAGGTCTATATGTGGCTGTACAACCGGGCCGTCGGCCGGAAGATCAAGTCCGCCGCCATGGAGGCCACCGCCACGGACAGCCTCTCCGACACCGTCTCCACCCTGGCGGTGCTCCTTGCCATGCTCATCGGCAAATGGACCGGTCTGGCGGTGGACGGCTATGTGGGCCTGGTGGTGGCACTGTTCATCCTGTTCTCCGCCTACAAGGCCGCAAAAGAGACCCTGTCCCCCCTGCTGGGGCAGGCGCCCGACCCGGCGCTGGTGCAGCAGATACGGGATATCGTCCTCTCCAACGACACAGTGCTGGGCGTACACGATCTGGTGGTCCACGACTACGGCCCCGGCCGTCTGATGATCACCCTCCACGCGGAGGTCCCCGCCCACGGGGACATCATGGCCATGCACGATGTGATCGACAATATTGAAAAGGAACTGATGGAGAAGCTCCACTGCCACGCCGTCATCCACATGGACCCCATCGTGACGGACGACGAGACCATCAACGCCGCGCATCAGAAGATCGCCTCGCTCGTGCGCGGCATCGACGAGAATATCTCCATCCACGACTTTCGCATGGTCTCGGGGCCGACGCACACGAATGTGATCTTCGACGCCGTTGTTCCCTACGGCTGCAAAATGAGCGACAGGGAAGCGGAGGAGAAGATCAAGCGGGCGGTACACGAGCTTGATCCGCGCTATTTTGCCATCGTGCAGATCGACAAGAGCTATGTGAGATAAGCGCACGCGCGCAAAGGAGAAGCTATGACGGACGAAGTCAAGAAATTAAAAGAACTCATCGACGGAACGGACAACATCGTGTTTTTCGGCGGGGCAGGTGTTTCGACCGAGAGCGGTATCCCGGATTTTCGCAGCGTGGATGGCCTGTATCATCAGCAGTGGGACGACCCGCCGGAGACGATCCTGAGTCACACGTATTATGAGCGCTATCCCGAGAAGTTTTTTGCCTTTTACCGCGCGAAGCTCCTCTGCGAAGGCGCAAAGCCAAACGCCGCGCACTTAAAGCTCGCCGAGTGGGAAAAGGAAGGGAAGCTCAAGGCCGTCATCACGCAGAATATCGACGGGCTGCATCAGGCGGCGGGCAGCAAGAATGTCCTCGAGCTGCACGGAAGCACCTTGCGCAACTACTGCGAGAAGTGCGGCAAGTTCTACGACGTGTCCTACATCAAGCATTCGCAGGGCGTGCCGCGCTGCACCTGCGGCGGGCGCATCAAGCCCGACGTGGTGCTCTACGAAGAGGGCCTGGACGAAAAGACACTCTATCGCGCGGTGGAGTACATTCAGGAGGCCGACGTGCTCATCATCGCGGGCACATCGCTCGCAGTCTATCCGGCGGCGGGCCTCGTGCGCTACTATCGCGGACACAAGCTCGTTGTCATCAACAAGACGCCGCTCGACCGCGGACTTGGTGCAGACCTTGTCATCACGGGCGCGGTGGGGGAGACGCTCGCGCAGCTTTAACACGAAAAAGATGCCGGAAAAGTTTGGAAAATCTGAGCTTTTCCGCCATTTCTCTTACAGCAAATTTTTTTATTATTTCTCTCAAAAAAAGGTTGACATTTGGCCTATTTTGGGCTTATAATAGCCAAGCGGTCGTTGAGAGACAGCCGTTTGAAAGATGAACATGCGGGTGTGCTGGAATTGGCAGACAGGCTAGCTTGAGGTGCTAGTGTTCGTATGGACGTGCGGGTTCAAGTCCCGCCATCCGCACCATCTTTTTAAAAATCAAATATGCGCGAGTGGTGGAATTGGCAGACTCGCTAGATTCAGGTTCTAGTGTTCATTACGGACGTGCGGGTTCAAGTCCCGCCTCGCGCACCAAAGTGTTGAAACTCAAGGGTTTTTCCCTTGAGTTTTTTCTTTTACATTAGATTCCTTGGGGTGGTAGAGAACTGGATTTTTTAGAAATCAGAAAGCAGTGTTATTTTTTGCACTTTACGAACAGCCTTCCTAACAAAAATTTCCCTCTTGTTTCGCTTGCGTCAGAATGCAGGGCCGTTTCAAAAAATCTTTTCAAATGTGAAACATTTCCGCAGCCTGAATGATATAGTAAGTGAAAGGCCTTTCAAGGAGAATCCTATGTTGACAGAAGAACAGTTTGCGTATCTTGCAAAAAAGTATATGGACATGGTGTTCCGTCTGGCGCTCCACTACACCAAAAGCCGCTCGGAATCGGACGACATCACGCAGGAGGTGCTGCTCAAGCTCTACCGCACGGACAAACCGTTTGAGAGCGAGGATCACGTCAGGTACTGGCTCATCCGCGTTACGGTCAACGAGTGCAAGCGGGCTTTCCTCTCTCCGTGGAAGCGGACGGAGCCGATCGAGGACTATGCCGAGCAGCTTGCGTTCAAAACGCCGGAGCACAGCGAGCTTTTTCATGCCGTGATGGCGCTGCCGCAGAAATACCGTGTGCCGCTCTTCCTGCATTATTACGAGGGCTACTCCTGTGAGGAGATCTCCCAATTCCTTGGCATTCCCAACGCGACCGTCCGCACCCGATTGCGGCGCGGGCGGGAACAGCTCAAAACCAATCTTCAGGAGGCGAACAACGATGTTTGACGAAAACCTATATCAGGAGACGATCTCCGCGCTTCACGCCTCCGAAGACACACTTTCGGAGGTAATGAACATGACGCACAAGACAAAAAGAAGAGGCCGCCTGCGCACGACGGCGGTGCTTGCGGCGGTCATCGCGATCCTGTGCTGCATGGCGGCAGCCGCAGCGGCGCTGGGACTGGATCAGCGTTTGGCAGAGTACTTTGAAGCAACGGCGGAGCAGGAAGAGCTGCTCGCGACCGCGGCGGTCCCGATGAACATTGTGAAGCGGGACAGCGGCGCGGTGCTGCGCATCGAGCAGGTCATCGCCGACCGCTATTGTGCGGCGGTCCTCATCGACTTTACCGCGCCGGAGGGGACAATACTGGATCAGGACTACTACGCATTCGATCGGAGCGTGTCCGCAACGTCCAGGGACGGAGTGAAAATGCAGACCTACGGCATTGGCTGGGAGGTATTGCCAAGCAACACGGAAAATGAGACGGGCCGCCATGCCACGATTTTGATGACGATCCATTCTCTGAAAGGAGAATTCAACTTCATCGGTGCGAAGGTGAAGTTGACGCTCGATGGCCTGTATCGGGATAACTGTTTGGAAGAACTTGTCGTTCCCGGGCGCTGGAGCTGCACATTCACTCTGCCGGAGACTGATCCGGGACGCCTGTGCACGGTGAATGAGCCGATCGAGATCGAGGGAAAGAACGCTGTTCTGACGACGCTCTATGTCTCGCCGCTCTCGCTGACCTGCGAGATCAAGCAGGGAACGGATGATCTGAAAAAAACGGTTGAGCCCATCTACAGCGACGACGGGAAGGAGAGCATCGCTCCCGAGGTGACGCTGCAAAACGGCGAAACGGTCGGCGCGGCGGACTGGTTGTTCCTTATAACGAATTATGCCGATAAGCGCGGGCGCTACTGCTTCCAAATGGACGAAATTCTTGATCCGGAAACGGTGAGCAACGTTACCGTCTTCGGAGAGACGTTCTTCGTCGAATGACGGAACGATAAAGCGTATTTATGTAAAAAAAGGGCCCTCTGCTTTGATGCAGAGGGCCCTTTTTTCTGTTTTCACCGCAGCGCGTCCTTCATTTCTTTTACATACGCACCGATGTGCTCGGGCGCGTCCTTGCTGTACTGGGCAAGGAGCTTGACGATGGCGGAGCCGACGATCGCGCCGTCGGAGAGGTCGGCCATCTTCTTCGCCTGCTCGGGCGTGGAGATGCCAAAGCCGATGGCGCAGGGAATATCTGTGTTTTCCCGCACGAGGGAGACGATGGAGGCGAGGTCGGTCTTGATCTCGCTGCGCTCGCCCGTGACACCGAGCGACGAGACGATATAGAGGAAGCCCTCGGCCTCGCGCGCGATCATCGCAATGCGGTTCTCCGACGTCGGCGCGATGAGGGAGACGAAGTCGACGCCGTACTTGCGGCACGCGGGGAGAAATTCTTCCTTTTCCTCATACGGCACGTCCGGCAGGATGAGTCCGTTGATGCCGGCGTCGCGGCAGTTCGACAAAAAGCGCTCCGTGCGGTAGGAAAAGACGACGTTCGCGTAGGTCATAAAGACCATGGGGATCGTCACGTCACGCCGCAGTTCGCACACAAGGTCAAAGATCTTGTCGGTCGTTGTGCCGCTTTGCAGAGCGCGCAGGTTTGCCGCCTGAATCACGGGCCCCTCCGCCGTGGGGTCGGAGAAGGGAATGCCGAGCTCGATGAGGTCGGCGCCGTTTTGCGCGGCAGCGCGGACGGCAGCCGCGGTCGTTTCAAGATCGGGGTCGCCGCAGGTCAGAAAGGCGATGAACGCCTTGCCGTGGTCAAATGCTCTTGCAAGATCACTCATGAAGATCCTCCCCTCTGTAGCGGGCGATGGCGGCGCAGTCCTTGTCGCCGCGGCCGGAGATCGTGACGACAAGAAGCTGATCGCTCCCCATCGTGGGTGCGAGCTTTCGCGCGTAGGCGACGGCGTGGGCCGATTCGATGGCGGGAATGATGCCCTCCGTGCGGGCAAGGTATTCGAACGCCTGCACGGCCTCCTCATCGGTGATGGCAACATACTCTGCGCGGCCGATGTCGTGCAGGTACGCATGCTCAGGGCCGACGCCGGGGTAGTCGAGACCGGCGGAGATGGAATACACCGGCGCGATCTGACCGTACTCGTCCTGGCAGAAGTAGGACTTCATGCCGTGGAATATGCCGAGCCTGCCGGTCGAGATGGTCGCGGCGGTCTCAAGCGTGTCGATGCCGCGGCCCGCGGCCTCAACACCGATGAGGCGCACAGCAGGGTCGTCGATGAAATGGTAAAAGCTGCCGATGGCGTTCGAGCCGCCGCCGACGCACGCGACCACGGCATCGGGCAGACGTCCTTCCTTTTCGAGCATCTGCTGCTTGATCTCGCTTGAGATGACAGACTGGAAATCGCGTACGATGGTGGGGAAGGGGTGTGGCCCCATGACAGAGCCGAGACAGTAGTGCGTGTCGCTGATGCGCGTCGTCCACTCGCGCATGGCTTCGGACACGGCGTCCTTGAGCGTGGCGGTACCAGAGTTGACGGGCACGACCGTCGCGCCGAGAAGGCGCATGCGGTAGACATTCAGTGCTTGGCGGATGGTGTCCTCCTTGCCCATGAAAACGACGCACTCCATGCCCATCAGCGCTGCGGCGGTGGCGGTCGCCACGCCGTGCTGGCCCGCGCCGGTCTCGGCGATCAGGCGCGTTTTGCCCATCTTTTTCGCGAGCAGCGCCTGACCGAGCACGTTGTTGATCTTGTGCGCGCCGGTGTGGTTCAGGTCCTCGCGCTTTAAGTAGATCTTTGCGCCGCCGAGGTCCTTTGTCATCTTCTCCGCGTAGTAAAGACGCGAGGGACGGCCCGCGTAGTCGTTCAAAAGCTGCGTCAGCTCGTTCTGAAAGTCAGGGTTGGCCTTGTAGTAGTTGTAGGCCTCTTCAAGCTCGATGATGGCGTTCATCAGCGTTTCGGGGACGTACTGTCCGCCGTGCACGCCAAAGCGCCCGTTCGGATTCGACATGCCTTAGCCCTCCTTGCGCGCGGCGGCAACGAACGCCGCCATTTTGCTTTCGTCCTTGACGCCGTCCGTCTCGATGCCGGAGCTCACGTCCACGCCGTAGGGGTGCAGCGCGGAGATGGCGTCCGCGACGTTGTCGGGGTCGAGCCCACCGGCGAGGAAATAGGGCCGCTGCACGCTCTGGACGAGGCTCCAGTCGAATGTCTTGCCCGTGCCCGCGCCGGAGTCGAGCAGCACGAGGTCGGCGGTGCAGTTTTCGATGGCGGGGAGGTCGGCTTCGCTTTTCACCTTGAACGCGCGGAAGATGGGCTTGCCCGTCAGCGCGCGCAGGCGCGCGATGTAGTCGTCATCCTCGCTGCCGTGGAGCTGCGCGACATCGATGACGCCGTGGTCTAAGAGCTCTGCCACGGCCTCGACCGGTTCGTTGACGAACACCCCAGCGGCCAGAATGCCGGGGGCAAGCAGCGATTTGAGTGCTGCTGCCTGCTCGGGGGACACATAGCGCTTGCTCTTTTTGGCGAAGACGAAGCCGACGAGGTCGGGCTTCAGCTTGTTGACGGCGGCAATGTCGCTTTCGCGCGACAGGCCGCAGAGTTTCACCTTGGTCATAAGTTACCTCTCAATTCCGCGAGCCGTCTGGCCTTGTCAGGGGCCCGCATCAGTGTTTCGCCGATCAGCACCGCGTCGGCACCGATCGAGCGGAGCGCGGCGACGTCCTGCGTGCTCTGCACGCCGGACTCGGCCACGTAGACCGCCTCCGGCGGGATGCGGTCGCGCAGCCGCGCGGCGTTGGAAAAGTCGACGGAAAAATCTTTCAGATTGCGGTTGTTGACGCCGATGATCTTCGCGCCCGCCGCGACGGCGGAGCGGATCTCGTCCGCGTCGTGCGTCTCCACGAGCGCGGAGAGACCGAGTTCGTCGCAGACGGCGAGATATTGCGCGAGCGTCTTCGTGTCCAGCAGCGCGCAGATCAGCAGCACGCAGTCCGCGCCCATCAGGCGGGACTGATAGAGCTGGTAGTCGCTGACGGTGAAGTCCTTGCGCAGCATCGGCGTTGAGACGGCGGCGCGAATTTCGCGGAAGATGTCGTCCGAGCCCAAAAACCACTTGGGTTCTGTCAGGCACGAGATGCAGTCCGCACCGGCGGCCTCGTAATCGCACGCGATGTCGAGATAGGGAAAGTCCCGCGCGATGACGCCCTTGGAGGGCGAGGCCTTTTTCACCTCGCAGATGAAGGACAGATCATCTTTTTTGAGCGCGTCGTAAAAGCGCGCGCCGTTCGCGCGGCCCTTTTCGCGGCACATCGCCTGTAAGATATCAAGGCTCATGTTCTCGCTGTCTGCCAGCACGCGCTCGCGGGCGTGGGCGGCCAGCTCGTCGAGAATGCTCATGCGTTCGCCTCCGCGCGGTTGCTGACGGCGATGAAGCGCTCGAGCGTTTCAAGCGCCTTGCCGGAGTCGATGAGCTCGGCGGCGAGGGCGATGCCGTCCTTCATGCTCTCCGCCTTGCTGCCGATGTAGAGCGCCGCGCCCGCGTTCATCAGCACCGCGTTGCGCTTGTGGCCCTTTTCGCCCGACAGGATGGCGCGGGTGATGGCAGCGTTTTCCTCCGGTGCGCCGCCCTTGAGGTCGTCCTTGGTGCAGCGCGCAAAGCCGAAGTCCTCGGGTGTGATGACATAGCTCTTGTACCAGCCGTCACGAATTTCGCATACGCTCGTCGGCGCGCTGAGGGAAATTTCGTCGAGCTTGTCCTGTCCGTAAACGACCATGCCGCGCTTGACGCCAAGGCTCACGAGCACGCGCGCGAGCGGCTCGACAAGGTACTCGTCGTACACGCCGAGCAGCTGCATTTTCGGCGAACCGGGGTTCGTCAGCGGCCCCAAGATGTTGAACACCGTGCGGAAGCCCAGCTCCTTGCGGATGGCGCCGACGTATTTCATCGAGCTGTGGTATTTCTGCGCAAAGAAGAAGCACATGCCGACCTCTTTTAAGAGCGTCACGCACTGCTCGGGGCTCTGCTGGATGTTGACGCCGAGCGCTTCGAGGCAGTCTGCCGTGCCGCACTGAGACGAGGCGGCGCGGTTGCCGTGCTTGGCGACCTTCATGCCGCCCGCCGCCGCAACGAGGGCGGAGGTGGTGGAAATGTTGAAGCTGTGGGCGTTGTCGCCGCCGGTGCCGACCATCTCGAAGATGTCCATGCCGGTGTCGACCTTTGTGGCGTGGTCACGCATGGCGGCGGCGCAGCCTGCGATC
>OISS01000364.1_pt1 | contig 10055 bp, 8 predicted proteins | sample 1586511 | NCBI WGS metagenome assembly OISS01 (sample SAMN02675049, study PRJEB24791) | human gut metagenome, SKBSTL061 | isolation source: stool | host: Homo sapiens | place: USA
AATGACCTCTGTTATTCCAAACTGGGTACACATTTCAGAAATAGCCAACGGCATTCCTTGCAATCAATATTTTGTAGACAATCCCGATATGGTACTTGGTACTATGGCATGGGACGAACGTATGCGAGGAAAATATGGTGCAGACAGCAAGGTAACGACCTGCTATGCAAACAGTGACGCTCCCCTTGCACAGCAGCTCATAAATGCCATTTCAAAAATAGACGGCGTTATTGATACTGTGGAAACTGAGCTTGACAATGGGACAGCTGAGATACTCCCTGCTGATCCAACTGTCAGGAACTTCACTCATACCATTGTTGACGGAGATCTTTATTTCCGTGAAAATGAAATAATGGTCAAGGTCACAGAAACAGGCAAATCGCTTGAACGCATGAAAGGGCTTCATACTCTGAGGCATACAACTATGGTGTCATCAAAGCCTATAAGGAGGGCGTGGTCTGCACCCTCTCGCTGATGAGCAACATGGCCGCCGTCCCCCATGCGGTGAAACTCTGGCAGAGCGAGTGCCCGGAGGTGCCGCTGGTCCAGCACACCAATTTTGTGCAGTACCGCCCCGTCAGCGCCCCGGAAAAGGTGCCCACGCTGGTAAACGAAGAGGGAATGTTCTACCGCAGCTATCTGTGGAAGAGCGAGAATCCCAATGATGCCAAATGCAAGGGCGAAGTTTACCCCAGCTATGAGGACCTGTATACCGAGACCATGGCCCAGCTGGACCGGCACAAAGAACTTGTGGGACATTATCCCCGGCATTTTGAGGGCCACAGCGCCATGACAAGGCCCATGGAGCAGGCGTTCCGGGATATCGGAAAGAAGCTGGGCATCCATAACATGGGCGATACGCTGGCCGAAGAACTGCCGATGAAACCGGCCTGCGAGCTGTTCAGTCTGGGCAACAGCAACGCAATGGAGATTCTGAACCGAGGCAGCCGCCCGGAGGACTGGCTGGAAGACCGCTTCGGCATCCTGAGCTCTCCCTACGAGTACAATATCCTACATTTCCATCCGGGTTATCTGGATCAGTACCTTCTGGACAATACTTCCCTGACCCTGCCCCGCTGCCGTGATCTGGCGACCCTGTGTGACCCGCAGGTTCGTCGCTGGCTGGATGAGCATGAGGTGGAACTGACCAACTTTGATGCCCTGTACGAATAACTGCGCCATTTCCAAGTGATACTTTATCATCCTCCATAGGAACGCCGCTGCACAGAATTGCGACCTGTGCGGCGGCGTTTTCTTAGTAATGGCCTAACCCTCTCAGCCAAAGTCTTTAACTGAGAGGGTCACCCCCACCCCCCGTCAAATCGCACTAAAAAATAGACTGCATTTGTTACAAATGACAAACTCATGGAAAACCCCTTGATTTTTATATAAGGGGGGTATAATAAAATGCAAAAGAGCACCCCCACAAAACAGAAGAATCGGCAAACCAGCTGGAAGGCTGCGACGCAAAGCTAAAGGGCCCAGACCGGGCAGCCAGCTGCACTTCCCCATAAGTACACCACAGCGTCACACCAGCCTTTCGGGGCAGGTGCGGCTCCTTTTTACATTTGCGGCGGGTGCAGGGAAAAGCGTTTGGGATACTTCATAAGGGAGGAAAAAGTTTATGAAACCAAAACGTGTAGTAAGTTTGCTGGTGGCGGGCTGTATGGCCGTCTCCATGGTGCCTGCTTCGGCGGTCACGGCGTTTGCGGAAACGGTGGGGAATACGTCTGCCTTGGCTGTGCTGGCACAAAATGCAGCAACAAGCGGCCCTTGCGGTGCAGAAGATCAGACGGAAAGTGTTTCTTGGGAAGTGGAACAAAACAATACGGCTGCGGAGAATCCTACATATACACTGAGCATCGAAGGTTCAGGTGCAATGGCGGATTACAATGCAATCACAGATGATGGAACAGTTGAAGATGACGGAACGGCTAAGAATTATACAATCATAACCCCGCGTGAAAACGCGGGGTTATGATTTGTCCATTTTTCGTGGATGCCCCAAGCGGCTAGATATCCGTAGCAACTCCGAGTTTTCGACTTCTCACGCTTTATCGAAAATTTGGAGGTCACACATGAGTTTTGATCCGAATGCTATTGGTAACCGTATTTTTACTTTGCGTACAAATGCGAAGTTATCGCAGGAAAAACTTGCTGAAAAACTTGGTGTTTCCCATCACCACCTGGGCGATCTTGAAAGGGGAAGCTCCAATGGCTCTGTAAAAATCCTGATCGATATTGCAGAATACTTCCATGTCAGTATGGATTATCTTCTTTTGGGTCGAGATCCTTCTAGGAATCAGTTTCAAAATGAACTGCAAGCCGCTATAGATCATCTTGAAAAAATCAAAGGTCTTTTATAATCACTTCAACAAGAAACGCTCCTGCCAGTTTTACACCGGCAAGAGCGTTTCTTGTGTTATTCAAAAATATCGGCAAGGGTAAGCAGCTGTACTTCTCCGCGTTCCTGTGCCTGAAGCAGACCGTCCGTAAATCCGCCTTTCGAGAAAATGTAGTAGTGGTAGTTTGTTCCTTTCCCAAAGACTGCTGCATATTCCCGAATCAGTTCCAGTTCGTCCAAACCGATTTTTTCATTGCGGTATTTGCAGGAGCCAATGATATAGTCATTACCCTCAACCGGCGTTCCGACAATGTCGATCTGGATCTGCTTCTTTTTTTGAGGGTCGGTTCCCCACCACTGCCCGATCTCACTCAACTCGATAGGAAGATCATTCGCATAATAGAGCAAATAGTCTTGACACATCTTCTCAAAAATCAGGCCCATATAGTCTGGAAAATACTGCTTCACCGCATGGGGGTAGGTCTTTGCGATCCGCCCCGAATCAATGGCACTTGCATTGACCGGCACAAAACGGTACCAAAAACGAAAAAAATTGTCTGCCAGAAGATAGATCGTTTTTTTGCCCGGTTTCTCAGTGATCGGCGTTTCCTTTTTGACGATTCCAAGGTCTATCAACGTTTTGAGGTACTTCGCCACCACAGAGTTTTCTTCACCAACTTTTGTGGTGATGTCGTTCAGGCGAGAAGCCCCCTCTGCAATTGCCTTGATGATTGCATTATAAATTGCAGGCTCACGCAGCTCCTGCTTTAACAGGTTGGCCGGTTCCTCATAGAGGTAGCTGGAACGGTCAAACAAGTTTTCCATCAGTGCTTCATCTACGCTGTCCCGAACATCCAATTTGTTGATATAATGCGGAACGCCGCCTGTGATGCCATAAATCAGGGCGTTATCTTCCTCAGACAGATTCGGATGGAATACCGCATTTTCCCTATAATCCAGCGGCATGATCTTGAATTGCGCTGTTCTGCGCCCATACAGAGGGCTTTCTTTGCCCAAAACCTGACTTTCCATAAAACTCATGGACGAGCCACACAGGATCAGGTACATTTGGGACTCTGTCCATTTATGGTCGATGATGTGCTGAAGCATTGCGGAAATAGCGGGTTTAGCCTTTGCAAGATAAGGATACTCATCAATTACAAATACGATCCGCTGCTCCTTGGAGAGAGCTGTCAGTTCGTCCAATGCTGCATCGTAGGTTGTAAATTCCGGAGATGATTCTGCATTGGGTCGTTCAAAACTCATGATTGCCTTGGACAAGGCTTCCAGATTTTCTTTTCCGGTCGTATTCAAGGCAGAGAAGAAAATGGTCGGTTTATCCTTGCAGAATTCATTGATCAGCGCAGTTTTTCCAACACGGCGTCTGCCGTAAATGACAACGCATTCAAACTTTCCATTCTCATATCGTTTGTTTAACTTCCGAAGTTCCTCATCGCGGCAGTAAAATCGGCTCATTTTGTTCCCTCCCCAAAGTGTATTTATCGAATTTATATACTCGTAAGTTAGTTTCTTACGAGTATAATACTTCATTTCTTACATAAAGTCAAGAAATATATTTTTGACGGCTCATCGAGAAACAGGAACGATACTTCCTATTTTCCTCAAAAATTGTGAACTCTGAGTTCCTGTTCATTTCGTTCCGCATCGGTTACAATACAGCCATAGCTTCGGAAAGCGTTCAAAGCAGCCCTCAAGCTATCCCGCCCCTTGAAAATTGAACACGCATTCTTCAGTCACGTTCCTGTGATGATGAGCCACGTCCGTAACAAATGCGATGATCTCCCACTGAGGGAATGAGCGGTAGGTTGACGGTAAATGGATGACAGCTTCTCCATAGCTAAGAGCCATCACAGAATAATGATACTTCTGCCTTCGGGCAGCTCGGTGAGAACCACGGAGAGGTGAGAACCCTATGGATTCGGTACGCTGCCGGACGGCTGAAAGATTTCCCACACGAAAACTGAGTTTTCGTTTTCCGGGGATGTCGGGGACAAATACGGAAAGGTATAGAACTATAAATCACAGCATTTTTGCTGTTTGAGATAGTAGGGTGGGCTGTGCGAGCAGCCCACTGTTACATATACGGATAGAAAGGAGAAATCCAAATTGGCAACACGAGGCAAAAAAGAGAAAAAGTATCCGCCTATGCCCGCAAACTGGATGTACAAGCGCGGGGATGTCTACATGATGGATCTGAATCCTTACAGCGGTTCCGAACAAGGCGGCATCCGACCTGCCATTGTTGTCCAGAACGATGACGGTAATTTTTATTCCAATGTTCTTCTGGTCGTTCCGCTGACAACACAGATCAAAAAGCGAAATATGCCGACGCATTTTATTCTGCACAATCGCTTTTTGAGTGCGCCATCTATGGCGATTTGCGAAAGTCCGCGCCCCGCAGATAAATCCAGAGTGTTAAGCTACCTTGGGCACCTGTCCAAATATGAAATGCGGCAACTGATCGTGCCGCGCGACACTTATCAGCGTGCTCTTCACCCCGCTCGTGTTGCCCGCATCGCAAAAGAATTTGACGAGCGGGTTGCCAATGAGCCGAAGATCAGCTTCCGGGATGGTCACTACTATGTGATGGACGGACAGAACACCATCGCTGCACGGAAATTTCTGAACGGCGGCGAAGATTTGCAGATTCGCTGCAAGGTTTATTTTGGTATGACAGAACGAGAAGAAGCCCTCCTGTTTGCACAGCAGACAGGCATTTCGGAACGGCTGAGTGCAGGGCAGAAGCTCCGTGCCCTGATTTTTGCAGGGGAGCCTGCTGCCGTTGCATTCCAGCAGGCCACCGAATTGGCTGGCGTTCATCTTTCTTTTGAAGAAGGCCGGGGCAAGCAGTGGATCAGCTGCATCGCAACCGCCTATCACGAATTCATCCGGCTTGGTCCTGAACTGTATATCGAATCCCTTGATGTTTTGCTGAATGCGTGGGACGGAGAACCTGATTCCATGAGTTCTGCAAATCTGCTCGGCATCTGCCGCTTTGTAGAACTGTACCACTCCGAATACAGTAAAAGCCGTCTGATTGCCAAACTGCGGCAGGTCGATGCATTCACGATTTTTCGCCTTGCACGAACCGCAGGCGTAAGCCTTCCCGGCAAGACGAAGTACCTTCAGCAGGTCTATACTATTTATAATGGTGGCAGCCGCCGGGCTGCATTGCCGCTCAAGTTTTAACTTTAAGTATATTTAACGAGGTATTATCCAATGATTATCCATGAAGAACCTTCGCCCAACTCGGTTTCCTCCCCTGTTTCCACAGCAAAGGACAGCCGCTGCTATACCGTAGAAGACCTGATGGAAATGCTGCTCCTGAGCCGTCCCACTGTCTACCGTCTGCTGAAGCAGAACGAATTCCGCTGGTTCAAGGTAAGCGGCGCTTACCGTATTTCCAAAGCCAGCTTTGAAGCATGGCTCAATGATGGCACTGTTGAACGCAATCCTGCTGTTTGACATCCTCAACATTTCACGCGAAATCTGCTATTCTTTAGCCGGGATGAGAAATCCCGGCTAAACTTTTACATAGATAGAGAGGTGTCTTTCATGGATGATATGCGGAATACTTCGGCTCCCTTATACGGAAAAGCTGAACCTGCCACTACCAAAACCACCATGTCGGTTCGTGAGATGCGGCAGCTTCTCGGCCTTGGCAAAACAGACAGCTATTGGCTGCTTCATAAGAATCTCTTTGAAGTCATTCTGATAAACGACAAAAGGCGTATCGTTATTTCCAGCTTTGAGAAATGGTATGCCAATCAGGTCAAATATCATAAGGTCAATGGTTCGCCACCGGGCGAGGAACTTTGCAAACGGTCCTATTCCGTTCCTGACGCCGCCGAGATATTGAAGGTGAAACCCGAAACGATCTATACACTCATCCGACAGGGCAAGTTGAAAACAGAAACGGCAGACTTCTGTATGAGAATTCCCAAAGAGGACTTTGAGCGGTGGTACCGATCACAAAGCCGCTACCGCACAGCAGCCGACCGTGAGCGTGACCGGGAGATTGAAGCGCAAACCATCTCCATCCCGGAAATGGCAAAACTACTCGGTATCCCACGCAAGAATGTTTATGGGATTCTTGATTGCAAAAAATACCGAGATTGTTTCGTCATTGAGCGCGTGGCCGACAGGCCGCGCATTACCAAAAAAAGTTTTAAGGCATGGCTTAAAAGCCAATCTACATACCAACTTCAAAAACCGAAAAAAGAAACGCATGAGGAGCCGCCGCTAAAACTGCAATGTCCCAAGAATGGGAAATACTACAGTTTTCAGGAAATTCAGGCTTTTTACGGAATCAGCCGCCCAACACTTGACTCGTGGGTTCTCAAAGAAGGAATTCCAACGATGAAGTTGGGAAGGGTAAAACGCATCCAAAAAGATGCTTTCGATGAAGTTCTGAAGTCCAAACGTAAAGTAGAGGAGGATGTATAATGGCTAGCATTGTCAAACGCAATAACCGATACTGCGTTGTCTATACCTACAAACACACTAATGGAACGCTAAAGCAGAAATGGGAAACCTTTACCGACCTTGCAGATGCCAAAAACCGTAAGAAAGAGGTCGAATACAAAGAATCCGTCGGTACCTTTGTGGCACCCCAGTGCCGAACTCTAAAAGACTTGCTTACAGAATATGTTGCCCTGTACGGAAAAACCAAATGGGCACTTTCAACCTATCAATCAAACACTGCACTGATTTCAAACTACATAGAACCGCTTATCGGCTCAATGAAGCTGCAAGATCTCACCACCCGCGTAATTGAGGGATATTATCAGCGGCTGCTTAAATACGAAGCCGTTGACCCTATGTGTGGAAAGCGTCAGCATCAATACGTTTCTCCCGGCACGGTTCGTTCGGTTCACAAAATTTTGAGAAGTGCCTTTGAGCAGGCTGTAAAGTGGGAACTTATGGAAAAGAATCCCTGTATTTATGCCACCTTGCCCAAATACACTGCAAAGAAGCGTGATATCTGGACTGCCGAGACCCTGTTCCATGCCTTAGAAGTCTGTGATGATCCACGGCTCCGGCTTTGCATCAACCTCTCCTTCTCTTGTTCCCTGCGCTTAGGGGAATTGCTCGGTCTGACATGGGATTGTGTGGATATCTCCCCCGAAAGCATTGAAGCCGGGCGAGCCTCCATTTACATAAATAAGGAATTGCAGCGTGTAGATATTGCTTCGCTGAACGCCTTGGAAAATAAAAATGTCATCACTCGTTTTCCCTCGCTGAGTTCCCGCTGCACCACGGTCCAGGTTCTGAAAAGCCCTAAAACAGACAGCAGTATCCGAACCATTTTTCTCCCCAAAACAGTTGCTGAAATGCTTGTCCACTATAAAGCCGAGCAGGACATGACAAAGGACGCACTGGGTGCAGAGTATGCAGACTATAATCTCGTGGTTGCCGGCCCGCTGGGAATGCCGACCGAACAATCCACCATTAACGGTGCATTGAAGCAGCTGATTGAGGAAAACGATCTCCCCAAAGTGGTTTTCCACAGCTTCCGACACTCCAGCATTACATACAAGCTCAAGCTGAACGGCGGCGATATCAAAGCCGTGCAGGGCGATTCCGGTCATGCACAGGCTTCGATGGTCACCGAGCAGTACGCACACATTCTGGATGATGATCGGCGTTTGAACGCACAACGATTCGACGATTTCTTCTATCAGCATCATGGTGCAGAGCCTGAAGCCCTCCCTCGCGCAGAGCAATCCACTCCCAAAGCCAGTCCAGTCGATACAGATGCGGCAGCAGCTCTTGCTAAACTGCTGGCTGACCCCTCTATGGCCGAACTCATCAAAAATCTTGCAAAGAACTTATAAGCCCCTATACATACATAAACAGCGACAGCTTTCCGATTTGGAAAACTGCCGCTGTTTGTTTTTAAGAATATCTTGGCTGAATTAAAATCAGGCGGGTTTCTTTGTATCCAGTGCCTTTACTTCTTCAACAGGAAGCTGAACCGACCGAGCAATTTCTTCATAGGTCATTTTCCCAAATTCTAGCAAAGATTTTGCAATTTCAATCGACTGCTCATGCTTTGTTTCTTCTCTCACTTCTTCAAATGCTCTGCACATCGTTGCCACTCCCTTCGTATCTTCTTTGAAATAACGCACCCGCTGTGCCAGAACAGGATAGTTCATGTCATCCGGGTTCGTACAGGTAAAGTCGTGCATCAACTTTCCCAATGCGGTGTCGTCCTTGATCTGAGAGTTTACATAGATAATATGTGCTTCATCTCCGAAAGATTTCCCCATTTCCTCAATGATGCGATTGATATGATAAATAGGAAGTCCACCCCGAAGCACATCGTTCTCTGTGATAAAGATTACATAGGTCTCGTTCAGTGCGTCATACGCATCGCCCTTTCGGGTGAGATTGGCATCCAGCAGGCTGCTGTTATATCTCGCCCTCTTTGCGACTGCTCCACTGTCACTGCGCTGAACCTCGACATTGTAGGCACGATTTTCATGATCCACTGCCAGAATGTCAAGCCGCACGGAACGCCCCTGTATATTGTTCAGGTCATGCTGCCCATGGACTTCTTTAACCTTTAAATCATCCCGATTCAGGATGATCCGGAGCAGGAATTCCGCACATGGCTTATCCTCAAAGACCTTGCTCATAAAGTTATCATCCATGAGCCGAAAATCACGGATACGCCGCAAATCTTCCTCATGCTTGCGCTCAAAATCAAGGTTGTTTTGCGTTTCGACTTCTGCCATCGGTTCACCTGCTTTCTGTTCCTTATCTAAGGTAAGAATACCATAAAACCGTTTTTTTTACAAGATGAAGTACTTCCCACCACATAGGTCAGAATCCTTTCATATCGTGTTCTGGCCATGTTCCTATTCCAACTGCGATTCCGACATGGTATCATAAATCCAGAAACAGGCTTCAGCTGCTTTTTGCAACTGGTGTTCTTCTGGTGCCTATGAACAGCCACGCGCCTTCCAGCTAATGAAAGGTGAGCGTTGTACAATAGAGCGGCCACTTTTCATTTAGCTCAGCTAATTTCCAGCTAATAAAGCCCCTAGAGCACCTTTTGGACTCTGTTTCCGGCTCTCTGCTAAAATTGGCAGCCGCTTTCGTGTAAATCCATGTAAACACAGAATAGGATAGCAATTCCTGACCGTATCTTTTTGTTAATAACTATCTCGTTTATATACACAAACCGAGTCAAATGCCATTTTGCAGAACACTTTACCAGGAGAGTTGACAAACCCGCCGTTTTTGCGTATTATAATAGGAACAAGGGGGTCGTGTGCCCCTTTGGCAGAAAGCGAACAGCCTTGACGAGGAGAGTACGCCCCGCCTGCGCCTGACAGAAAGCCCGAAGGATGGAACCGGGCAGGTGAGCACGGGGTGGAAGATGGCCTCTGAGCTGTGGGGGTGAAGCGGCACGCCGCCAAGTCCCCGCCGGGTGCGCCCGTTACCGCGCGGAGGCCGGTTTTACCCCGGCACGCAAGGCCATGCCCGCAAGGGCGCGGCGAAGCAAGGTGGTACCACGGAAGTTCAGCTCCCGTCCTTGTCCGGTGCATTCCGGCAGGACGGGAGCTTTTTTGTGACACAGCCACAACAGAAAGGAAGAATCATCCCCCATGAGTGAACACAACACATTCTACATCACGACCCCCATCTACTACCCCAGCGACAAGCTGCACATCGGCCACAG
>OISS01000391.1_pt1 | contig 9665 bp, 8 predicted proteins | sample 1586511 | NCBI WGS metagenome assembly OISS01 (sample SAMN02675049, study PRJEB24791) | human gut metagenome, SKBSTL061 | isolation source: stool | host: Homo sapiens | place: USA
GCCACATCATCAATGTTCTTGCCGGTCTCCACGGCAACCAGTTCGTGCTTCCGGAGCTGGAAGTCCAGATAACCCGGGTAAATACAAATCCTATTAAATATTTGTAAGAAAAAACTATGGCTAGAGAAGCAAAGAAAGACCCGAGCGAATTAACAGTGGAAGAAAAGCTGAAGGCTTTGTATCAGTTGCAGACCATGTTGTCTGAAATCGATAAGATTAAGACCCTGAGAGGGGAACTTCCTCTTGAAGTTCAAGACCTTGAAGATGAGGTCGCCGGTTTGAGTACTCGTATCGAGAAAATTAAAGCTGATATCGAGGAATTGAAATCAAACATTGCAACTAAGAAAATTGAAATCGAGACAGCTAAGACTTCTGTTGAAAAATATAAAGCTCAGCAGGATAATGTGCGTAATAATCGTGAATATGATGTGTTGACAAAGGAGATTGAATTCCAGTCATTGGAAATCGAACTTTGCGAGAAACGCATAAAGGAATATATTGCAGCGGAAAAAGCAAAGAGCGAGGAGATAGAGCACAGTAATCAAGACTTGGATGAAAGAAAGAAGGACTTGGAAGCGAAGAAATCCGAATTGGAAGAAATTGTTTCTGAAACCAAGCAGGAAGAAGAAAAGCTGAGAGAGAAAGCAAAAGTATTGGAAACAACTATCGAACCGCGTCTGTTGCAGGCATTTAAACGTATCCGTAAGAATTCTCGAAATGGATTGGGAATTGTATATGTTCAGCGTGATGCATGTGGTGGTTGTTTTAACAAGATTCCGCCCCAGAAACAGCTTGATATCCGTATGCGTAAGAAAATTATCGTATGTGAATATTGTGGTCGCATCATGATTGACCCTGAATTGGCGGGTGTGATTGCTGAACAGCATTTGGAAACTGTCAAGAGATAATATATCTCCTGAAGCAGTATCTTTTTCTTTGTGGAAAAAGAATTTCATCACATTCTGAGCAAGATCTTGTAAGGAGATGTTGCTTAGAATGTTTTTTATATATCTACAGTTCTGAATAGTGGGGAATCTCTGGTAGAAAAAGATATGTTTTTGTATTGTAATCAATATGGCAGCAGTAATGGTTCAATCCGTTGCTGACAATCAGATAATCAACTTTCAGGACCATGTTATACCTGGTTATCTGATCAAATACTGTTTGCGTGATTTCTATATGTGGAGCTTTGTATTCCACAATCAGTTTGGCACTTAGATCTTTGTTGTAGAGCACAGTATCACAACGTTTTTTTGTTCCGTTTAAGTCTAGTTGTATTTCGTTGGCCAGTAATCCCTTCGGATATCCTTTATAATCCGTCAGGTAATGAACAAAATGTTGTCTTACCCATTCTTCCGGAGTAAGGGCGACATATCTCTTGCGGAGCATATCGAAAATAACATTTTTTCCATTTCGCTCCGCGATTTTAATTTCGTAGGATGGTAAGTTTAATGATAACATTTAGTAAATTTGCATAAGTGTAACTCGGTAATAACCGATGCAAAAATACAAAAGATTATGAAAACAAAAGAGGAAATTGTAGCAAACTGGCTTCCCCGCTACACAAAAAGAAGCTTGAATGATTTCGGAGAATACATCCTTCTGACCAATTTCAATAAATATGTGGAACTTTTTGCCGACAAATTTAATGTGCCGGTACTAGGACGTGATGCCAATATGACTTCGGCACATGCGGAAGGAATCACTATTATTAATTTTGGCATGGGAAGTCCTAATGCTGCCATCATTATGGATTTGCTAGGGGCCATCCAGCCTAAAGCATGTTTGTTTTTAGGCAAATGTGGGGGCATAGATAGGAAAAATAAGTTGGGAGATCTGATTCTACCCATTGCAGCCATTCGTGGAGAAGGAACATCCAATGATTATTATCCGCCTGAGGTACCTGCGTTACCTGCATTTATGTTGCAGCGTGCCGTCTCGTCGGCTATCCGCGACCATGCCCGCGATTATTGGACCGGAACGGTATATACTACCAACCGCCGTATATGGGAGCATGATGAAGAGTTTAAAAAGTATCTCCTTAAAACGCGTGCCATGTGTGTGGATATGGAAACGGCTACGCTGTTTACTACCGGTTTTTACAATCATATTCCTACTGGAGCATTACTTCTGGTATCCGACCAGCCGATGATTCCTGAAGGGGTGAAGACGGAGAAAAGCGACAGTATTGTAACGCAGCAATATGTAGAGGAACATGTGGAGATTGGTATTGCTTCATTACAGATGATTATTGAGGAAAAGAAAACAGTCAAGCACTTAAAATTTGACTGGTAATTTTACTGTGTATGGCAAAAGAAACAACATACGAAGAGATAGCCCGTGAGCTGAAAAACCGTATCTATAAGCCTGTTTATTATCTAATGGGTGAAGAGTCTTATTATATAGACCGGATATCTGAGTATATAGCACAAACGGTGTTAAATGAAAATGAAAAAGAATTCAATCAGACTATTGTTTATGGGGCTGATACAGATATCGCGACTGTTATCAATGCAGCCAAGCGTTATCCCATGATGTCCAAATATCAAGTTGTAATAGTAAAAGAGGCTCAAAATATAAAGAATATTGAAGAGCTTGTTTATTATCTCCAAAAACCTTTGGATTCTACAATTCTGGTGTTATGCCATAAACATGGTACATTGGATAGAAGAAAAAAATTGGCAGCTGAAATAGAGAAAGTAGGTGTCCTTTTCGAATCGAAAAAGATTAAGGATGCTCAGCTTCCTGGCTTTATATCTTCTTACTTGAAACGTCGTTCAGTAGAAATAGAGCCTAAGGCTTCAGAAATGATGGCGGAATTTGTTGGAGCAGATTTAAGCCGTATGGCCGGAGAGTTGGAAAAATTAATTATCACGCTTCCAAGAGAGCAAAAGCGGATTACTCCTGAACAAATAGAACGTAACATTGGCATAAGTAAGGATTATAATAATTTTGAACTTAGGAATGCTTTGGTGGCAAAGGATGTTTTCAAGGCTAATCAGATAATAAAATATTTTGAGGAGAACCCCAAAACAAATCCTTTGCAAATGACCTTGTCTGTGTTATTCAATTTCTTCTCTAATTTGATGCTTGCATATTATGCTCCTGATAAGTCAGAGCAGGGTATAGCCAATCAGCTGGGGCTTAAATCACCATGGCAATCTAAAGACTATATGGCTGCTATGAGAAAATATAGCGGAGTAAAGGTGATGCAAATTATTGGTGAGATTCGTTACTGTGATGCAAAATCAAAAGGAGTGGGTAATCCATCTTTGGAGGATGGAGATTTGCTGCGAGAACTTGTATACAAAATTCTTCATTAACTAACGAGGTCAAACAAGATTCCGCTATCCCGATGCTTTTGTTTTTTTAAGTGTCGGGATTCTTTTTATCCTTTCTCTTAGCAGAAATCCTGTTGATGACTCAATTGAGAATAATATTTTACATTCATACTTTTATTATTACCTCATTTAATGCTACAGTTATGTTTTTGTTCTCTATTTTTCTAGATGATGAGAGATGGATGATGAGAAAAATAGTATTAACTTGCTTATTCCTAGATTGATAGACCATTTTTCGCCTTCTTAGAATCGCGTATTTTAAAGGGAATGTCTGTTTGTACATGAATAATGGCAGTATTTAGCCTTTTCGGAGTAAAATGAATAGAAGAATGGGGATGTGAAAGAATGCAGATGAAGTGAGCAAATAAGCTACCATTTATTTTTGTAAGTTCCATACGCTATTTTAAAATTTTGAATCTATACTTTGTTCTCTTATCGTGCCTTCCATGATTCTCACTATCCATGAATTCCATAAAGCGAAGATAGGTTAAAACTTGGATGGGTTTACCATGAAAAATACATTGACTTGTAAAATAGGAAAACAAAATATTCATAGGATCAAGCTGGAGCGTAAAACAGAGAAAATTCACTTTTAGAAATAATTATAATTTAATTTTGTAATCTTACATCTGTAAACTTTCCTAATATAGGAGATATTATAAGCTTTGCAGGTTTAACAATGTAAATAATACAAATATAAACAAGGTAGTAGTCAAGAGTGAAGATTACATATATAAATGTATATGAATAATTATTTATCTCTTATTTTATTACGATAATATGCTTGAAACCAGTGTTTTATATCTTGTCGATAAAGTGGTTAATAACTTGTATGCATTTTATTTGCTTATATAATCATATTTATTTGTAAATATATCATTTTTGTTGTGTATATATTATAGATAATCAGTATTTTATATAGTCATGCATAAAGTGATAATTATAGTATTTTTAGGAGCGGTTTACGTGTGTAAATCTTAATTTATTTCCAATAATATACTCATACTTTACTTTTGTAAGATATACATTTCCATATTGTAAATTTGCATTTATGAATTATATTAATTACTTTTGTATCTGTAAATTTTGCCTTATACTTTTGTAAATGAAGGAAAGAATCGCTCAAATAATCCAGAAAGAAGATATGACTGCAGCTCAATTTGCAGAGAAGATTGGAATTTCACCTTCCTCTCTTTCCCATATTCTTAGTGGCAGGAACAATCCTAGCTTAGAAGTCGTCATGAAAATACACAAAGCGTGTGACTATATCAGTTTAGACTGGTTACTCTATGGTGAAGGACAAATGGAAACGGATGTTGATTCAGACAATAACATTCATTATACGCCTTCTTTGTTTGATGAGAATTCATTATTTACGCCCGAACGTCCAGTTTCTCCGGAATATCGCAAGGAAAATGAGGTTAAAACACCACTTTATTCTCCTAAAGAGATTGTGCGTGAGGAAATTAAGTATGTGGAAATACCTGCCAAAAAAATCACTGAAATAAGAATATTCTTTGATAATGGGACTTATGAAACGTTCAAGCCTGAAAATTAGGGTGGGAATCCACTAAAATGCCGGTTAGCAGAATAAGATTTGGGTAAATTCGTGTATCTTTGCATAGAAAACGAATTTACCCAATTTTATTTCATGAAAAAATATATTTTAGACCTTGTGGTTACACAGAACATAAAATTGCATGCCAATTATGTTCTGATAAAATTGACTCATGCCAACCCATTGCCCGAGATGCTGCCGGGCCAGTTTGCTGAGATACGTATAGACGGTTCCAATACTACTTTTCTCCGCCGTCCTATTTCTATTAATTATGTGGATAAAACAACCAATGAAGTTTGGTTCCTGGTGCAATTAGTTGGCGATGGCACTCGCAAACTAGCCACTGTGAAACAAGGAGATATTGTTAATGTGGTGATGCCTCTCGGCAATGGATTTACAATGCCCCGGAATGTGACAAAGGTAAAGCCGCTACTGGTTGGCGGTGGTGTGGGTACCGCCCCGATGTTGATGCTTGGTGCAGAGTTGGTAAAAATGGGATGTACGCCTGCTTTCCTGCTAGGCGCACGTTCATCCAAAGATCTGTTGCAGCTGGAGTATTTTGAGAAATTAGGTAAGGTGTATACAACAACTGAAGATGGAAGTATGGGCGAGAAAGGTTATGTGACACAGCATAGCGTCTTGCATACAGACCGGTTTGATATGATATACACCTGTGGTCCAAAACCCATGATGGTTTCGGTAGCTAAATACGCCAAAGCTCATGGAATAGAATGTGAGGTTTCACTGGAAAATAGGATGGCTTGTGGTGTCGGTGCATGCTTATGCTGTGTGGAGAACACGGACGAAGGGCATTTGTGTGTTTGTAAAGAGGGTCCTGTATTTAATATAAAGAAACTATTATGGCAGATTTAAGCGTAAATATCGGCGATTTAAAGCTTTGTAACCCGGTTATGACAGCATCGGGTACCTTTGGATACGGAAAAGAATTTGAGGACTTTGTAGACCTCGAAAAAATTGGTGGCATCATTGTAAAAGGGACTACCCTTCATCATCGTGAGGGTAATCCTTACCCACGTATGGCAGAGACCCCTATGGGGATGCTTAATGCGGTAGGGTTACAGAATAAAGGGGTAGATTATTTTGTTGAACATATCTATCCACAGATAAGGGATATCCATACTAATATGATCGTTAATGTATCCGGATCTGCTGTAGAGGATTATGTGAAGACTGCCGAGATCATCAATGATCTGGATCATATTCCCGCTATAGAATTGAATATTTCATGCCCTAATGTAAAGCAGGGCGGTATGGCCTTCGGGGTTTCCGCATGCGGGTGTTCCGAGGTTGTAAAAGCTGTACGTAATGTATATAAAAAGACGCTGATCGTAAAATTATCTCCCAATGTGACAGACATCACAGAAATAGCACGTGCGGCCGAGGCTTCCGGTGCGGACAGTGTATCTCTGATCAATACCCTGCTGGGGATGGCTGTCGATGCTGAAAAGCGTCGGCCTGTACTTTCCACTATTACCGGCGGCATGAGTGGTGCAGCGGTAAAACCAATTGCATTGCGTATGGTATGGCAAGTCGCTAAAGCAGTAAATATTCCTGTCATTGGACTAGGGGGTATCATGGGATGGAAGGATGCTGTGGAGTTTATGCTAGCAGGTGCCACCGCAATACAGATAGGTACTGCCAACTTCATAGATCCAACTATTACTGTCAAAGTTTCAGAAGGAATAAATGACTATTTGGAACGTCATGGATATACATCTGTAAAAGATATAATAGGCGCTTTGGAAGTCTGAAAATTTTATCTTTTAAATTATAGCCCTGCGAGAGTGTAGATGAATAAATTGAAGCATTTCTTGCAGGGCCTTTTTTATAACCTTCTCTAGATAGAACGAGTATAAAAATGGTTGTTGTTACAACTTATTGCATGGGTATAAAATGATAACTTCAATTATTTTTTTTCGATGAAATGGCTTGTTTTTGAAAAAATGGAGTAGAAAAACACTTGAAAAAGCTTTATCAATATATAAGGAAAAGGAAGATGGACTTAGGTTATATTAAAGAGAGAACATCTTTTCAGGTATGATATAAACAAAAGCAAAGAGGTAAAAGCCATGTTCATCATAAGGCTTTTATCTCTTTATTTTTTATATATATTTTTTATTTTAGCAAATCGGGTCTTAGCCGCTGTGTTCTTTCTAATGACTGCTGAAGCTCCCATTCTTTAATCTTTGCCTCGTGTCCGGATAACAACACATCGGGAACTTGCCATCCTTTGTATTCTGCAGGACGAGTGTATACAGGAGCAGCTAACAGATTGTCTTGAAAAGAATCGGACAATGCCGATTGTTCGTCAGAAATGACCCCGGGAATAATACGAACTACGGCATCGGCGATAACGGCGGCAGCCAACTCCCCACCTGTCAAAACATAGTCACCGATACTGATTTCTTTCGTAATGAAATGTTCACGTATTCTATAGTCTATACCCTTAAAATGACCACATAGAATAATTAAATTCTTTGCGAGTGAAAGTGAGTTGGCCATCGGCTGGTTAAACTGCTCTCCATCTGGAGATGTAAATATTATTTCGTCATACTCGCGTTCTGCTTTCAAAGCTGAGATGCATCGGTCTATTGGTTCAATCTTCATCACCATACCGGCAAATCCACCGAAGGGATAATCATCTACTTTGCGATAACGGTCGTATGCATAATCGCGTAAATTATGTATATGTATTTCTGCAATTCCTTTTTTCTGCGCACGGCTCATGATAGAGCAGTTGAAGAAGCTTTCCAGCATCTCGGGTAAAACGGTAATGATGTCTATTCTCATATTCGGTTATTTTTTGCAAAAGTAGCAAATTCCTCTTTGCCGGAAGGTGTTTTTCATTCAAAAAATAGCTATTTTTGCGGGAAAACTACCTTTATATATATGACAGAAATAGAAAGAATAGACCAATTGCGCGAGGAGCTTCATCGACATAACTATAATTATTATGTATTGAATGCGCCTGAGATTACAGACCAGGAGTTTGACAAGCTGATGCGTGAACTTCAGGATCTGGAAGAAAAACATCCGGAACATAGAGATGAGAACTCGCCCAGTATGCGTGTGGGAAGTGATATAAACAAAAACTTCATGCAGGTGGTACATAAATATCCCATGCTTTCATTGACTAACACCTATTCGGAAACGGAAGTAACCGAGTTTTATGACAGGGTAAAGAAGTCCTTGAACGAAGATTTTGAGATTTGTTGTGAAATGAAATACGATGGTACTTCTATTTCGCTGACTTACGAGAACGGGAAATTGTTGCGTGCTGTGACGCGTGGTGATGGCGTGCAAGGAGATGATGTGACAGGCAATGTGAAGACCATCCGCAGTATCCCTTTGGTGTTGCATGGAAAGGGGTATCCTGAAGCATTTGAAATTCGTGGGGAGATTTTGATGCCTTGGGTGGTGTTTGAGGAATTGAACAAAGAACGAGAAGCCCGCGAAGAACCGTTGTTCGCCAATCCCCGCAACGCGGCTTCGGGAACATTGAAGTTGCAGAATTCTGCTATTGTGGCATCTCGCAAGCTGGATGCCTACCTTTATTATTTACTTGGAGATAATTTGCCGTGCGACGGTCATTATGAAAATTTGAAAGAAGCGGAGAAATGGGGATTTAAAATTTCTGATCTTACTCGCAAATGCAAAACATTGCAGGAAGTATTTGATTTCATCAAATACTGGGATGTGGAGCGTAAGAATCTGCCTGTAGCTACGGATGGAATAGTATTGAAAGTGAATTCTTTGCGACAGCAGCGTAATTTGGGTTTTACGGCAAAATCACCCCGATGGGCCATTGCATACAAGTTTCAGGCCGAACAGGCACTTACCCGTTTGAACAAGGTGACCTATCAAGTGGGAAGAACAGGTGCTGTGACTCCGGTGGCCAATCTGGATCCTATACAGTTGTCCGGAACCGTGGTAAAGCGTGCTTCGCTCCATAATGCAGACATCATAGAAGGGCTGGATTTGCATATCGGCGATATGGTTTATGTAGAAAAAGGGGGCGAGATTATTCCAAAAATTGTAGGTGTGGACAAGAACGCCCGTATTATGATAGGTGACAAAGTAAAGTTTATTACTCATTGTCCCGAGTGTGGCAGTAAATTGGTACGCTATGAAGGTGAAGCTGCTTATTATTGTACCAATGATGCCGCTTGCCCCCCACAGATCAAGGGAAAAATAGAACATTTTATCAGCCGTAGGGCTATGGATATTGATGGACTCGGTCCGGAAACGGTAGATCAGTTTTACCAGGAAGGATTGATACGTGATGTTGCCGATCTGTATACTTTAAAAACATCGGATATCATCAACCTAGAACGTATGGGAGAAAAATCTGCCGAGAATATAATAAAAGGTATAGAGCAGTCCAAAGAAGTGCCGTTCGAAAGGGTACTCTTTGCATTGGGCATCCGTTTTGTGGGTGAAACTGTGGCGAAGAAGGTGGCGAAATCCTTTAAGTCGATGGATGCTTTGGCAGACGCGAGTTTAGATGATTTGATTCATGTCGATGAAATCGGAGAAAAAATAGCGCAGAGTATCTTGTTGTATTTTGCTAATCCGAAGAATCGTGACATTATAGAGCGTCTTCGTGTGGCGGGTGTGAGACTGGAAGCCGATGAGGAGGATACTTCGGAACACACTGACAAACTGGCAGGGAAATCTATCGTGATCAGTGGGGTTTTCGCCCATCATTCGCGTGACGAATATAAGGAGTTAATTGAAAAGCATGG
>OISS01000404.1_pt1 | contig 9514 bp, 5 predicted proteins | sample 1586511 | NCBI WGS metagenome assembly OISS01 (sample SAMN02675049, study PRJEB24791) | human gut metagenome, SKBSTL061 | isolation source: stool | host: Homo sapiens | place: USA
AGCCTGCCGGTTGCGGGCAATATACTGAGTAGGAAAATCAAAACCTTGCGAAGCAACGAATTCCGTACCGTGACCACCTTCGGCACCATTACTGTAAAAAGAGCTGTAGCTCACCGTAGGATCAGGCAAGTTGTTGTTTGTCCGGTTTTCCATCTTGGTCGCATCGGCGGCATGTTTCTGTGCCTTGAGCTCTTTATTGTTCTGCTCGATGCTTTTCAAAATGTGCTCAATACTCTGGGCCTGCGCCAGCAAGGGAGAGCAGAAGGCTATTATAAATAAGATTCGTTTCATATATTTCTATTATTTCTTCTTTCGATTCATCAGTTCATAAACAATCGGAATAATGAAAGCGTTCAGGAAAGTCGATGTCAAAAGACCTCCAAGAATAACTTTCGCCATCGGGCTTTGTATTTCATTACCCGGCAAATCGCCACGGAATGCCAAAGGTATCAAAGCCAGCGCGGAAGACAACGCAGTCATCAGGATAGGGTTCAAACGGTCTAACGAACCGTGGAGAATGCTTTCTTTCAACTCCATACCTTCTTCGCGCAACATATTGTAATGACTTATCAACAACATACCATTACGGGTAGCAATGCCAAACAACGAGATAAAGCCGATAATAGCCGGAATGCTTATCTCACCCGTTGTTATCATCAATGCAAATACCCCACCAATCAACGCCAAAGGCAAATTCAACAAAATGACTCCACTTTGGGCTGCATTCTTAAACTGGGTATAAAGCAACAGGAAGATAACCACGATACTCATAAACGAAGTGAGCATCAGCGTACGGCTGGCCGCCTGCTCGCTTTCAAACTGACCGCCATATTCCACATGATATCCTTCGGGAAGCTTGATTTGCGCATCAATCCGTTCCTGTATATCATTCACCACGCTGCGCAAATCACGACCGCTGGTATTGGCCGAAATCACAATCTTACGCTTCACGTTCTCACGGCTGATGGTATTCGGTCCCATGGCAGAAACCACATCGGCTACATAGTTGACAGGGATTTTCTGACCGTCACCGGTATCAATCATCAGGTTGCGCACCTTCTCCATCTCATCACGCACCTCATCCTTGGTACGGACAATAAGATTAAACGCTTTGCCTTCTTCATATACCTGCGAAACAACTTCACCCGCCATGTTTACAGATACAAATTCGGCAAAGTCCGGCAAGGAAATACCGAATTTGGCAAGCATCTCGCGTTTGGGAACAATCTTGAGCTGCGGACGTTCGATTTGTTGTTCCACATTCAAGTCGGCAATACCCTCCACACTGCTGATGGCATCCTTTATCTGATTACCGATGGCAAACATCTTGTTCAAATCATTACCAAACAGTTTGATGGCAATGTTGGCCTTGGTACCCGAAAGCATGGCATCGATACGGTGGCTGATAGGTTGGCCTATTTCGATATTCGCACCGGTAATGGTAGATAACTTGGCACGCACATCGGCTACCAGTTCCTGACGGGAACGGTCTTTCAATTCAAACGGAGCCTCAATTTCACTCACGTTAACCCCTAATGCATGCTCATCCAGTTCGGCACGTCCCGTTTTACGGGCTACAGTCTGTATTTCGGGAATAGACATCAGCAACTCTTCTGCACGGTGTCCCATTTTATCCGATTCTGCCAAAGAAATTCCCGGCAATGAACTGATATTAATGGTGAACGAACCTTCATTGAAAGATGGCAGAAAACTACGTCCTAATGCAAAAAACATAACCAATGCCACCGCAAACAGTCCACCTGTAAAACCCAATACTACGGATTTATGATTCAAGGACCATAACAAGGCATTGCGGTAATGCTTTTTCATCCATACGGCTACAAATGCCTCTTTGGGTAATCCTTTACTTTTATTATTACCTAACAGATAGCTGCACAGTACCGGAGTCAGTGTCAAAGCCACTACCGTAGAAGCAAACAACGCCACAATAAAGGCAATGCCCAACGGAACCAGCATACGCCCTTCCATTCCTGTCAGGAAAAACAAAGGAACAAAGCTGACTACAATAATCAAGGTAGAGTTCAAGATAGGCATACGCACTTCTTTCGAAGCATTGAACACGACTTCAATCACGCTCTTACGTTCCCCTTCGGGCAACAAGCGATTCTCACGCAAGTGCTTCCATACATTTTCCACATCCACAATGGCATCATCCACCAACGAACCAATGGCAATAGCCATACCACCCAAACTCATGGTATTGATGGTGAGCCCCATATAGTGAAGAGTCAATATAGAAACAATCAATGACAACGGAAGGGTTACCAATGAAATAACCGTGGTACGTACATTGGCAAGGAACAGGAAGAGAACAATCACCACAAAAACAGCACCTTCATACAACGAATCCTTCACATTGCCGATAGAGCTTTCAATAAAACGGCTCTGACGGAAAATATCTGTAGAAACGTGTACATCAGCCGGAAGATTCTTCTGCAAATCCTTCAATGCGGCTTCCAACTGCTCTGTCAGTTCAATAGTCCCGGTCTTGGGTTGTTTGGTAACGGTCAGCAGTACGGCAGGTTTTCCTCTCTCCGAAGCAGTACCTAGTTTTGGTTCCTGCGAACCGATCTTCACATCGGCAATATCCTCCAATGTAACGGGCACCCCTTCCACCGTCTTGATAACGGAACGTGACAACTGAGCCACATCATGACTGGAAAGCACCCCGCGAACAATATATTCGTTTCCATATTCATAAATCACTCCGCCATTGGCATTCTGATTCATGTTACGGGTAACGTTCATCACCTCTGTCAACGTAACATTGTAATGTTTCATGCGGGCAGGGTCAAGCAACACCTGATATTCCTTGATATCACCTCCTAGCACGGCAACCTGTGCCACACCTCCCGTAGAAAGCAGGCGCGGACGGATAGTCCAGTCTGCCAGTGTACGGAGATCGAGCATGGAAGTAGTATCCGAAGTCAGACCGATAATCAGCAACTCACCTAAAATAGAAGACTGAGGTCCCATGGTAGGTTTACCTACATTCTCGGGCAGCTCCTCGCTGACCAAGGACAATTTCTCACTGACAATCTGACGGGCCAGATAGATATCGGTATCCCATTCAAATTCCACCCACACAACGGAAAAGCCATTGGTGGAAGATGAACGCACCCGGCGCACATTGGTCGCACCATTCACAGCAGTTTCTACAGGGAAGGTTACCAATTGTTCCACCTCTTCGGCTGCCATACCATTCGCTTCGGTCATAATCACTACAGTCGGCGCATTCAAATCGGGGAACACATCGACTTCCGTATGAAAAGCCGTGTAAGTACCGCCGATAAGCAGCAAAACCGACGCCACCAGAACCAATATACGGTTCTGAAGGGAAAAATGTATAATCTTATTTAGCATAGGACGGCTGATTAATGTTCATGACTATGAGCCGGAATCGCATTGCTGGCCGATGCTAATTTCACCTGATAGGCTCCTTTTGTTACCACACGGTCACCGGCTTTTAACCCCGTAAGAATCTGAACTTCCTTTCCGTCACTAGCCCCCAAAGTCACTTCCTGTTTCTTATACCCTTCTTCATCCAATTGCAGATAAATAAAATACAAGCCCTGTTCTTCGGTCAATGCTGTAACAGGTAAGGCCAGCACATCGGGCATTTCCGACGAGAGCAGATACACCTCCACATACGAACCGGGAATCACATCTCCCCGATTATCAAATTCGAAAGTAACAGGTACATAGAAAGAAGTACCACCGGATGCTTTACCATAAGAAAGCAGATGCCCTTTCAACTCACCCAACTCATATACCTTATTATCGTATGGAGTCTTGAAGTTTGCCGACTGGATGCTATGCAGATAACCATAATATTTCTCGGAAACATCTGCACGAAGGAACAGACGACGGTTCTGAGTGATACTCACCAAAGGCTGGCCTACCGACACATAATCACCTTCCTTCACCAGACAATTCTTGATATAGCCACCTAAAGGAGCTGTAACGGACACACCTGTCTTGGTCTGGTTCTTTGAAATAGCCTCGTATGCCAATAATGCATTTTCATAACTCTCCTTAATGGCATTGAAATCTTTCTGTGATATTATCTGACTTTTTACCAACTTGGCGGCACGTTCATATTCTTTTTTGGCGGTTTCATATGCGATACGGGTACGTTTTACAGGGTCTCCGTCCGGCATATTCTCAGCAGAGATATTCAGAATGGGAGCCCCCTTGCTCACACTCATACCGTCCGTTACCGGATGGCGGAAAGAAACCACACCGGCTACATTGGCGACTACTACGCTTTCATCGCCTTGTGCTGCCTGCACCTGACCGCTGGTCGTTATCACCTGACGGAATGATTCAGGCCGGATTATTTCCGATTCTACCCCGGCTGCTTTTGCTTTCTCTGGAGCCAGAATTATCTCATCGGAATGTCCGGCTGCAGAAGCTTCCGCTTCATGATTATGCCCTTCGTGACCTTCATTCTCATGGTCGTGGTTTTCTTTTTCATGGTCATGCCCTTCGTGATTATGGTCATGCCCTTCGTGGTCGTGATTATGTGCTTCCTCCGTTCCATGATCGTGTCCTTCGTGATCATGACCCGATTTACTGTTGCAAGAGCCTAAGAGGAACAAGCCTAAGACTCCCATAAAGATAAGTTTCTTCATGATGATATTATTTGTTCTTACTTTTTATTAAATGCAAAATTAGTGTAAAGAAAATGCAACAAAGTTGCGGATAAAAAGATAAACTTTCTATCTGTTAAGCAAGAACATCGCAAGGAGGAGCACGCAACCCCTTTACGTGGGGAAGACACGTAGAATGCAGTTTTTCTAAATAGTAATTATAAGGTAATGTGTTGTGTTCTGTCAACCGCAATGAAAGCGCCAATACATCCGTCACCGTATATAACAGCAAACAAAACGAATAATCAGGAGAAACACTGTCCTGAGCCCGATCCGGAGTTACACTTTTAAACTTGGTCACGCATCCGGCATTACATGTATGATTCTCATCGGAACTATTATGCTGCTGATGCTGTACAGAACATTGACAGCCGCACAAAGTCATATCATGCTGCAAGCAAAGGATTTCCCGGTGATGATGATGAGGCAGAACAGATGCTGTCAACATGATAATGCTGACCAACATCAATACCCATGCTATGTATCGTCTCCGTTTCATCGGGCACAAAAATAGGTGTTTATCATGTAAATTCCAAAAAGAAAGCATGGTAAATGCCGAATTCTCAGCAATTACCATGCTTTCTTATTATCTTTTATATACAAAGCTTACCAAATAGAAACACGTTTTTCAGGAGCCAAATACATAGGATCCCCCTCTTTAATGCCAAAAGCATCATACCATGCACCTATTTGAGGGAGTGCTCCGTTCACACGCCATCTGCCCAATGAATGTGGATCAGACTTTGTTTGCAAACGAATCTGCTCGTCGCGGATATTGCCAGCCCACACTCCGGCGTATGACAAGAAGAAGCGCTGTTCCGGAGTAAATCCGTCTTCTACTGGTAGCGGAGCATCTTTTGTCGCATTCTTAAACGCTTGGAAAGAAACCTGCAAACCACCATGGTCGGCTATATTCTCACCTAAAGTCAAAGAACCGTTGGCATTGAGTCCCGGCAAAACCTGAATGCTATCAAAGAAATTCACCATTACCTGAGCACGTTCTTCAAAACGTTTGGCATCTTCGGCTGTCCACCAATCTTTCAAATTACCATCCTTATCAAACTGACGTCCCTGATCATCGAATCCATGAGTCATTTCATGACCGATAACCACGCCAATAGCTCCATAATTAAATGCATCATCAGCATTCATATCAAAAAACGGATATTGAAGAATACCCGCCGGAAAACAAATCTCATTCGTGGTCGGATTATAATATGCATTGACAGTCTGCGGAGTCATTCCCCATTCATCTCTGTCAACCGGCTTTCCTGCCTTGGATAACATATAATCCAGTTCGAATTCTGTAGCACGCTTCACATTGGCCCAATAAGAATCTTTTTCAATATTCAAACCGGTATAATCCCTCCACTTATCAGGATAGCCTACCTTTACATAAAAAGAATTCAACTTCTCAATAGCTTTAATCTTTGTGCTGTCACCCATCCATTCCAAATTCCGAATACGTTCTCCCAATGCGGTCTGCAGATTCTTTACCAACTGCACCATACGTTCTTTTGCGGCTGCCGGAAAATATTTCTCCACATACATCTGACCTACCGCTTCACCCAGTACTCCATTTACAGTACTTACAGCACGCTTCCAACGAGGTTGGTTAGTCTGTTTTCCGGATAGTGTTTTTCCATAAAAATCAAAATTTTGTGCCACCAAATCATCACTCAAGTAACCGGCAGCCCTGTCTATCAGACTCCATTGCATATAAGCGATCTGATTTTCAACCGGCAAGCTATTGATAATTTTCTCAACCTCTTTAATCGGCTCCACTTGAGAAACACTCAGTTCAGTCACCCCTTTCACGCCTATACCATTCAAGAAAGCATCCCAGTCAATGCCCGGAATCTCTTTCTTTAATTCATCCAAAGACATTTTATGATAATTGGCCGCAGGGTTACGCTGTTCCACCGCACTGAAAGAAGCTTTTGCAATACGGGTTTCGATATCCATTACAGCCTCCATTTTCTTTTTAGCGGCAGCCTCATCAAAACCAGCCAATTGGAACATCTTTACAATATGTTCTTTATACTTATTACGGATATTGACAGTCACATCATCATTGTCCAGATAATATTCTTTTTCACCCAGACTGATACCCCCTTGATACAATTGAAACAAATTGCTCTTGCTGTCCATGATATCGGCACCCACATAGAAACTGAAATAAGGGAATACACCGCTATGAGCCAGTTCCGCCATCAAAGGAACTATTTCCGATTTATCCTTCACTGAAGCAATCTTTTCCAAATCAGCTTGAATAGGAGTTACTCCATCCGCATTCAGTTTCACACTATCCATAGCCAAATTATAGATATCCCCTATTTTCTGACCTATTGTACCTTGCGCATTCTGCCCGGCAGCAATTTCCACAATCAATCCTTTCAGTTGTTCCCGATTATTTTCAGCAAGCATATCGAATGAGCCAAAACGGGAATATTCATTGGTCAGAGGGTGTTTCTTCATCCATCCGCCACAAGCATACTGATAAAAATCAGCTCCTTGAACAGCCGTAGTGTCCAAATTTGTCAAGTCTATACCCGAAGTCATGACGGCTTCCTTTTTACTGTCGCATCCGGCAGCTACTGCCAGAGCCAATACAGCCATTGGTAAATAATGTTTTGCTTTCATTTGTTCTATATATATGATACATATTAACTTCCCTGCATCTCTTCTAATTCCATAGAAACGGCCTCCCATTCTTCTACCGTCTGATCCAAGTCCTTTTTCAGTTTCTGATGCTTTTCATACAAAGCCATATCCGATGCACCTTCGGGAGTAGCCATATCAGCTTCCACCTCGCCAATCTCAGTTTCCAGCTTTTCTATTTTCTGTTCACAATCCGCAATTCGTTTCTCCAATTTGCGAATTTTCTTATTCAATTCCTTTTGCGCCTCATAAGATAATTTGTTCTCACTAACCGTTTCGGGTTCTTCCTTTTTAGTGGCAGACACAGTAGGAGAAGCCGAAAGCTGCAACTCATTCAGACTCTCTATTTTCTTTTTCTGTAAAAAATCATAAATGCCGCCAATGTGTTCTTTTACTACTCCACCTCCGAATTCATAAACTTTGGTCACCAGTCCATCCAAGAACTCACGGTCATGAGAAACAACAATCACCGTTCCATCAAATTCCTTGATAGCTTCTTTCAATACATCCTTTGAGCGCATATCCAGATGATTGGTAGGTTCGTCCAAAATAAGGAAATTCACCGGTTCTAACAAAAGTTTTATCATGGCAAGACGACTCCGCTCCCCACCCGACAGTACCTTTACTTTTTTATCAGAAGCCTCACCTCCAAACATGAATGCTCCCAGAATATCACGAATTTTTAAACGAATATCCCCTTTTGCCACATAATCAATCGTATCAAAGACACTCAGATTTTCATCCAACATCTGAGCCTGATTCTGAGCAAAATAACCAATCTGTACGTTGTGCCCGATGGTCAGTTTACCTTCGTATGGGATTTCGTCCATTATACATTTCACCAAAGTGGACTTACCTTCCCCATTCTTTCCGACAAAAGCCACCTTCTCACCTCGATTAATAGTCAAAGTCACATCGTGAAAAACGATATGACTGCCATATGCTTTCTTCACCCCGTCACAAATGACCGGATAATTGCCGGAACGCATGGCAGGCGGAAACTTCAACCGCAAGGCTGAATTATCTTCATCATCAATTTCAATAGGAACTATTTTTTCCAATTGCTTGATACGGCTCTGCACCTGTACAGCCTTGGTAGCCTTATAACGGAAACGCTCTATGAAATCTTCCGTATCCTGAATTTGCTTCTGCTGGTTCTCGTATGCACGCAATTGCTGCTCACGACGTTCTTTGCGCAATACCACAAACTCATCGTAAGCCACTTTATAATCATAGATATGCCCGCAAGATATTTCAATCGTACGATTGGTCACATTATTAATAAATGCACGGTCGTGGCTCACCAATACAACGGCTCCCGCACTTGTCTTCAAAAAGTTTTCCAACCATTGAATGCTTTCTATATCCAGATGATTGGTAGGCTCGTCCAACAGCAACACATCGGGCCGTCGCAACAGCAACTTGGCCAACTCTATACGCATACGCCATCCACCACTGAACTCAGATGTAGGACGGTTAAAATCCTCCCGGCTAAATCCCAACCCCATCAATGTACGTTCTATCTCAGCTGTATAATTGGTACCTCCCATCATCAAAAAGCGTTCATTGTCATGGGTGAATTTCTCAATCAGTTTATGATAGTTTTCTGAATCATAATCTGTTCTATCCGCCAACTCCTGATTCATTCTCTCAATACTAGCCTGCAACTCAAAGATATGTTCAAAAGCCATCTCCGCCTCTTCCATCACAGTATGTTTATCACTCAGAATCATGACTTGAGGCAAATAGCCTATCGTCACATCACGCGGAACAGAAACACTACCTGAAGTAGGCGCCTGTATTCCTGCCAATATCTTAAGCATAGTAGACTTACCGGCCCCATTCTTCCCGACCAGCGCAATACGATCTCTCTTATTGATAACGTATGACACATCCTCAAACAGAGGCGTTACTCCAAACTCTACTTTCAAATTATCTACTGAAACCATTCGTTTTTATCCTTTTGCAAAAGTGGCAACAAATATACGGTTTTATATGTAAAAAAGACAAAATACAAGTAAATAAAAAAAGTCCTCATCCTTAACAAATAGGACAAAAGTATTAAAACGTGTTAGAAAACATATTTTTTTAGTTGTTTTATTTGCAAAATCCACTAAAACACGTACCTTTGCAACGTGTTTTTCATAGTATTAGATTTAAGGTTAAGATCGGAAGAGCAC
>OISS01000407.1_pt1 | contig 9475 bp, 9 predicted proteins | sample 1586511 | NCBI WGS metagenome assembly OISS01 (sample SAMN02675049, study PRJEB24791) | human gut metagenome, SKBSTL061 | isolation source: stool | host: Homo sapiens | place: USA
CTGGACCCCAAGAAGGCCGCGGGCGCTTTGCAGTGGGCGGTGTTCGAGATGATGAAGCGCTACAAGATGTTCTCCGAAAAGGGCGTCAAGGACCTGGCGGGCTATAACGCCCTGTCCGAGACGGACGAGGACGTGAAAAAGCTGCCCACCGTGGTGGTGGTCATCGACGAGCTGGCCGACCTGATGCTGGTGGCGGCCAAGGAGGTGGAGGAGTCCATCTGCCGTGTGGCCCAGATGGGCCGTGCCGCCGGTATGCACCTGGTCATCGCCACCCAGCGTCCCTCGGCGGACGTGATCACCGGTCTGATGAAGGCCAATATCCCCAGCCGCATCGCCTTCGCCGTGGCCAGCTCCATGGAGTCCCGCATCATTCTGGACACCACCGGCGCGGAGAAGCTGGTGGGCAAGGGCGATATGCTCTACTTCCCCCTGGGCGACACCAAGCCCACCCGTGTTCAGGGCTGCTTCATCACCCCGGAGGAGATCGACCGTGTGGTGAAGTTCGTCAAGGACGAGGCCGGCGAGGCCCATTACGACCAGGACGTGATCGAGAAGATCCAGCAGGCGGTGGACGCCAAGGCCGACAAGGGCGGCAAGGCCCCCTCCGGCGACGTGTCCGACGACGGCGACGATGCCGACGAGCTGCTCTCCGCCGCCGTAGAGGTGGTGCTGGAGACGGGTCAGGCCTCCGTGTCCATGCTCCAGCGCCGTCTGAAGCTGGGCTACTCCCGCGCCGCCCGCCTGGTGGACCAGATGGAGGAGCGCGGCTATGTGGGCCCCTTCGAGGGCAGTAAGCCCCGCCAGCTGCTCATCACCCGCGAGAAGTGGCAGGAGCTGCAAATGGCCAAGGGCGCATCTCCGGCGGAGGCGGACAAGCCCGCCGACCGTTACGGCAGCATCCACGACGTGTTCGAGAGCCACGACGCACTTGAATAATAAATATCCCCCGGCCGAAGGCCGGGGGATATTTTCTTGCTTACACCGTGCCGGTGACGGTCAGCACCGCCGTGCCGGGGGTGGTGCTGTACGCGCCGGTGGCGGCGTCCTGAGTGAAGGTGGCCGCGGGCACCGTGACCACGCCGGCCGCCGTGGCGAATACGCCGGTAGCCGCGTCATAGGTGTACTGGGTGGGGGCGGTCAGCGCCGTGCCGTTCAGCGTCACCGTCAGGTCCGTCAGCCGCGGGTCGAAGGTGTCGGTGATAACGATGGCCGCCGCGGCGTCCGCCGCCGTGTTGCCGGTGTTCTGGATGGTGAAGGTGTACGTCAGGCGGCTGTTCTCCGTCACCGTGGTGGGGGAGAGGGACTTGTTGATGGTCAGTGCCGGCGCCGCCTCCGGTGCCACCGTCTCCGTGGCGGTAACGGGGTTTGCCAGCCCCGCGCCGGTGACGGACGCGCTGTTGGTGACGGTGCCCTCCGCTGTCGGCGGCGCGAAGGCCGTGGGCACGGCCTCATAGGCGATAACGGCATTGCCGCCCGCCGGCACGGTGATGCCGGTGAACGTCAGCGGCGGCCCGGCGGTGACGGCGGGTGCCGCCTGCAGAACGCCGTTCTGATAGTACCGCACAGACCCGGCGGTGTAGGACAGGGGATACACCGTCCCGGCGTTGAAGGTGTAGCCGCCCAGATCGTCGGTAATGGTCAGCCCCGTCAGCGGTGCGGTGCCGCTGTTGACCAGAGAGAGGATATACGTCACGCGGCCGTCGGTGCCGTAGGTGGGCACCACGGCGGTCTTGGCGGCGGTCAGCGTCTCCGTCAGCTCGCCCACCGTCACGTTGGAGGTGGTGGTCTGGCCGTTGTAGGTCAGCGTTGCCTGGTTGGTGAAAGTTGCCATGATAGGACCTCCTGTGTTTAATTTCGCGGGTCGTGCCCGCAGTCCAGTGTATGCGCCGCGGTCCCCGGCGGTCCGTACTTGCCAAGCGGCGGCCCGTCGGGTATAATAGAAGCAGAAATACGCGGCGGCCCGGACCGCCCGGATACAGGAGGGTGTGATAGAAGCATGGAACTGAAAAAATTGCCCCATATCGAGATCGAGGTGGCGCCCCTGCCGGGCAAAAAGCTGCCGGCGGCGGTAAATACCCTGCGTAAGCTGGATGTAAAAAAGGTGGGCCTCATCGCCGGCGGTACGGCGGCGGTGCTGACCGTGGTCTCCGTGGCCGGCCGCTACGGTATCTACCGCGGCGCGGTGGCGGCGGAGCTGAAGCGCCAGCTGGCGCCGCTGCACCGCAAGCTGGACCAGCTCCAGGCGGAGAACCGTATGCTCCGTGCCGAGCTGGAGCAGCTGAAAAAAGAAAAGACCGACGAAAACTGAAAAAAAGGAAGCACCCGTCAGGGTGCTTCCTTTTTGCCATTGTCACAGCGCCGCGGTGACCTCCCGCAGCCATTGCCGGACCTCCGTCGGCACCAGCGGGGCGATCTGTGCATACACCCGCCTGTGATAGCCGTTCAGCCAGTCCCGTTCCGATGCCGTCAGCAGCGCCGGGTCCAGGGCGTCCCGGTCGAAGGGCGCCAGCGTCAGCGTCTCAAAGCGCAGAAAGCCCGCCGCCTCCGCCGGCTGCACCAGCAGCAGGTTCTCGTGCCGTATGCCGAAGCGTCCGGCGGCGTAGTATCCCGGCTCATCGGAGATGACCATGCCCGTCTCCAGTGCCGGGTGTGCCAGCCCCTCCGCAATGCGCCAGCGGAAGGAGGGCGGCGCCTCGTGTACGCTGAGCACGCACCCCACGCCGTGCCCGGTGCCGTGGTCATAGTCCAGGCCCTCCCGCCACAGCGGGCCCCGGGCCAGTGCGTCCAGATTTTCCCCCATGACCCCCTGGGGGAATTGTGCCATGGCCAGCTGTATGTGGCCCTGCAGCACCTGTGTGGACCTCCGGCGTTCCTCGTCCGTGATGGGGCCCAGCGCTATGGTGCGGGTCACGTCCGTCGTGCCCCGGGCGTAGTGTCCGCCGCTGTCCACCAGCAGCAGTCCCTGCGCCTTCAGCGGCACGTCCGTCTCCGGTGTGGGGGCGTAGTGGACAACGGCAGCGTGGGGGCCATAGGCGGCGATGGTCTCGAAGCTGTCCTCCAGAAAATCCACCTGTTCCGTCCGGTACCGGTGCAGCAGCGCTGCGGCGGACAGCTCGGTGTACGCCTCCGGCCGTGATTTCATCTCATACAGGAAGCGGCACAGCGCCGCGCCGTCCTGCAAATGCGCCTGCCGGAAGCCCGTCTGTTCGCTCCCGGCCTTCACCGCCTTGCGGCGGGCGGCGGGGCTGGGTGTGTCCGTCCACGCCGTGTGGGCCAGACATTCCGCGATGCGGCTGTTGGCCGTGGCGCTGTCCGCCAGCACCCGCGCGCCCTCCGGCAGCGCCCGCAGCGCGTCGTAGATATCCCCGTAGGGCCGCAGCGCTACGCTGTCTGCCGCCAGCGCGGCGCGTATCTCCGGCGCGAAGCTCTCCGCCTGGGCATATAGCGCGGCGCTGTCCGTGCCCACCAGCAAAAAGCCCAGGAATACCGGCGTGCATGCCACGTCGCCGCCCCGCAGCTCCAGAGCCCAGGCCACGTCCGTCAGATCGGTCAGCAGCAGCCATTCCGCCTTCTGCGCCGCCATGTCCTGCCGCAGGGCCGTCAGCTTCTCCCGCCGCGTCACCCCGCTGTCGAAGGCCCATACCGGCGCGGTGGACAGGTCGGGCCGGTCCGTCCAAACGCCCGCCACCGGGTCGAAGCCGCCGTCCAGCCGGATGTGCTTGTCCGCCAGCGCCTTTTCCAGCGTCCGGTGCAGCCGTGTGCTGACGGTCCGGCCGTCAAAGCCCAGGGCTCCGCTCTCCGGCAGCTGCTCCGCCAGGAATTGGGACAGCGTCGGCACGCCCGGCTGGCCGGCGCGCATCAGCTGTATGCCGCTGCCCTCCAGCTGCCGTTCCGCCTGCAAAAAGTATCGCCCGTCCGTCCACAGGTATGCGCCCTCCCGCAGCACCGCCAGCGTTCCCGCTGAGCCGGTGAAGCCGGACAGGAACTCTCGGGCCTTAAAATGCGCTCCTACATACTCCGAGCCGTGAAAGTCGTCGGTGACGACGATGCAGCCCTCCAGTCCGCGCGCCTCCATATTCTGCCGCAGCGCGGCCAGCTTTTCCGTAACGGTCATGGTGCTCACCCTTTCTTACCATCGATTGACAAGAGCAAACACGCCTGACAGCGTGTCTTTCCGGCGCTTTTTGTCCTTTTCGTCTTGGCGGGCGCCAGCCTCGCTCCAAAGGAACGTCGCTCGGCAGCATCGGCGAGAATATGCCGACTCAGCCCGCCTGCATCTCAAAAGCCAAAAATCACTCGAAAATACATCGCTGGCAGGTGCACAGCAGTTTTGTCGGAGCAGAAATGTGTCCAGACAAGAAAAGGCCCGCAGGTAATACTTGCCGTATTGCCAAGGGGTTTGACGCAGTATGGGCGCATTTCTGCCCGTCAAAACCGTGTCTGCCCTTGTCAATCGATGGTATGGAACAGTATAGCACACTTCCCGCAGAATTCCACCCCTGTCTGCGCAATTGTGCGCTCCGCCGCCCGAACATTCATATACCGCGTATAAACATATACCAAAGGTGTATATAATGCCGCGTAGAGGTGTATAAAACGTACACGATAGATATGTGAAAGAGAAAGGGAAAGAAAGGGGAATGCTCAATGAGAAAAGAACGGGAACGCCGTACCCTTGAGACGGCGGGAATGCTGTTTACTCTGCTTTTCGGCAACCTGCTGCACTTTGTCTACGACTGGACCGGTCAGGCCGGCTGGGCCGCGTATCTCTCCGCCGTCAACGAATCCACCTGGGAGCACATGAAGCTTTTGGCCGTTCCCTGGCTGGTGTGGACCATCGTCACGATCGTCGCAAACCGTTGTGCCGCAAGCGCTTTGCCCAGGGCCATCGGCCTGCTCGCCGGCCTCACCGCCATCCCGGCCCTGTTCTATACCTACACCGGTATCCTGGGAAAAAGCGTGGGCGTGGTCAACATCCTGATCTTTCAGGCCGCCGTGCTGCTGGCATATTTTGTCAGTGCCTCCCTGCAAAAGAGCGCCCGCCCCTCGTCCGTTCCTTTCCAGATATTGGGCATTCTGCTCCACCTGCTCGCCGCCCTCGCCTTCCTTTTTTTCACGTCCTTTCCCCCGTCCCTTCCCCTGTTTGTGGACCCCACAAACGGCACCCGCGGCATACCGCCAAAAACGCTGTGATACCAACGGTTTGCGGCTGAAAGAAGACGGCGCTTCCCTCGTGGAGAAGCGCCGCTTTTTTGCGGGAATTTGCCTCTTGACAAACGTACAGCTGTTGATATAATAAGCTTGTGATTACAAAAATGCACTTGCTTAGGAGGTGGCTGTGTGACCCGAAGAGAACGGCAGCTGCTGGAGTGGATACGGGAAAACCCGTGTATTTCCCAGCAGGAGCTGGCCGACAAGGCCGGTATTACGCGGTCCAGCGCCGCGGTCCACATTTCCAACCTGATGCGGAAGGGTTACATTGCCGGCCGCGGCTATCTGCTGCGTGAGGCGCCCTACATCGCCGTGGTTGGCGGCGTGAATATGGATATCGGCGCGGTGTCCGACGCGCCGCTGGTGGCCCGGGACTCCAACCCCGGCCGGGTGACCACCTCTCTGGGCGGCGTGGGACGGAACATCGCCCACAACCTCTGCCTGCTGGGTGAGCAGGTGTCCATGATCACGGTACTGGGGCAGGATAGCTTTGCCCAGTCTGTGCGGGAGAACGCGGCGGATATCGGTCTGGACCTGAGCCACAGCGCCACCATTCCCGGCGGCCGGACGGGCACCTATCTGTTTATCGACGGCTGCGACGGCGACATGGCCCTGGCCGTGAACGACATGGCCATCTATGAGCACATCACGCCGGAGTTCCTGCGGCAGCGGCTGGATTATATCAACCATGCCGATCTGGTGGTGGTGGAGACGAACCTGCCGGAGGCGTCTATCCAGTGGCTGTGCAGCCACTGCACCGCGCCTGTCCTGGCCGATCCGGTCAGCACCATCAAGGCGCCGAAGCTGCTGCCGGTGCTGGATAAGCTGACGGCGCTGAAGCCCAACCGCATGGAGGCGGAGTTGCTCAGCGGCGTGACCATCCGCGATGAGACAGACGTTCAAAAGGCCGCGAAGGTCCTGCTGGACAAGGGCGTTCAGCAGGTGTATATCTCCCTGGGGAGCGATGGTCTGTACGCCGAGGACCAGGCGGGGCGGCACGTGCGCCTGCCCTGCCCGAAGGTGCAGGTGGTAAACGCCACCGGCGGCGGGGACGCCATGGCGGCGGCGCTGGCCGCGTGCATTGCCCACGGGAAACCACTGGCGGAGTGCGCGCGGAAGGCAGCCGGGGCCGGTGCGCTGGCCTGTACGGCGGCGGAGACCATCCACCCCGGCATGAGCTGGGAGAATGTGGACTATATTTTGGACAATACAGGCATGAGCAAAAAAGCGTAAATAGAATTGCATGACATAAGGAGGTACAAGTTATGAACCGTTATCTGGACGTGGCCCCTGAGGTGCAGGAGGCTTTGAAGGCCGGCAAGCCCGTTGTGGCGCTGGAGAGCACCATCATCTCCCACGGTATGCCCTATCCCCAGAATGTGGAGACGGCACTGAACGTGGAGAAGATCATTCGTGACGGCGGCGCGGTGCCCGCCACCATCGCCATCATCGGCGGTCGGCTGAAGGCCGGATTGACCCCCGAGGAGATCGACTATCTGGGCAAGACCGGCGCCGGCGTCACCAAGGCCAGCCGCCGCGACCTGCCCATTCTGGTGGCGGAGGGCCGCGACGGCGCTACCACCGTGACCACCACCATGATGATCGCTCACATGGCAGGTATCAAAATTTTTGCCACCGGGGGAATCGGCGGTGTCCACCGGGGGGCGGAGACCACCATGGACATCTCCGCCGATCTGGAGGAGCTGGCCCATACCCCGGTGATGGTGGTGTGCGCCGGCGCCAAGTCCATCCTGGATCTGGGACTGACGCTGGAATATCTGGAGACCCACGGCGTGCCGGTCATCGGCTATCAGACCGAGGAGCTGCCCGCGTTCTATACCCGCAAGTCCGGCTTTAAGGTGGACTACCGGCTGGACACCCCCAAGCAGCTGGCCGAGGCCTTCCATGTGAAGCGCGAGCTGGGGCTGGAGGGCGGTATGCTGGTGACGAACCCCATCCCCGAGCAGTACTCTATGGATGCCGACGTGATCAACAAGGCCATCAACGAGGCGGTGGAGGAGGCCAAGGAGCAGGGCATCCACGGCAAGGCCACTACGCCCTTCCTGCTGGCCAAGATCAAGGACATCACCGGCGGCAGCAGCCTGGATGCCAACATTCAGCTGGTGTATAACAACGCCAAGCTGGCTGCGGCCACGGCCTGCGAGCTGGCCAAGCTGGCCAAATGAGCCAGCCGTCGCTGGGCTTTGTCGGCGGCGCGGACGGACCTGTGACGGTATTCGCCTCCGGCGGCGGTACGGCGCTGCTTATCTATCTGGCGCTTATCAATCTGGTGACATTTTTCGTGTATGGTGCGGACAAGCGTCGGGCCAGACAGGGCAAATGGCGGGTGCCGGAAAAGACGCTGTTCCTGCTGCCGCTGTTGGGCGGCAGTGTCGGTGCGCTGCTGGGTATGCGGGTGTTTCACCACAAGACGAAGCACTGGTATTTCGTCTGGGGCGTGCCCGCCATACTGCTGGCACAGCTGGCACTGGCGGTCTGGTTACTGACGAGGTAAGGAGGACATACTATGCTGGTACGAAAAGCGGTTCCGGCGGATATCCCCGCTGTGACCGCCATTTACGGGGCGCTTCTGGATCGTGAGGAGCGCGGCGAGCTGTCCACCGGCTGGACCCGGGGCGTATACCCCACGGAGCAGACGGCTCTGGACGCGCTGGCTGCCGGCACACTGTATGTGCTGGAGGACGGGGGACGTGTTGCGGCCGCCGCCAAGCTGGACCAGAACCAGATGGCGCAATACAGCCAGTGTACCTGGCGGCATGACGCGCCGCCGGAGCAGGTGCTGGTGCTGCACACACTGGTGGTGGACCCCACTGTGAAGGGCAAGGGGTACGGCACGGCTTTTGTGGCCTTCTATGAGCAGTTGGCCCGGGAAACGGATCGGCCGTACCTGCGGATCGACACCAACGCCCGCAACACGCCCGCCCGGGCACTGTACAAAAAGCTGGGCTACACCGAGGCGGGCATCGTGGCCGGGACCTTTAACGGCATCCCGAACGTGCAGCTGGTGTGTCTGGAGAAAAAGGTATAAAACAAAGGACAAGGAGGTGCCGGAGATGGCATTGATCCATGTAAACGAGAGCGACTTCCGGGAGCAGGTCCTGGAAAACAGCGGCACGGTGCTGGTGGATTTCTGGGCCAACTGGTGCGGCCCCTGCCGTATGCTGGGCCCCGTGCTGGAGCAGCTGGCCGCTGACCGGCCGGACGTCACCGTGGCCAAGGTGGATGTGGACGAGAATATGTCCCTGGCCGCGGCCTATGGCGTGGAGAGCATCCCCATGCTGCTGGTGTTCAAGAACGGCCAACTGGTGAACAAGTCCATCGGTTTTGTCTCCCAGCCGGAGATCGAAAAGCTCATCGGATGAAAAAGGCCCGCAGGCCGTTGCCTGCGGGCTTTTTCCGGCTTGACAGGCGGCGCTCCGGCGGGTACAATGGGGCCAAAATGACGCCCGCGCAGGCGGGACGACCCAAGGAGGTAACGACTATGATGCATATCGGTCTGCTGGGCTTTGGCGTGGTAGGCGGCGGCGTGTGGGCGCTGTGCGCGCCGCGCGATGACCTGAATGTGAAGCGTGTGCTGCTCCGCAGTCCCAAAGAGGGCCTGCCGGAGGAGGTGGTCACCTTCAACGCCGATGACATCCTCAATGACCCGGAAATCGACACGGTGGTGGAGGTCATGGGCGGGCTGCACCCGGCCTATGAATATGTCTCCGCCGCGCTGGCGCGGGGCAAGAATGTGGTCACGGCCAACAAGGCACTGATCGCCGCCTATTACACGGAGCTCACGGCACTGGCCCGGGAGAAGGGCGCGGCCCTGCGCTGCACCGCCGCCGTGGGCGGCGGCATACCCTGGCTGACGAATTTGGAGCGCGTGAAGCGGCTGGATACCGTGTGCGCCGTGGGCGGTATTATGAACGGCACCACCAACTTTATCATGGATGCCATGCACAAGGCTCCGGTGGACTTCCCCGCTATTCTGAAGGAGGCCCAGGACCTGGGCTACGCCGAGGCGGACCCCTCCGCCGACATCGACGGCGACGACATCCGCCGCAAGCTGTGCATCTCCGCCAACATCGCCTTTGACGCAGTACTGGAGGAGACGGCCATTCCCACCTTCGGCATCCGCACCGTCACGGCGGAGGACATTGCCGCCTTCAAGGCCCACGGCTTCGTGTGCAAGCTGCTGGCCGCAGCGGAGTCCACGGAAAACGGCATCTGTGCCTATGTGGAGCCCACGCTGGTGGAC
>OISS01000419.1_pt1 | contig 9232 bp, 8 predicted proteins | sample 1586511 | NCBI WGS metagenome assembly OISS01 (sample SAMN02675049, study PRJEB24791) | human gut metagenome, SKBSTL061 | isolation source: stool | host: Homo sapiens | place: USA
TTCGTAGAACCGCGTAACAAGTTAGTACATCTTTGCGCCGGCGGGGATGGAGGCGTCGAGCTGGATCAGGTTGAGGCGCTCCTCACCATCCTCCTCGTGGATGGCACTGATGAGCATGCCGCAGCTGGGGATGCCCATCATCTTGCGCGGAGGCAGGTTGGTGATGGCGAGCAAGGTCTTGCCGACCAGGTCCTCGGGCTCGTAATAAGCGTGAATACCGGAGAGGATGGTGCGGTCGGTGCCGGTGCCGTCGTCGAGCGTGAAGCGCAGGAGCTTTTCGCTCTTCTTCACGGCCTCGCAGGCCTTGACCTTGACGGCGCGGAAGTCGGACTTGCAGAAGGTGTCGAAATCGACCTTTTCCTCCACCATCGGCTCGAACTCCATCGCGGGGAGGGCGGCCTTCTTCTGCGCCTCCTGAATGGCCTCCAGCTCTTCAAGCGCCTTCTGCGCGTCCACGCGCGGGAAGATGGCCTCGCCCTTGTGGACGGTGACGGTGGCGCTCAGGCTGCCCCACTTCGCGGCGCTGTCCCAATCGCGGCAGCACTCGCACGCGCCGATCTGCGCGAAGATCTTCTCGCAGGAATCTGGGATGAACGGGGTGAGCAGCACCGTGCAGATGCGGATGCTCTCGAGCAGGTTGTACATGACGGAAGCGAGGCGGGGCTTGTTGGCCTCGTCCTTGGCGAGCGCCCAGGGCGCGGTCTCGTCAATATACTTGTTGGCGCGCTGGATGCACTTGAAGATGAGCTCAAGCGCGTTCTGGAACTGGAACTTCTCCATCTCGGCTTCATACTTGCCGCGAAGAGCCGAGAGCTGAGAGATGAGCTCGTCGTCGAGCGCATCGGCCTGACGGCTTTCCGACAGCGTGCCGCCGAAATATTTTTCGACCATGGCCGTCGTGCGGGAGACGAGGTTGCCGAGGTCGTTGGCGAGGTCGACATTGATGGTGTTGATGAGCAGTTCATTCGAGAAGTTGCCGTCCGAGCCGAACGGGAACGTGCGCAGCAGGAAGAAGCGCAGCGCGTCCACGCCGAAGCGCTCGGCGAGCACATACGGGTCAACGACGTTGCCCTTGGACTTACTCATCTTGCCGCCGTCCATGACGAGCCAGCCGTGGCCGTAGACGTGCTTGGGAAGCGGCATGCCCATGCTCATGAGCATCGCGGGCCAGATAATGGAGTGGAAGCGGACGATCTCCTTGCCGACAAAGTGCACGTCGGCGGGCCAATACTTGTCGTAATCGTCGTACTTCTCGTTCATGAAGCCAAGCGCCGTGCAGTAGTTGAAGAGCGCGTCGACCCAGACGTAAACGACGTGACCCGGGTCAAAGTCCACGGGGATGCCCCAGGTGAAGCTCGTGCGGGAGACACAGAGGTCTTCAAGACCCGGCTTGATGAAGTTGTTGACCATCTCGTTGACGCGAGAGGCGGGCTGGAGAAAGTCGGTGTCCTCAAGCAGGTGCTGCACGCGGTCGGCGTACTTGGAAAGCTTGAAGAAGTAGGCCTCTTCCTCGGCGTCCTCGACCTCGCGGCCGCAGTCGGGGCACTTGCCGTCAACGAGCTGGCTCTCGGTCCAGAAGCTCTCGCAGGGCTTGCAGTACTTGCCCTTGTAGGTGCCCTTGTAGATGTCGCCGTTGTCGTGCATCTTCTTGAAGATCTTCTGGATGGCCTCGACATGGTAGTCATCCGTTGTGCGGATGAAGCGGTCGTTCGAAATATTCATGAGCTTCCACAGATCGAGGATGCCCTTTTCGCCGCAGACGATGTTGTCGACGAACTGCTGCGGGGTCACGCCCGCAGCCTTGGCCTTATCTTCGATCTTCTGGCCGTGCTCGTCGGTGCCGGTCAGGAACATGACGTCATAGCCCGTCAGGCGCTTGTAGCGCGCCATCGCGTCGGTCGCTACGGTGCAGTAGGTGTGGCCGATGTGGAGCTTGTCGGAGGGGTAGTAGATGGGGGTCGTGATATAGAATTTCTTCTTGTCCATTGGTGTTTTCCTCTTTTCTGCCCGCGCCGAATGAAAGCGGGGCGTAATTATTTACAGTCTACCACCGAAAGGGCGGTATTTGCAAGGTTTTACAGAATTTTTCCCCAAAAGAAGAAAGCGCGGCGCCATAAGCACCGCACTTTTTCGATTTGAAAGAGTAGGATCGCCGCATTTGCCGCCCCCAGGCGGCAAACAGGCATAACGCATCGCAGATTTTCGCGTCCGCAGACGCGAAATAAATTTCAATCGTAATTTGTCGCGACATGTGCGTGACAAATTACTCTTTGCGCGGAGCGCGTGTCGCAGCCGCCCTGCGGGCGGCAAGGCACGAAGCGCAGCGAAACTCCTTCAAAAAAGCGGCTTTGCCGCTTTTTTGAAGTTATAGCGAGTCGTCTTCGTCGATCCACTTTTGCACCGGAACGATATCAAACTCCTCCTCCGTCCGGCGGATCACCACCTCGTCGATGCCGGCGTTGATGATCATGCGGCGGCACATGGGGCAGCTCGTCGCATCGTGCAGCAGCTCGCCGCTGCGCGCGTCGCGGCCGACCAAGTAGATCGTCGCGCCGACCATGTCGCGCCGCTGGGCGGAGATGATGGCGTTCGCCTCGGCGTGGACGCTGCGGCAGAGCTCGTAGCGCTCGCCGCGCGGGACCTTGAGCTGCTCGCGCGTGCAATAGCCGAGGTCGACGCAGTTCTTGCGTCCGCGCGGCGCGCCGTTGTAGCCGGTGGAGATGATCTCGTCGTTTTTGACGATGATCGCGCCGTAGACGCGGCGCAGGCACGTCGCGCGCTCAAGCACCGTCTGCGCGATGTCTAAGTAGTAATTCCGCTTGCTGACACGCTCCATATCGAGTCCTCCTTGTATTGATGAGAAAGAATATTACAATTTGCTATCAGAATTCGTGCTCACAGTACGGGCAGCGGCCATAGTCAAAGTCGAGCACCGCCCCGCAGACGGGACACTTTTTGCGCGGCAGACCGCCCGGCGCGTCGGGCGGGAGATAGCCGGAGCCGGTCTTTGCCTCGTCCGCCGTACCTGCGAATTTGTCGCTGCCGGGCTGGAAGAATTCGAGCTTTCCGCACTTGGGACAGACGTAAATTTCGATCTCCATCGCGCCCGCGAAGAGATTCGGCAGGTCGCCGAGCACCCAGCCGGTCTGGCCGAGCTGGAATTTTTCACGTTTGATAAATTGCATCCCTGCGCCGCAGCGCAGGCAGTTGAGCTGATTTGCCATCCTATACCCCCTGTAGGTCGAAAACGGGTGTGTATTCCTCTTTGGCGCTCGAGAGCTCCTGACAAAAGCCGTCGGTCAGGCCACAGTCGCGCATGTATTGCACCGCCGTGCGGTACTCGCGCTCATTTAAGCGCCGCGCGAGCGCGCCGGTCGAACCGGGCTGCGGCGTATACTGGCTCATGAGCGAAAAGAGCACCGTCTTTGGCGGAAAATGCGTCGAGACATAGTCGATGACGCGCTTGGTGTTCTCCATCTGCCCCGGCAGGACGAGGTGGCGCAAAATGACGCCGGAGCGCATCAGGCCGTCGTCCCCAATCTGATACGCCCCGACCTGACGCACCATCTCGTCGATGGCCGCGGCGGCAGCTTCAAAGTAGTCCGGCGCGGCGGAAAGCTCGCGCGCGGGGCGTTCCATGGCGTATTTTAAGTCGGGCAGATAGATCTGCACCTTACCCTCAAGCGTTCTGAGCGTTTCCACGCGCTCGTAGCCGCCGCTGTTCCACACAACGGGGACGGGAAGCGGCTTACGCAGCGCTTCGAGCACCCAGGGGGTGAAGTGCGTGGGCGTGACTAAGTCAATGCAGTGCGCGCCCTGCGAAACGAGGTCTTCCATGATCTCGCGCAGATGTGCCGGCGTAATGACCTTGCCGAAATTCTCGTGGCTGATGCGCCCGTTCTGGCAGAACACGCAGCCCAAATTGCAGCCCGAAAAGAAGATGCAGCCCGCGCCGTTTTTACCGCTGAGCACGGGCTCTTCCCAGAGGTGCAGCATCGCGCGCGCGACGACGAGCCCCGCGGGCATGCGGCAGACGCCGCCTGCTTTCTCCGCCGTGCGCTCCGCATTGCAGCGACGGGGACAGATCTCGCAGCGCATCAGTCGCCCGTGCCCTGACCGTTGAAGTCGGGGCCGAGGTCGCCGAGCATCCAGTGCTTGCGGCACAGGCCGATGTACTGGTCGTTCGCGCCGATGACGACCTGCGCACCCTGCTTGACGACATGACCCTGCGCGTCAAAGCGCGCGTTGAACGCGGCCTTTTTGCCGCACCAGCAGATGGTCTTGACCTCTTCTAACTTGTCGGCCATGACAAGCAGCTCGTAGCTGCCGGGGAAAAGGTCGCCCTTGAAGTCGGCGCGCAGCCCGTAGCAGAGGACGGGGATGCCGCAGTCGTCGACGAGATGGACGAGGTATAAGACCTCCTCCTTTGTCAAAAACTGCGCCTCGTCGACAATGATGCAGGCGTTTTTCTTGAGCTCCTCCTCGTCCATCTGCCGCATCTCGTGGAAGTAGACGCAGGGATATTCGAGGCCGATGCGCGAGTGCACCATGTGGTCGCCGTCGCGCGTGTCGAGCTGGGGCTTGCAGAGGAGCGTCTTCTGTCCGCGCTCTTCGTAGTTGAAGCGCGCCATCAGCGCGTTGGCCGTCTTGCTCGAGCCCATCGCGCCGTATTTGAAGTAAAGCTGTGCCATGGTCGTTGTTCTCCCTCTCTTATTGCAGCCGCGCGCGAACGAGCGCGGCAAATTTCTTGAATGCGGTGGGGATGGCGGCGGCGTCGAACGCCGCGGCGTCCGCCCAGAATAGATCGTCGTTTTCGCCCGTCACGTCGGCGAAATATCCCTTCATGTCCCATTCGATATGGGTGAAGATGTGCTTGGCGCTGCCCGTGGGTTCGACAGTTTGCGCCGAAAGCCCCATCTGCGCAAGCGCAAGCGAAACGCCCGCTTCGTCGAGGTTCCCCAAAACGCTCGGGAATTCCCAGAGTGAGGCGAGAAGTCCCGTGTCTGCGCGCTTTCGCAGCGCGGCCTTGCCGTTTTGGAAGAGCAGCAGCACCGTGCGCTCTTCGATCTTGCGCGCCTTTTTCTTCGCGCGCACGGGTAAAATTTCCGTGAGACCGTTTTTGTACGCTTCGCACATCATTCGCGCGGGGCAGATCTCGCACTTCGGCGCGCCGTTCGGCAGGCACACCGTTGCGCCGAGGTCCATCATCGCCTGATTGTACGCACCGGGGCGGGCTAAGTCGATGGCGTCGTTGAGATGCGCGGTGAATTGCTTTCGTACCCTCGCGTCCATGATGTCGTCGGCGCAGCCGCTGACGCGCGCGGCGACGCGCAGCAGATTTCCATCCACCGCGGCGACCGGCTCGCCGAAGTTGATCGAGGCGATGGCGGCGGCGGTGTAGTCGCCGATGCCGGGGAGCGTTTTGAGACTTGCACAAGTGCGCGGCAACTCGCCGCCAAAGTCCGAGACGATGACCTTCGCCGCCTTTTGCAGATTCCGCGCCCGCGAGTAGTAGCCGAGCCCCTCCCAGAGCTTCAAGAGCCGTTCCTCCGGCACGGTGGCTAACGCCGCGGCGTCGGGCAGTTCTGCCATAAAGCGCTCGAAGTACGGAATGACGGCGCTCACGCGCGTCTGCTGGAGCATGATCTCCGAGACCCACGTGCGGTACGGCGTGACGACGCTGCGCCATGGCAGCGTGCGGCCGTTTAAGTCATACCACGTGAGCAGCGGCGCGGTCAGGGCATTTAAGTTTTCCCAATGTTCTGTCATCATATCATTTGTTAAAGCGCGCGGCGAAGCCACAGCGGCGGCAGAGCTCTTCGGCGGGCTTCCGCCGGGAGAAACCCTCGCGCAGAGTGCACGCACGCGGGGAGGTCAGAATTTCGGTAAGCGGCTGGGTGAAGAGGTTCCCCAGCGCCACATCGCCCTCGTGATCGAGGCAGCAGGGCACGACCGTGCCGTCGACAAGCACGCCGAGCTGGTCGCGCAGGCCGTAGCAGAACTGTGCGCCGGATTCGCCGGCGCTCAGATCGGGCCAGTCGAATTTGCCCGCGCGCTCCAAATACAGGTGGTCGCGCAGAAGAAAGCTGCCGTTTCGCATCTCGGGCCAGTTATCGCCTGTGCGAGAGCGCAGAAAGTCGAGAATTTCGCCGTTGCGCGCGTCCGCGCCGCCGTCGTTCCAGAGGCGCAGCGCGACGATGACGCGTTTTTTCGCGGCCTTTTCAGCAAAGTTCCAGACCTGTGTCAGGTAAGAAAGCTCCTGCTCGTCCGCGCCGTCGTTGCCCTCAAAACTGTGGAGCGAGACGCTGATCTTGTGCAGGCTCTCGGCGGCAAGCAGCTCATCGGAACGCTTTTGGAGCAGCGTGCCGTTCGTCGTGATGCAGATCTTCATGTCCCGCGCCTTGGCGAGGGCGAAGAGCGTCGTAAGCTCAGGGTGCAGCAGCGGCTCGCCCATCACATGCAGGTAGACGTACTGCACATACCCCTCGAGCCGCGAGAGGACGAGGCCGAATTCCTGCGCGCTCATCGTGTGCGGCTCGCGCTTCGTCTTGGGGCAGAAGGAGCAGGCGAGGTTGCAGCGGTTTGTGATCTCGACATAGGCTTTTTTCAGCATCGCGCGGCTCCTTTCCTGAGGGCGGGGGATAGATTCAAATATTTTACCATATCCGCGCGATTTTGCAAAGCCTTTTCCCTTGCGCCGCGCCGCGGCGTCTGCTATAATCCTACAAGCAAACTTCCATCCTCCACAGCGAAAGGAGAAACCGCATGACCGTCACGTTTATCGCCCACAGCGCGTATCTTGTCGAATGGGACAAGTTCTACACGCTCTTTGACTACACCTACGAGCCCGACTACACGGGCGCGCTGCCGGAATTAAACCCCGAAAAGCCCTTGCTCGTCTTCGCGAGCCACAGCCACGAGGACCACTTCGACGCCAAGGTGTTCACACTTTTGGAAAAATATCCCGACGCGCGCTTTTTCGTCTCGCGCGATACGCGCCTCACCGAGCGCAAGCGGCAATGGCTGAACATCTCCGACGAGGCCTTTGCCCGCACGACCGTTCTGCGGCCCGACAGCATCCTGCTCACCGACGTCGCGGGCGAGGATTTGAGCATCCGCGCCATCAAGTCGACGGACATCGGCAACGCCTACCTTCTGCGCTGCGAGGGGAAGATGGTCTACCACGGGGGCGACCTCAACTGGTGGAACTGGGAGAGCGAGGGCAAGGCTTACTGCAACAACATGACCGTCCACTACCATGCGGCCATTGAAAAGCTCGCCTCCGCCGTGCGCAACGAGGCGACGGACAACAACATCGCGCCCGAGATCACGGCGGCGATGGCGCCGCTTGACCCGCGCCTTGGTGAAGGCAGCGAGGGCCTCGGCATCGAGTATCTGCTGAAGAATGTGACGGTGCAGCACGTTTTCCCGATGCACATGTGGAAAAAGTATGAGGTCATCGACCGCTACATCGCCGCGCACCCGGACGAAAAGGGCATCATCGCGCGCATCACGCGCGACGGTCAGCAATTCGAGATTTGAAAATAAAAAGGAAAGCGCCTTCCGCATCGCGGAAGGCGCTTTCCCGTTCGAAGGGGATTTGTGGAGAAAAAACACTGACGTATTTTTCACTGGCTCACTGCCGTGAGAGGCATTTTGAGGATCTGACCGACGAAAATGACCGAGGGGGACTTGACGGTGTCCTTATTCAGGTCATAGATCTCAGTCCAGCGGTTGCCATTGCCGAGCTGCTTGCTGGCGATCTTCCACAGACTGTCGCCGGAGACGACGGTGTAGGTATCGCTGCTCGCGGGCTGGGAGGGCTTCTCAGGCTGCGTGGGCTGGGTGGGCTCGGCGGCGGTGCCGTTGCTCACAAGCGTGGTGCGCGGGTCGTTGCCGGTGTAGCGGTACATGGGGAAGTTCTTGCTGTCCTTATCGTAGTCGATCTGCTTGTACTGATAGAGCGTGCCGTCGTAGCCGTTGGAGTCGGTGACGTCGGGCTCGCAAAGCATGGCGATGACGTTGCTGGCGACCTGATCCATCGGGAAGACATAAGCGCCGCTGGCGAAGGTCACGTCGGCGGTGTCGCGCAGGCCGGCCTCAATGCCCTTGGCCTTGCCGTTCACCATGTAGTCGCCGACATAGTAGTACTGCTGGAGGCTTGCGGTGGTACCGGCGTTGAGCTTGTAGTACTCAGCACCCTGATTGTCCATGATGTAGAGGATCTTCTCAATGTTGGCGGTGTCCGCGGGAATGACATAGGCGGTCGGGCGGACGCGGCTGCGGGTCAGAGTGTCGTTCAGGGAAAGGGGATACGCCTTGCTGACCTTCTCACTACCGTCGGCGACGCTGTACTGCACGGTCGCGGCGGTGTAGTCGGTCAGAGTCTTGCCGGACTTGGTCTGATAGAGGGCGAGAACGTCGCTTTCCTCATAGGTCTTGCCCTTGGCGACAACATCGGCACGGGCGGCGGCGACCGCCTTCATGATCTCGTCGGCGTGCTCAGCGGCATAGGTGATGTAAGAGGTGGCGGCAACTTCCTGAGAGAAGACGCGGCGCTCAAAGTTCTGGCGGCCGGCGCCGATGCCGCGCGTCTCAATGAGGAAGGAAACCGCGTTGAACAGGCCAAAGTAGGCGCGGCCGATGGGGTTATTGACGGTGGTGCCGTAGTGATTGACGCGCAGGCCGGCGTTCGTAGCGTCGGAGAAGGCACGCTTGGCCATGTCGAGACCGATCTTCGTCACGGCGGGGTCGTTGTTCAGGCTGGTGGCGGGGGTGGTCTCAAGATCGTCCGCATTCTCCATGTATTCACCGGCGCTCGTCCAGTCGTCGTTGTAAGCGCCGTAGAAGGTGAACTCATGCGTGTCGAGGACGACCTCGCTCATGAACAGGCGGTAGGCGGTGTGCAGCTGGGCAAGCTCGGCTGCCTTGAGGGACATATGGTCGCGGTTCATATCGAAGCCGTCATAGGTGGCGCGGCTGAAGAGATAGGAGCCATCGGGATTGATGCGGGGAACGATGACAATGTTGATCTTGTCGAGCAGGGCCTTGTAAGTGGGATCGTTGACAAAGTTGTCGATCATCACGAGCGCGCCTTCACCGGCGGCGGGCTCATTGGGGTGGATCTGCGCCTGATACCAGACGTTCAGCTTGCCGTTGCCCTTGACGATCTTGGCGGCCTCGGCGAGCGTGGCGTTCGCGGGAATCTCGGAGGTGGTGAAGAGTGCCAGGG
>OISS01000424.1_pt1 | contig 9152 bp, 7 predicted proteins | sample 1586511 | NCBI WGS metagenome assembly OISS01 (sample SAMN02675049, study PRJEB24791) | human gut metagenome, SKBSTL061 | isolation source: stool | host: Homo sapiens | place: USA
CGAACATGGTGCCCACCTGAGAGCGCAGGCCCTTGCCCAAGTCCTCCAGAGACGCGCCCACAGCCAGACCGTCCTCGGAGAAAGCGGACTGAGTGCGGCCATAGACGATCTGCAGGAACAGCTCGCGCATGGCGGTGTTGATGGCATCGCACACCAGGTCGGTGTTCAGAGCTTCCAGAATGGTCTTACCGGGCAGGATCTCGCCAGCCATAGCAGCGGAATGGGTCATACCGGAGCAGCCGATGGTCTCCACCAGAGCCTCCTCGATGACACCGTTCTTGATGTTCAGAGACAGCTTGCAGGTGCCCTGCTGGGGTGCACACCAGCCCACACCATGGGTGTAGCCGCTGATGTCCTTGATCTCATAGGCCTTGACCCATGCGCCCTCTTCGGGGATGGGAGCCGGACCATGCTTAGGACCTTTGGTGATCGGGCACATATTCTGTACTTGCTGCGAATAGGTCATAATCATACTCTCCTTTTGACAAATGTCGCTTTGGCAGCACAAAACCGCCGCCGCGCCCTGCCGGCACAGCCGCCGCTCCATACTGCTTGCATCCGAACCGGGTGCGCTGCTCTCTTTCAGCGCCTGCACCGGTACTACCACGCATGGTTTTATTATAGAGAAAACGGACGAATTTTGCAAGTCATTTCCTGCAAAAAGTACAGCCGGTTTTTACGGTCATCCGTCGCTAACTGTCATTTCCACCGCTTTATACAAAACAGTCGTCAAGTTTTTGTCAATTCTGCCGTAAGCACCGGCAAACTTTTTGCAGCCTTTACTTTTTGCGCGTTTCAGCGCGGGTCTTTCTGCACCGGATGCAGCGCCCAGATGGCCGCAAAGCCCGCCGCCGCACCGGCCAGCATGGCCAGCGGCAGCCCCAGGAACGGGTGGCCCGCCACGGCGGCGGTGGCCGACACGGCGCAGCCCAGCGTGAACGCACCGTCGGTGGTCATATCGGCGATGTTCAGCACGCGGAAGCTCAAAAACAGCGCCATAGCGACCAGCGCGTAGATAAAGCCCAGCTCCAGTGCATTCAGCACGGTGGCAACGGTAAACATAGGGTGACTTCCTCTCTGATTAAACTTGTCCCCCTCTGCGAGGGAGCCGGGATTTTTTTATTCCGCCGTGGTGACCTCGACGACCTGGCCGGCCAGATCGTTGAAGGCGCTGTAGTCGATGCCCAGGGCAGCGGCGGTCTCGGTGTTGACGGTGATGATGCCGCCGTCCATGACGTGGTACGCGGGGACAACACCGGTCTCGAGGATGTCGAGCGCCATGTCGGCGGTGTAGGTGCCCAGCTCGGTGTAGTTGACGCCGCAGGTTGCAAACGCACCTGCCGTGACGAAGCTGTCCGCGCCGGTGTAGAACGGGATGCCGCCCTTGGTCAGCGTCTCGGAGACAGCGGCGGCAGCGGCCATGACCACGTTGTCCGTCGGGGTAAAGACGGCATCGACCTGGCCGACCATGCTGGACGCGGCGGTCATGATCTCGTCGTTGGTGTTGCCGGTCTTTTCGACGTAGGCAATGCCCTTGGCATCCAGATACGCCTTGGCCTCGGCAATCGGGGTCGTGGAGTTGGCCTCGGAGTTGGAGTAGAGCAGGCCGACGGTCTGGATGTCGGGCTGAACGGCGAACATCATATCCATGATGGACTGGGTGTTCAGCGCGTCGGACGTGCCGGTAACATAGTCAATGTCGGTCAGGTCTGCGGCGGCGGGGTCGGAGATGGCCGCGTAGATGACCGGGGTCTTGGTGGACTCGGCGGCGGTGGTCATGCACTGGGCGGCCAGCGTCGCAATGGGAATGATGGCGTCATAGCCGTCGGCGACGACTTCTGTGCCGATCTGGTTCAGCGTTGTGGCGTCGTTCTGGCCGTTGAAGTCCTTGTACTCGATCGTGATGCCCTTCTCGGCGGCCTTGGCGTCCAGCTCTTTCTCAATAGCCACGCGGATCTCGTCGAGGCTGGCGTGGTCGAGCTGCTGGACAATAGCGACCTTGTAGCTGTCAGCGGCGGCGGTGTCCGCGGTGCTCTTGGCAGCGGACGCGGCAGTGTTGGCGGAAGATGCGGCAGTGTTGGCGGTATCGGCGGTGGATCCGCAGGCGGCCAGGCTGGTCATCATGGCGGCGGCGGACAGAACAGCAACAAACTTTTTCATGGTAAATTCTCCTTACTTTGTAAATTGTAGTGAATGTCAGGTTTGTAGGGGCGGTCATTGACCGCCTGCGGGCGAGCAATGCTTGCCCCTATAGTGTCCGGTGCGTTCCCGGGCCATCCAGTTTTACAAATTCAGGCTTGCCATCGCTCTTTCATCAGGTTCATGTTCCCTCTCCCCCATTGTCAAAAACAAAACTGCCCTTGCACAGAACTTCTCCTGTGCAAGGGCAGATAAAACAAAATCTGTGGTGCCACCTTGCTTGCCGTGCTTACTATACAATCACGGCCACTCTGTAGGGAACCAACATTCCCCTGCTCTGTAACGGGAGCTGCCCGTCAACGGATACTGCGGGCCTTGCCCGTTTCCCCGTGCCCTCCGCGAACCATTATGCAGACCCGCTCTGTATCCCCTTCCCAGCATCGGGGACTCTCTGTAACTGCGCTGTGTGCTTTACTTTCGCTTCATTGGTTTAAAGCATTTATACCACACACGGGCGTGTTTGTCAACACCCAATTTCAAATTTTATTCGGATTCTGCGGATTCCGGCGACGCCATGTTGTTTTTATCCAGCACAAACAGTTTTTGCACCTGTTCGGCCACGGGGATGTCGGTGTCCTTCAGCAGGCAGTTCTCCGTCAGGTAGGGGCTGTCCTCGCCGTCCAGCGCCAGCAGCATATCTTTTCCGCGCAGGGCGTCGCTGCCCAGGTACTCGGTCAGGCTGTCGGCGTCCCAGGCGGTCTCGGTATCGTCGGGCGTGAAGCTGCCGGCGTTGCTCCAGGTGCCGTAGACTGCGCCAATTGCGCAGACGCGCTGCGGGTCCTCGTTCTCGCCGTATTTCTGCTTATCCAGCTGCGCCTGCAGCTCGGACGCCATGCTGCCCTCGGTCATCAGGGCGCTGGCCTCGTCGGTAAAAATCAGGATGCCATCCTTCTTATAGGTTTTCAGCAGCTGCTTCGCGTCGTAGGTCGGCAGCTCACTGTCGTCCGCGACGTTCAGCGTGCCCTGCATGGCGTAGTACAGGCGGGACACGGCGGCGTAACTGCTGCCGAAGAACCGCTCCATCTGGCGCGGATATTTGGCCATCGCCGTCTTGAACCAGTAGACGGCATTGCTGGTCGTGCCGCTGCGCATGACCTGCACAGCCTCGGCGATCTCTGTCTCGGGCGTGTTGTGGCTCGCATTGGCCAGCACGGTCAGCGCTTTGCCCACTGTCGCATTGCGGGCATCTGCCCCCAGACCCGCGGCGTGGAAAACACCGGGGTAGCGCGTGCGGACGTGCTCCCACAGGGTGCGGGCGCTGTCGCGCCGGTCGGCGGGCAGCACGGACAGGTAGCTGTCCAGGCTCCCGGTATTGCCGGTCTGCAGATAGTTGTCCAGCAGCACGCCCGCGGCGGCGCCGTCCGGCACGGCCACGACCCGCACGCCCGCGCTGTACAGCTTGTCGATCAGCGCACCGCGCAGCTCATCGCCGCGCAGGTTGTCGGTGTCGGCCACAAAGACGCGGTACTCGTCGCTGCCGAAGTCCGACGCATCGAGCGCATAAGTCATATCAATGCGGTGCAGATGCTTACTGTTGTACTCCTCCACGGGGTTGGTCACGTCGGCACTCTCGCGGGTCGCAATGACCAGCTCGCCCGCAGCTTCGGCGGCGGCGGTCTCCGGCGTGGCGGCAATGACCTCCTCGGCGGTCTTATCATTGTACAAAAAGTCCTGCAATGCCTTAATATTCACGACCCAGTCGGGGTCGTACATCAGGCGGTCATCCATGCCCGTGCGGATGCCGTAGGTACCCTGCAGCGGCATGGACATCTGCTGTACATCGCAGCCCAAAAAGCCCGGCAGCTGCACGAGCAGCGCGGCGATCTCGGACTTGGTAAAGTTCGTCTGGATCAGCGGCAGAACGGTGTTGAGCAGGTTGTCCAGCTCCATGACGCTGGCGTTCTGCACCTGATCCAGCACGGCCTTAATGACGGTGCGCTGGCGCTCGACGCGCTTCCAGTCGTTGTCGATCTTGCGCAGACGGGCGTATTGCAGCGCCGTGTAGCCGTCAAAGTGGTTGGGGCCCGGGTCAACGTGGTTGACGATCAGCATCGAGTTGGAGGGGACCTCCCAGTTCAGGGCCTTGGCCTCCATCTCGGTAATATCAAGGTCTACGCCGCCGACGGCGTCCACGATCTGGACGAAGGAGTTGAAGTTGACGCGGACGTAGTGGTCTACCTGCACGTTGAAGCAGTCCTCGATGGTTTTCATTGTCAGTTTTGCGCCGCCGTAGCGGAAAGTGTGGGTGATCCAGTCGCACTGGCCCTCATAGCCGTCCAGCAAGATCGGCACGCCGGTGCCGCGCTCAATGGAGACCAGCCGGATGACGTGATCCTTGATGTCGAGCGAGACCAGGATCATGCTGTCGGCGCGCGCGTCGTCGCTGAACTCGGTGGTGTCCTCCGTGCCGTCGAGCTGGTTCAGGTGGGTGAAGGCATCGGCGTCGTTGACGGCCTCGGTGCGCTCGTCGGTGCCGATGAGCAGGATGTTCAGCACGTTGTCGTCAGAGAACGGGCTGCCCTCGGGCATTGTCATCTCGCTTTCGGTGTGGGTCAGGCCGGTTCCGTCCAGGTCCTGGTCCTCGTCCGCGCCGATCTCACCCATCTCGCTGACGCTGCCGTCATCATAGCGCAGCAGGTCGAGCTTGCCGTTGACGTAAAGGGCCGCCAGCACAGCCAGCACGGCCAGAATGCCGACAACAATGACTGCGATTTTGCCGCCCTTGGGCAGGCGCCGCCACGGGTTCTTTTTTGGCGCTCCATCGGTTGTTTTTTCAGTTTTCGTTTTCAGTTCGTTCATCTTTTTACTTTCCCCTGTTGTTGCCTTACCTATAATCCTGTTGTGTAGGGGCGAGCATTGCTCGCCCGTGCCCGCTTGCCATGTGCACACCTTTCCCGGAAAGAACTGCCGCGGCAAGGTCGGCGGGCGGCCAATGGCTGCTCCTACACGTATTACGTGCGTTTTAAGCGTTTGGCGATTTGCCGCACATCACAGCAATAATACAAAAACGCCAGCCCTGCAAAGACGGTCAGTCCCAGTGCGCGCCAGGTGAACCAGCCGTGCTGGATGCTGTGGGTGCGCAGCGCGATGAACCACGCCGGGGTCATCAGCGCGCAGAGCCCCAGCGGCAGTGCGCGTGCGAGCTGCTGCCTGTCCCGGATGCTGGCTGCAAACAGCGCCAGAAGCAGAACGACAGCCAGCACCAGCGGCCAGAACAGGTGTTTGCCCGCCAGTGTCGTGTATACAAAATGTAAAATATTACCCCAGGTCAATTCCATGCCGTGCCAGCTGTCAGCGGCAGTGCGCACGCCCACCTGATGCAGCGCGTCGGCAATGACGTTCTGCCCGGTGACAAGCCCGGCCAGCACCCACTTGGATGCCCAGCAGAGCAGGTAGCCGACGCCCCACGTCAGGCTGCCGCCCACAACGATGCCGCACTGCCTTGTGCCGGCCCGCAGGCGCTGCTGCGGCTCAAGCAGCCAGCAGGCAAGCGGCAGGCCAAGGGTCAGGACCGGCGTGACGAGCAGGTCACAGAACGACGTCACAACGCCAAGAACCAGCAGTGCCAGGCAGACATCATCGCTGCGGCGGGGCTTGGCCAGCACCCAGACGCAGCCCGCGTAGGCAACGGCAAAGCAGGTGAAAAACTGTACCTGATGCGGTGCCCAGAACGCCGTGACCAGCAGCTGACTGACCGCGAACCACACCGCGGCCCGCAGCCCGCAGCGGCGGCGCAGCAGCACCGCCACCGCGGCAAACAGCGCCGCCAGCACCAGATACTGCACCACACGCACGCCGGTGATGTCGGTGACCAGCAGCAGCGGGCGCAGCCAGATCAGGTAGCCGTGCCAGTACCGCGCGTAGGAGAACGGCACAAGCGCGGGCGCGTCGGTGCGCTGTGCGCCCGTGGCCCAGTCCCTTTCTATGTACCATTGCAGGTCGTCGGCCAGCGTCTCAAAGTTATCGACGTTGTAGGCCGTATTCGTCATCATGGCGGTCAGCGGCGGGGCCTCGTCGGCGGACGCGGCCTCTGTCAGCATGATCGTGTCGGTGTAGTTGTCCATCTGGAACAGCTTGAAGTTCAGATATTCCGGGTACAGCCCCTCATCGGCGATTTTCACCGCTGAGTCGTAGACATGGTCCCGCACCGGCTCCCCGGGCAGGGCGTAGGCCGCCAGCAGCAGCACAAAAAGCGCCGCCAGCGTCACGGCGAACGCCGCCAGCGCCCGCAGGGCAAAGGGCGGTTTTTGGTTTTTTGGTTTTGCCATGCGGCACCCCTTTCACACAAAAATACAGTTTAATTATAAAACAAAACTCCCGCCGTTGCAACGGTGGGAGTGTGAAAAAAGGTTGAACAAATGTTGGGACGTCCTTGCCTCCCTCTGCGAGGAAGGTGGCCAAGGGAATGTTCCCTACACCATATCCGTCTGCCTGGACACCGACAGCACGATGCCCATCTCCCCCAGCAGCATCAATAAGCTGGTGCCGCCCGACGAGAAAAACGGCAGGCTGATGCCGGTGTTCGGGATCGTGTTCGTCACAACGGCCATGTTCAGAATCGCCTGCAGCGTGACCTGCACGACGAACCCGACGACGAGCAGTGCGCCGAACTTATCCCGCGCGCGCACCGCAATCGACATGCCGCGCAAGAGCAGCATCAAAAACAGCGCCACGACCAGCGCCGCCCCGATAAAACCAAGCTCCTCACACAAAATCGAAAAAATAAAGTCGTTCTGCGGCTCCGGCACGTACAGATATTTCTGTCGGCTGTTGCCCAGCCCCAGCCCGGCCAGCCCGCCCGACGCGATGGCGTAGAGGCTCTGGATCGTCTGGTGACCTTCGCCCAGCGGGTCGGCAAAGGGGTCGCGCCACGACGCGAGCCGGTCCGTGGCGTAGGGCACCAGCTCCGGCAGCGCAATGACCGCCGCCGCAATGGCCGCCGCGCCCAGCCCCCCGGCCAGCCCAAACCAGTGCAGCCCCGTGCCGCCCACAAACATCAGCACCGCGCCGATGGACAGGATCAGCAGCGTGCCGGACAGGTGCGGCTCCAGCAGCATGAGCACCGTGACGACCCCCAGAATCAACGCGAACGGCACAACGCCTGTGGAAAACGACTTCATCCTGTCGTGATTCAGTGAGATGATATGCGAGAACACCAGCACAATCGAGAATTTTGCGATTTCACTGGGCTGCAGCGTGCCCAGCCCCGGCAGCACGATCCACCGCTTGCAGCCGTTGTACTCCGGCATGAAAAGCACGATGGCAAGCAAAAGCAGCGAGATCCCCAGCATCGGCCAGGCCAGCCTGTGCCAAACATGGTAGTCCACCAGGCTGGCCGCGTACATAGCCAGCACGCCCAGCGCCGCAAACAGCAGCTGCGGGCGGATGTAGGTATAGGCGTCGCCGCGGCGGTAGAGCGCCACCGCGTACCCCGCGGAGAACAGCATGATGAGCCCGTAGCTCAATAGCAGCAGTAAGATCAGCAGAAACGGTATGTCGAATGTCGGCAGCGATGCCGCCCGCGCCCGAATCCTTTGTACAAGTGCAGCCATAACAAAGCCCCCCGCGCAGAGTGTACGCAGGGGGCGGCGGGTTTATGCTTTTGTCAGCGGTTCAAATCAAGGCTCAGCATCGTGTAGCCGTTGGCGCCGCTCTGGATGCTCTGGGCGCTGGCCTCATAGCAGGCCTGCAGGACCTCCATGTTGGGCTGGGGCGCGTCCGGGTCGGTGATGGTCCCGGTGGCAAGGGCCTCGTTATAATTCTCAATAATCTGGGCACAGATGCGGCGGCGATCCCGCAGCGGTGTCAGCAGGTTGGCCATCCACTGCTGGTACATGCCGTGGTAGTCGCTGCCGTGGTCAGCAAACAGAAAGTAATATTCCTGCTCGACCTCCATGGGCGACGCCTGGCGGCGGTAGAAATCCCCCAGTACCGTGCGCTTTTTATCGGTGGAGTATTGCAGGATGTCCGACAGTCCATTGGGGAAAAGCTCTGGGTGCCGAATCCATTTGGAGTACGGCTCCACCTGCACTTTTAGTGCATCAAATACGGCCAGAAAATCCTCAAGCGCGATCTTCATCTCGCCCTTTTCCCATTTCTGGATCGTGCGCTTATCCCGGCCCAGGCGGTCTGCCAGTTCCCGCTGTGAAACACCCGCTGCCTCCCTCGCAGCGGTCATTGCTTCTGCCACACGGTATCGATATGCGAACATAACATCTTCTCTCCCCTCAAAACGCGATTCACCGCCGGAAAAACAGCAAAGCGGCGGTGCAAAATGCGCCGCCAAAATTCCCGGCACTGGTTGTGTACTTTGCACACCGGGGTATGCTATATTGTGAAGAGCGGCATCTATAAGTACACTAGCACTACCACAATTTTACTCCGGTTACCATTTTTTGTCAATACATTTTGTTATGTAACATAGCAGGAGTGGGTGAAAATCGTGTATACCTATCGCGTTGTCTGTCAAAAGCTCTCCGCGCCCGAGCTCGGGCCCTACATTACCTACGGCATTCTGGCCGCGCGGGACCTCTGCGGCTGCCAGCAGGTCGTACAGTTTATCTCCGACGTATCGTTGGACCGCGCCCTCGTCGAGGCCCTCGCACGCCGCTGCACCGCCGCCCAACTCGACCCCTGCCACCTGCTGGACGTGGTCGAGGATGCCATCGGCGGGTAAAGCCTTCCGCCCCCAAGCTCCGACCAGGGGCGAGGTGCGCCCCTTTGCCAGGCGTCCTATAGCGCAAGGGACACCTCTCACATGCTGTTCCCGGCAAGCGCAGTCCTTGCCCGGGTGTGTTTGCCGTTCGACTTTTTATGCGGTCACCGCAACTTGCTTGTCAGCTCCTGCTCATACTCCGGCGTGTCAAAAAATCACATTTGTGGCCTATTGAATATCTAGGGCAACACCGCATAATTCCCGCCTTACGGCTTAAGCACCGCTCCGGCGGCTGCGG
>OISS01000456.1_pt1 | contig 8734 bp, 5 predicted proteins | sample 1586511 | NCBI WGS metagenome assembly OISS01 (sample SAMN02675049, study PRJEB24791) | human gut metagenome, SKBSTL061 | isolation source: stool | host: Homo sapiens | place: USA
CGGGAAAAAGAAAATACCCCCAGCATTCCGGAAACAGGTATGGCTGTCTTGCGTCAGCAGTATGTACTGGTGGAAGCAATCCAAGAATGGATTAGTTCTTTAAATATTATCTGAAACCAGTATTCTTACAGGAATTATAGTTGATTGAGTTATAGTGTTCATGTCTCATGGAAATAAGAAAGGCTTCGAGATCATTACGGTCTCGAAGCCTTTCTTGCTGTCTTAAAAGGGAGAGCTGTTAAACTTATATCCACTGCCCAGTACAGTGCGGATATAACCGCCTTTTGGCGTGTCCGGCGTCAGCTTGCGACGAATCTGACTGATGATACTGGAAACGGCAGTTCCGCAGTGCTCACCATCTTTGCACCATATAGCTTCATAGATTTGATGAGCGGAAAATACCCAACCGGGATGACGGGCCAGATATGTAAGGACTGCAAATTCATGGTAAGTCAGAGCGATGAGAGTACTGTTGCAATATACGGTTTGCTCCTTCAGCCGAATTTCAAGACCAGGGAAGGAAAGTGCAGACTGAGGGAGGGATGGTGCAAGGTGGATAAACTCTGGCTCATCCGCAATAAGCTCCATGATTTTGTCGAGTATATGTTCTTCATGATCAGGAACGGACAGAATCAGAAGTTTACCCATTTTGCTCACATCCTTTCTCACATGCCATTTTTGCGATATTTCACTCCGAAGTCCTCAGTCGTTCCACCACAGTTCCCTTGTTAAAGAAGTGGAGAACGATCAGCGGAATGACCGCAGCCAGCAGCAGATAAAGCACACCAATGACCAGAACCGGAACCAATGTAATATTCAGAGTAAAGAACCACATGGAAGGGCCATTCAATGCGCTCTTTAGCACTGTGACAGCCAAGATTGCTGCGACTGCTCCGCCGATAATGTCTGCGCCTGCGGCATAATAGATGCCCTCATAGACCATCAGGCGGCGAAGCTGCTTGCCGGTCATACCGATGCTTTGCATGGTGGCGAACTCATGGCGGCGGGTGATGATGTTGGTAATGATCATGTTAGTAAAGTTGATCAGTCCTGCAAAGGCCATGATGCAGCCAATCAGACCGCCGATAACCAGAATCATGCTGCGTACTGAATCAAGCTGCTCTTTCAACAACTTGGTGGAAGTATAGGCAACCGAAGAATTTTCGCTCACATAGCTGCTCAAAAATTCTTCCATCTGCGGCTGCAAGGCTTCATCCACATTGAATCCATAAGTCAGCAGCGTGGGAGCGTCATAGATTTCCTTAAATACAGTGTCCGGCAGATATACAAAAGGAGCATCAGCGGCGATGTGTGCCTGGGCGGTGGTGCCTGTCGGCGTTTCGGTTTCTGTTCCCACGAGAATCGCTTTTGCAAGGATGGTGCTGGTTTTGACCAGTTCCCCATCTTTGTAGAAGGAAATGCTCTCTCCAACCTGTAACTGATCGGTCAGCGGAGTGTTCCTTGGTTCCTCTGTCAGTTTGTCCATGGGGCAGCCAATAATGACATATTCTCCGGTAGCCATTTTCTGCGTTAGGGTTTCAGCATCTTTTTCGCCTTCAAAAATACGCATATCCGCCCAGAAATTTTCGGAGGCTCCCATTACATTACCAAAATAGCGCCTTTCGGTATCAGAACTTGTATACAGGCTATATCCCTGATAGCTTTGATTTACGACGCCTTCTTCCTCATGGAATAGCTCTATGCCGCTTAAATCTTCAAACCCATAGTCAACCAGCACATTTCTATCGTCTTTTGTATTTCGGTAAAGATAGCGTTCATCCTCAACTCCGGGCTGTCCGGCAATCAGATCCACCGCCTGCTGTGAGAGCGTATCTTCATGGTGCTGAACGCTTTCCATTACATTAAATGCGGCGGAGTTATAGACATTAAAATCTGTTCTGGTAACACGGTTTACCCACTTTTCTTCATCAAGGCTTTGCGTCACAATGATGATAGAGTTAAACAGGACGATGCACAGAAGCAGGGAAATAATGATAAACGCTGAACGCCTGCGGTTGCGCCCCAGGTTGGAAAAGGCCATGCGGGACAGCTTTACTCCATTGGTACGCTTGGCACTTCTCTTTTTATAGGCGTTCTGCTCGGTGTAGCGGATCGCCTCCAGAGGAGAAATCTTTGCCGCCTTTTTTGCAGGCTTCCGGGTGCTGATAAACACGGTCAGGATCGTAAAGAGAGCGGCGATAACAAAGATCAGCGGCGAGGTCGATACGGATGTCCCCAGCATAGACGATTCAAGGCTGATGATTTCTGTCACGACAGGAAGCAGCACCCAACCGGCAAAGAAACCGGCAATCAGACCGATGGGCAGCCCGATCAGCGTGAGCCAGACTGCCTGACGGTTCACAATGCCCTTGATCTGCCGTGTGGAAGTGCCAATCGTCCGCAGCAGGCCGTATTGACGAACATCCTGCATCACAGAAATATCAAAGATATTGTAGATCAGCAGGTATCCGCACACGACAAACATCAGGATAAATACAACAGCAAACACGATGGACTCTGATGAAGTCAATCCCTGGGACATTTGATTTTCAGAGGCGAGAATGAAATTGTCTGCGCCCATATCCTCTGGATTGCCGCCAATGGAGTAAACGAACTCATTCAACTGCTGCTGAACATTTGCTTTATTCTTCAGCACGACATCGGAAAAAGTAACGCCGGACATTTCATGGTCTACCGCATAAGTGTTCTGGACCACATCGGGGTTTTCCTTTATAAACTGCTCTGAAACAGTCGCAACGCTCACAGAGTCATTGCTTGCTTCCCACCAGCCGGAAAGCACCATATCATAATGATAAGTTTTCCCCCGCAGTTCAAATTCCAACGGAACCTCTGCGCCAACCTTTGGTTCTACACCCAGCGCCTTCAGCGCCAAATCCGTAGTGGCGATCTCATTCGCTTTCTCCGGTGCTGCTCCGTGAGTAGGCACACAGAAGGTCAGCTCCTGCTGCACACTGTCCGCATAATTGATCTCAATGGAATGGCTGGAAGTATTGCTTGCATAGCCAATGATACGCCGGTGGCCTGCCTGCTCCACAAAATCGCTGTTTACAAGCTGCTCGTACTGTTCCTCCGTCATATACCCTAAAGTGCCATCCGCTTTACTGCCTTTCTGCATTTGCAGAGAGAGCTGGATGGAGGATGCCATATTGAACGCCAGGGAAGTGATAGAGGTAAATAGGAAAGCAGTCAGGATAATTGCCAGCAGCGCAGCCAGATTGCGGACCTTATTCTTCTTGAAATAGCGTTTGGATAGCTTGGTAATCACTTTGGAATTATTGTTGCCAAATAGAATGTCATTCATCTTGTCCACCCCCCTTTGCTTTTATTCATTTACCCGAAGCCGTTCTACAACACTTCGATTGTTAAAGAGCCGAAGTGCGACAACGGGAACAATAAATGCCAGTACCAAAAAGAGAACCAGCATAATCAGTGCAGGCAGCAAGGTCATCTGGAATGTCATCATGATACTGCTTGGGCTGATTTCTACAAAAGCCCTTACCAATGTCATGCCAAGCACACCAGCAGCCAGCGTACCGACAATCCCGGCCAGCAGCACATAGGAGAAACTTTCAGAAATCATCATCTTTCGGAGCTGCTGGTTCGTCATACCGATACTCTGCATGGTGGCAAACTCGTGCCGGCGGGTAATGATGTTTGTCATAACCAGATTGATGAAGTTGATTAGTCCCACCAGGGCAAACACATCGCCGATCACTCCGCCGATCAGAAGAACGACATTTTTAACACCAGAAACAGTTGCTTTCATCGTCAGGATAGAGGTATAGGCAACATCTGTATCCTGCGCCAGATAGCTTTCCATCTCCTGCTGGTACTGTTCCTCTACATCAAAAAGGAAACCATACAAGGTAGGCGTTTCATAAATCTCCTTAAATTTGTTTTCAGCCATAAAAATTTTAGGACCTTCTATTATTTGTGCAATATTTGAACCGCCGCCAGTCATAGTCATATCGCTATTAGTAGCTACGGCTTTTGCGATAATGGTAAACTCCTCGGTTGGAGTTCCATTTTCATAAAATTGAATGGTATCTCCAACTGATAATCCACGATAATCGGCGGCATTCGCCCCACCAAAGTTACCATGGTCGTTATATTCGCCCATTAAAATTACATTGTTGCCATTCCAAAGTTTGTCTTTTAAGACAGATAAATCAGTTTCACCTTCGATAATGTCCAGCCGATTGAAGAAGTTTTCCGAAAAGCCAAATACATTTCCGAGGGGGTGGTTATCCGCAGTCAACCCAACAGTATGCCTATAATTTTCTGTTTGGTAAACACCTAAATTGAGGTGTTCCGGCAGCATTCGCTGCTCCTTATATGTGTTATCAACCACATAGGGCGTTCCCCAGTCACAGGAGATATGGTCATCTTCAAAAGTGTTTCGGTATAGGTAGACTTCGTTTGTAACTCCAGGCTGTTCCTTGATTTCCTCCACTGCCTTCTCTGGAACAGTACTGTTATGCCCAAAGTCATTTCCAAACGCCGCCTGAATGCCGGGGCTATATACCATAAAATCACTTCGGGTCTGTTTTTCGATATAGGCATCTTCATCAAAGCTGCCACTCACTATGAACACCGAGTTCAGAAGGACAATACTCAAAGTCAGAGAAATCACAATAAAGACTGTTCGGCGCTTATTGCGCTGAAGATTTGCCTTCGCCATGTGGGGAATAACTGCCCCGGAAATTGTCTTTTTTCGCTTTATGGAAACCGTGTCCTGCTCTACATATCGGATAGCTTCGATAGGGGACACACGGGAAGCTTTCTTTACCGACTTTCTGGTGCTGATATAAACCGTAAGCCCGGAGAACAGGATCGCACCTGCGATAATCCCCAAATATGGGAGTGTGCCGACCTCAATGTTTCCTCCGCTGAAATCAACCGCAAATATCTGGAGTGCAGCAGGCAGAATACTGCGGCCAAGCAATGTGCCCAAAAGCAGACCGAGTGGTGTACCGATCAGGAACAAGTACAGTGCCTGCCGATTGACCAAACGCTTGATCTGCTGGGAAGTAGTCCCCACAGTCCTCAGCAAGCCGTATTGCCGAATATCATTTGTTACAGCAATCTCAAACACATTGTAGATCAGCAGATACCCACAGAACATGAACAGGATACCGAAAACACCGGCTACCAGCCACATCATAAGACCGCTTTCATTAGAGACAATGGGATTAGGGGCAACGCGAACCGCATTGGCTGCATTGACATCATCCGGATTACCGCCGATATTGCGGACAAGCTCTGAAATGCGGTCCTTTACCATATAACTATCCCGCATTACTACATCGGCTGTATAAATACCACAGCCAACACGCCCCAAAGCAATATCGCTCATCATTTCTGCGTTTTCTTCCAGAAATGCTTTGGAAACAATGACCGATTCTGATTTTTCATTTGGTGTGTCGTAAATACCGGATACAATCATATCAAAATGATACATCTGGCCGCTTTGACGATTCTTAAATTCGATAGGAATTTCTGCCCCAATTTCTTCTTCGATGTTCAAATCATTCAGAATGTTGGCAGAAACCAAAACCTCATTTGCTTTTTGGGGCGCAGAACCTGTGCGCGGCGTCTGCATCCGAAGCTCCAACTGAGGCTGATCTGCGTAATCAATTTCCGCAAATATCCGGTTGGTGTTGGTCATAATCTCAATAGGTACCCAACAGCCCACCTTTTCAAACATGGAGTTTTCTTTTAACTGCTGGAATTGTTCTTCGGAAAGACCCTGTACCAGCGCATCCGCACCAGTGCCAATCATCTTTGCCATGCTGTATTCCAGCGTCCCACTGGCTCCCATACCAATGGTCAGGACTGCCGTAAAGAGAAAGGTTGTCAGGGCAATCGCAATGACCGCAATCACATTCCTCATTTTGTTGCTTCGGAAACTGCGGTTTGCCAGCTTTTTGATGACAGCCTTGTTGTTATTGCCAAATAGAATGTCATTCATAGTCGCGACCCCCTTTACTGAACGATCTTACCATCCTCGATCCGAATAATGCGGTCGGCAAGCTGGGCGATTTCACTGTTATGGGTGATCATCACGAGGGTCTGGTGGAATTTCTGGCTTGTGGTTTTCAGAAGCCCCAGCACATCGGCACTGGTTTTGCTGTCCAGGTTGCCGGTGGGTTCATCAGCCAAAACAATAGCGGGCTTTGACACCAAGGCGCGGGCAATGGCTACGCGCTGCTGCTGACCGCCGGAGAGGTTATTGGGCATATTGTTCAGCTTATCCTCCAGCCCCAGCATCTGAACGACTTCTTTCATAAACTTCTTGTCTACCTTGTTTCCGTCCAGCTCCACAGGCAGCACAATGTTTTCAAAGACATTCAGCACCGGCACCAGATTGTAGTTCTGGAAGATGAAGCCGATCTTTCGTCTGCGGAAGATAGTAAGCTGCTCGTCTTTCAATGTAGAGAGGTCGCGCCCATCCACAATAACCTTGCCGGAGGTAGGCACATCCAGTCCGCCGATCATGTTCAGCAGAGTGGATTTTCCGCTGCCGGAGGTTCCAACAATCGCTACAAATTCCCCCTGCTCAACAGAGAGGTTCACACCATCCAGGGCCTTTGTGATATTCGGCTTTGTGCCGTAGTATTTTTTCAGTTCAGTCGTTTGCAAAATGCTCATAGAGAACACCATCCTTTCTTTTTGATAAACCCATTGTAACGACCAAACCTCACAGAAATGTCACGAGCCACAAAAAATTTCCGCTAAATTCGGCCCCAAATGTCACAAGTTCGTGACATTTGAAAAACCGGGAGAAAAATCCCCCGGTTTTCCGCGTCCCACAGCCGCATACGACGGCGCAGGAAGTATTCACTTGATATGGCTGCCCCTGTTATTCATTTACCCGAAGCCGCTCTACAACACTTCGATTGTTAAAGAGCCGGAGTGCGACAACTGGAACGATAAATGCCAATGCCAAAAACAGAATCAGCATAATCAGCGCAGGCAGCAAGGTTATCTGGAATGTCATCATCATACTGGTAGGACCGTTTTCTACAAAAGCCCTTAGCAATGTCATGCCAAGTGCCGCCGCAGCCAGTGTACCGACAATCCCTGCCAGCAGCACATAGGAGAAGCTTTCCGAAATCATCATTTTTCGGAGCTGCCGGTTCGTCATACCAATGCTCTGCATAGTGGCAAACTCATGACGGCGGGTAACGATATTGGTCATAACCAGATTGATGAAGTTGATCAGGCCCACCAAAGCAAATACAGCACCTATCATTCCGCCAACCAGCAGGACAACATTTTTAATGCCTAAAACATTAGCTTTCAGCGTTAAAATAGAGTTATAGGAAACATCGGTGTCCCGCATCAGATAGTTCTCCATATCCTTCTGATACTGTTCCTCTACATCAAAGAGGAAGCCGTACAAGGTAGGGGTTTTATAAATCTCTTTGAAATTATTTTCTGACATATAGATCTTTGGTCCACCAACATCTGTTGCAATATTAGAGCCACCGGCAGTCAAGGTCATTTCATTGCTCGTAACAGCAGCCTTGGCAATCACTGTAAACTCCTCAGTCGGAGTTCCATTTTCATAAAACTGAATGGTGTCTCCAACCGACAGGCCAAAATAATAGGTATTATCCGCACCACCGCTTAATTCTCCCTTATCGTTATAGTGGCTTACTAAAATTACATTGTTGCCATTCCAGAGTTTTTCTTTCAGGACAGACACATCGCTTTCACCCTCAATAATGTCCATCTTGTTCAGGAGATTTTCAGAGAAACCATACACATTTCCAAGTGGAAGGTTATCCGCAGTCAACGCAGCATAATCCTCTCCATACTCAATCCAGCCGAGATTTAATGAATCAGGAAGTACATAGGCATATTTATCCCTATTATCAATCGAGAAAGAAGGCCCCCAATCACAGGCAATATGATCATCCTCAAAAGTGTTACGGTATAGGCGGACTTCGTTCATTACACCTGGCTGCTGTTCAATTTCCTCTACTGATTTTTCTGAAACAGTGCAGCTGTGTCCAAATTCATCTCCCCATGCGGCTTGAATGTCCGGGTTGTAAACCGCAAAGTCACTTTTGGTATGGGTTTTGACATAAACATCTTCATCAAAGCTGCCGCTGAAGATAAATACCGAGTTCAGGAGGACAATACTCAAAGTCAGGGAAATCACAATAAAGACCGTCCGGCGCTTATTGCGCTGAAGATTTGCCTTTGCCATGCGAGGGATAACTGCCCCGGTATTTGTCTTTTTCCGCTTTATGGAAACCGCATCCTGTTCTACATAGCGGATAGCCTCGATAGGTGACACACGGGAGGCTTTCTTCACCGACTTTCTGGTACTGATATAAACCGTAAGTCCTGAGAATAGGATCGCACCTACGATAATACCCAAATATGGAAGTGTGCTGACCTCAATGTTTTTACCACTATAATCGGCAGCAAACATCTGGAGTGCCGCAGGCAGAATACTGCGTCCGAGCAGGATGCCAAAAAGCAAGCCAAATGGTGTTCCAATCAGGAACAGGTATAGCGCCTGCCGGTTGACCAAACGCTTGATCTGCTGGGAAGTAGTCCCCACCGTCCGTAGCAGGCCATACTGCCGAATATCGTTGGTAACTGCAAAATATATTTGAGGTGAATGATTATGCCGATTGACGATTTAACCGCTTTGGGGCAAAAAATGCGGGAAGCCCGAAAGAAAAAAGACCTGACA
>OISS01000468.1_pt1 | contig 8583 bp, 8 predicted proteins | sample 1586511 | NCBI WGS metagenome assembly OISS01 (sample SAMN02675049, study PRJEB24791) | human gut metagenome, SKBSTL061 | isolation source: stool | host: Homo sapiens | place: USA
TTCTTGATGCCCGACACAACCCCCATCGCAGCGAACAGCGTCACGATCGACGAGCCGCCGTAGCTGAAAAACGGCAGCGTCAGCCCGATGACCGGCATAAGAAACAAGCACATGCCGATGTTGGCAATGGTCTGGAAGATGAGCATGCCCGCCATGCCGACGCACACAAGGCTTTCCATGCGGCTCGGCGCTTCGCGCGCGACAATGAGGCAGCGGACGATGATGGCAAGCAGCAGCACGATGATGAGAAGGCACCCGATAAAACCCAATTCCTCGCCGCAGACGCAGAAGATGAAGTCTGTCTGCCGCTCGGGAAGGCTCCACTTAGCGGATGATTGTGTCTGCGTGCCTTGGAACAGCCCCTGCCCCGTCAGCTTGCCCGAGCCGAGGGCGAGCATACCGCGTGTCTGCTGAAAGCCCTTTTTTTCCGGCTGGTAGCTGTGGTCGAGGATGACCTTGATGCGGTCGTACCAGTCACCGCGCAGAAGGCCGAGGTTCCACGCGGCGAGAAACGCGCCCACCGCGCCGCCCACGCCGAGGAAGATCCACCGCAGGGCAAAGCCCGCGGCAAAGGCCATGCACAAGAAGACGAAGAGATAGACAAGCCCGCTGCCCGCGTCCTTGGAAAGGATATAGTAGAAGACAAACATCGCGCCCGCGTGCGCCGTGGGCTGGATGACATTGGAAAAGCGCGTGAGGTCCTTTTTCTCCTGCAGCAGCGCAAGCTGGCGCGCCAAGAGGATAATGAACGTGATCTTCACGATCTCGGCGGGCTGGACGGTGATGGGGAAATTCTCCAGAAGGCCGACGCCGAGCCTTTTGCCGATATCGTTCACGCCGAGCCAGGCGCGGTTGCCGTTTCGTGTCAGGCCAAAGGGCGTGCGCAGCAGCAGAATGAAGCCGAAGTTGAACGCCAGCAGCCACTTCCATTTTTTTCCGACCTCCGACACGTCGATGCTGGAGAGCAGGAAGTAGAGCAGCACGCCCAGCAGCAAGCCAAATCCCTGAATGGCAACATATTTAAAGGTATTGCGGAAATGCGTGGCGCTCGCGATGAGCACCATGCCGTAAAGCGTGGAAACGGTGCACAGCGACAGCAGCACCATATCCGACTGCCGCACCACGTCACTTAAAAAATCGCGGAATCTGTTCACAGCCTCACGCTCCCTTCGCACAAAGTTTTCGATGTATTTTAGCACAATTTTACCCGTCTGTAAACGCACATTTCTCCCTCTTTCCGCAGAAAAGGAATTGTAAAGGCCGGCGCGCTGTGCTATACTATTTGGTAATATGGGTGAAAATGGGGTCAAGGAGGCGAAACCATGCAATTTCTGTCGCACAGCACGCAGGAGACCGAGGCGATCGGCGAAGAGCTTGCCCAAAAGCTCCGCGGCGGCGATGTGCCCGCCTTCACGGGCTCGCTCGGCATGGGAAAGACCGCCTTCACGCGCGGTCTTGCGCGCGGCCTTGGCTGCCGCGGACGCGTCACGAGCCCGACGTTCACCATCGTCAACGAGTACGAGGGCAGAACGCCGCTCTTCCATTTTGATATGTACCGCCTCGGCTCGTCGGACGAGCTGTTCGACATCGGCTGGGACGATTATCTCGCCCGCGGCGGCGTCTGTGCCGTCGAGTGGAGCGAGCGCGTCTCCGACGCGCTGCCGGAGGACACGATCTTTGTCGACATCGCGCGCACAGACGAGCACGAAGACTGGCGCACCATCACGGTCACAGGAGGCAGATTCGCATGAAAATTCTCGCTCTGGAAACATCGGCGAAGAGCGTTTCCTGCGCCGTCGTCGAAGACGGCGCGCCGCTCGCCTCCGCCTATCAATGCACGGGGCTGACGCACAGCCGGACGCTTCTGCCGATGGTGGATGCGATGCTCAAAAACGCCGATCTGACGCTCGATGATATCAATGCCATCGCCATCGCGGCGGGGCCGGGCTCGTTCACGGGCCTTCGCATCGGCATTGCAGCGGTCAAGGGCCTTGCCTGGGCCGCAGACAAGCCGTGCCTCGGCGTTTCGACGCTCGAGGCCATGGCGCAGAATGCCGCGCACATCGACGGGCTTATCGTCGGCGCGATGGACGCGCGCCGCTCGCAGGTCTATAACGCCGTTTTTGAGGCAAAGGGCGGCGAACTCACGCGCCTGACGCCGGACCGCGCGATCTCGCTCGAAGAGCTCTGCGCGCAGCTTCAAGGCAAGCAGCAGCCCATCACCGTCCTCGGCGACGGCGGCGTGCTGTGCTATCGTTATTTAGAAGAGCACGGCGTCAAGTGCTCGCTCGCGCCCAGTATGCTCCTTTACCAGAGCGCCGTGGGCGTCGGCCTTGCGGCCGAGTGCGCCTATGCGCGCGGCGAGGCCGTGAGCGCGCAGGAGCTTCTCCCCGTTTATCTGCGCCCCGCGCAGGCAGAGCGCCTGAGAAGCTCCAAATTGAACCAGTAAGCAAAAACACATTAAAATATATTTTTTCGGAGGTCAAAGCAATGGAAGCCAAATTCAACGAGAAAGTACACATCATGAACCACCCCCTCGTCGCTCACAAGCTCACCATCATGCGCGATGAAAACACCAGCGTCAAGGATTTCCGCGAGCTCGTGTCCGAGATCGGTATGCTCATCACCTACGAGGCCACGCGCGACCTCCCGCTGACCACCAAGCACATCAAGACCCCCATCTGCGAGATGGACGCCCCCACGCTCGCAGGCAAGAAGTTCGTTGTCGTCCCCATCCTGCGCGCCGGTCTCGGCCTGGTCGACGGCGTGCTGCGCATGGTGCCCTCCGCCCGTGTGGGCCACATCGGCATGTACCGCGATGAAGAGACGCTCGAGCCCCACCCCTACTTCTGCAAGATGCCCAAGGATGTGGCCGAGCGCGATGTGCTGATCGTGGACCCCATGCTGGCCACCGGCGGCTCCGCCGCGGAGGCCATCGGCGAGATGAAGAAGCGCGGCTGCAAGCACATCACGCTCATGGTGCTCGTCGCCGCTCCCGAAGGCATCAAGGCCGTTCAGGAGAAGTACCCCGACGTCAACATCTACGCCGGCGCACTCGATGATCATCTCAACGAGCACGGCTACATCGTCCCCGGCCTCGGCGACGCGGGCGACCGCATTTTCGGCACGAAGTAACTTCAATGAAACCGACTTACGTCGCTTTCATTGAGAAAGATTCGCGTCGCTCTGTGCCTCATTGTCTGCACAAGCAGACAATTCGACACTCGCTTTGCGCAAAGAGTAATTCCTGACGCACATGTCGTCAGGAATTACGATTTTAATTGTTTTCCGCCTGCGGGCGGAAAATGGTACGAAGAATCTTCACAATTTTGTCATTGCATTATTGTGTTCCATTCGTTATAATGATTGGGCATTTTCAATAGCACCTTTGCAAATCTGCAAAACCCAATAATTGAGAGGACTGAACAAACAAATGAGTGCATCCAGAGAAAAGAAGAGCCGCCAGGAGAATCTGGCAGGCGGTTATGTCGATCCCCGGACGAAGCGTGAAAAGGACGAGCAGGCGAAGGATCGCCGCAGCAATGCCCTGTATATCGCCATCGCCGTCATCTTCGTGATCGTCGGTATCGTCGTCACGGTCGCCAACTCCAAGGTGATCGAACGCAACGCCGACGCCGTGACCATCGGCAACGAGACCTACACGGCCGCCGACGTGAGCTACTTCTACAACACCATTTACAGCAGCTTTGTCTCCAAGAACTCCTACTATCTGAGCGCTTACGGTCTCGACACCAGCAAGTCGCTCAAGGAGCAGGACTGCCCCATCAACGGCAGCACCTGGTACGACTATTTCCGCGATCAGGCGCTCAAGAGCCTCAAGTCTTACGCCCTGCTCGCGCAGAAGGCGGAGGCCGAGGGCTTTGACGGCAGCGAGGCCGTGGAGCAGTCCGTGCAGGATACGTTTGCCGATCTGGACGCTGCCGCCGCTTCCGCCGGTTACACCCGCGCGCAGCACATCAAGGCCGTCTGCGGCCCGCTGGTCAACGAGAAGGTCTTCGAGCGCAACATCCGCATGATCGCGCTCGCGCAGGCTTACTCCGACAGCTACTCTGACTCCCTGTCCTACACCTCCGACGAGGTGCAGGCCGCTTACGACGCTGATCCCAAGAGCTATCAGAGCGCCGACATTGAGTACATTCTCTTCACCTCCGCTGCCGGCGACGACGCAACGGACGAAGAAAAGGCCGAGCTTCTCGAGCAGGCCAAGCAGAAGGCCGAGACCGCTCTCTCCCGCTATGCGCAGGGTGAGACGTTCGACACCATCGGCGAGGATATGGAAGGCTCCTATGCGCACATCGGCTATGCTGAAAACGGCGCTTCCGATATGCTGACCTGGGCATTTGACGATGCCCGTCAGGAGGGCGACACCACCGTCGCCGCCTATGGCGAGAAGGGTTATTACGCTGTGCTCTTCCACTCCCGCAGCCGCAACGACTATCACACGGTTTCCGTGCGTCATATCCTTGTTGACAGCGAGGAGAAGGCCAACGAGCTCCTGCAGCAGTACAACGACGGCGAGAAGACCGAGGACGCCTTCGCCGCGCTGGCCGTCGCCAACTCCACCGACCCCGGTAGCGCCAGCAACGGCGGCCTGTACTCCAACATCTACAAGGGTGAGATGGTCCCCTCTTTCGAGGACTGGTGCTTCGATCCCGCGCGCCAGAGCGGCGACACGGGCATCGTCGAGTCCAGCAACGGCTATCACGTGATGTACTTCGTCGAGACCAATCCCCAGCCCTACTGGTACTACAAGGCTGACCTTGATCTCAAGAACGACGCTTACGACGAGTGGTACGCCGGTATCACCGACGGCGTTGAGACCGAGCAGCTTGACGGCATGAAGTACGTCGGGTAATCCCCTCTTACGACAAAATAAGCTGCCGGTCGCTGACCGGCAGCTTATTTCTTTTTGATTCTGACTTTTGAGGCAACACTATGGACAATCAGTTTTTACGCACGCAGATGCTGCTCGGCGGCGACGCGATGAATCAGCTACACCGCAGCCATGTGGCCGTGTTCGGCCTTGGCGGCGTGGGCAGCTACGCGGTCGAGGCGCTGGTGCGCTCGGGCGTCGGTGAGCTGACGCTCATCGACGACGACACTGTCAGCCCCACGAATTTGAACCGTCAGCTCGAGGCACTGCACTCCACCGTTGGCCAAAATAAGACCGACGCGCTCGCCGCGCGCTGCCGCGACATCAACCCCGATGTCAGACTGCACCTCATCTGTGCGCGCTACGACGCCGCGCACCGCGAGGACTTCTTCACCGCGCGCTACGACTACATCCTCGACGCGATCGACACGGTGTCGAGCAAGCTCGACCTCATCCAGACGGCGCAGGCTCGAGGCATTCCCATCCTCTCCGCCATGGGCACGGGGAACAAGCTGGATGCTTCGCAGCTATGCATCACGGACATCTCCAAAACGCGCAACTGCTCGCTTGCGCGCGTGATGCGCAAGGAACTGCGCGACCGCGGCGTCAAGCACCTGCGCGTGATCTACTCCCACGAGCTTCCCGCCAAGCCCGAGACGCTGGAAGCGCCCCCGCCGGGCCGCCGCAGCGTACCGGCAAGCCTCGTCTGGGTCCCCGGCTGCGCGGGACTGATGATGGCGGGCGACGTCATCCTGACGCTCGCCGGATGCAAAAAAGAGAAAGAAGGCGGCAGCCAATGATTTTGACCGGTACCATCGTCAATTCCGCCGCGATCGTCGCGGGCAGCATCGCCGGACTTCTGCTCGGCAAGTTTATCCCCGAGCGCTTCAGCGACGCAATGGAAAAGGGCGCGGCGCTCTGCGTGCTCTACATCGGCGTGGATGGCATGCTCGCGGGCGAAAACACGCTCGTCGCCATCCTTTCGATCTCGATCGGCGCGATCCTCGGCGAACTTTTACAGCTCGATGAACACATGCATCAGCTCGGCGACTGGGTCGAGCGAAAATTTGGCGGAAAAGGGTCGAAAACCTCGCTTTCCGAGGGATTTGTCACCGCCTCGCTCCTCTTCTGCGTGGGCGCAATGGCCATCATGGGCGCACTCGACTCCGGCCTGACCGGCGACCATTCGACGCTTTACGCCAAGGCGCTGCTCGACGGCATCATTTCTGTCGTCTACGCCTCGACCCTCGGCATCGGCGTCGCGCTTTCAGCTATCCCTATCTTCCTCTATCAGGGTGCCATCGCGCTGGGTGCGTCGTTCCTCGCGCCGTATCTCACAGAAGCGGTCATCCTCGAGATGAAGTGCGTCGGCTCGATTCTCATCCTCGGCCTATCGCTCAACATGCTGGGCCTGACGAAGATCAAGGTGATGAACTACGTCCCCGCCGTGTTCCTGCCGATCCTATTGTGTCGGTTTCTGTAAGCAAAAAGAAGCGTTCCATCGAATGATGGAACGCTTCTTTTTTACTCTTCCAAAATGAGCGGCAGGGCGCGGACGCAGCAGTGCTTCATGTCGACATGGCTGTCATCCAAAAAGCCGACGCCTTCGGCTTTCAAAAGCTCGACCTGACGGTTCGCACCGCCGAAAGCGAAGGCGCTTGACACCTCCCCGTCCCGCTTAACAACGCGGTGACACGGGATGACGCCCGGCTCTGGATTCACGTGCAGCGCGTAGCCCACGACGCGAGCGAGGCGCTTGTTGCCGATTGCCGCGGCGATCTGGCCGTAGGTCGCGACGCTTCCGCGCGGAATGAGCCGCACCGCCGCGTACACTTTGTCAAAGGTCGTCATGCTTCTCCCCTCTTTTTGAGCCGGCGGGCGAGCAGCAGCCCGCCCACGATCAGGACAAGATAGAATAGATAGTAGGGCCAGTCGTGCCGCAGCCATATCCCCGCGCTCTCCCAAACGATCGGCCAGTCGCCCCCGTCCGCATACTCTCTCGACGTCGACCACAGATCCACCAGATAACCAAGCATAGAGGCCAGGCGGGCGATCGCCAGCGCCGCACCGGCTGCGGCAATGCCAAAACAGATCGGTCTGCCGCGCTTTTTCCAAACCGTACAGGCCAGCACAGCGGCGGCTATCGCCATTGCACCAAGGACGAAGTGCAGCGCCGTATACGACTCGAATCCCGTCCGCGCAGCGCTCCACACCGCTGCCATCACAACAATTGTCATCACCAGCAGCAGCGCATCGCTGAATATACCGCTCCGCCCGCGCGTATCGCCACCCTGCTTCTGCTCGGCTGCCTGCGGCGCGTCCTCCGATCTTTCCCAGATCAGATAATCCGTCGTCACACCGAAGTACGTGCAGATGGCGCGCAGCTTGTCGAGGTCGGGCGTCGAGTCGCCGCATTCCCATTTGCTGATGGCCTGCCGCGAGACATCCAGCTCCGCGGCGAGCTGCTCCTGCGATAAACCGCGCGATCTGCGCAGCATCTGTAATTTTTCTCCCAGGGTCATGTATTTGTCCTCCGTTTGCTTTGATGCGCCCAGTATAGCCGACTGCGGCGAAAAGCGCCACCAGTCAAGGCTTGCAAGTCCGCAACCAAACGTGGCAAAGAGGATTTAGTCCGCTTTTTTCTTGTTCTTTCCAAACAGCGCGCCCACGTCGACCTCCACCAGCACAAGGCTCGCAAGCATCAGCGCCGAGCCGATGTAGCCCTTGACGCCGATGCGCTCGCCCAGCAGAAAGAACGCAAAAATCGCCGAAAACACGGGTTCGAGCGTAAAGATGAGACTCGCGCGGCTCGCCGTCGTGTGCTTTTGATAAACGCTCTGGATCACAAGGCAGACGCCTGAACACACGATGCCGAGAAACAGCGCCGCCGCCCAGACCTTTGCCGTACCCGGCAGTGCAGGCGTCTCCAAAAATACGGAGAGCATCAGCATCACCACGCCGACGACGGCAAGGTCGCACACGCCGAGCGCCAGCGGGTCGACCTTTTCATTCGCCACGGCCTTTTCCGTGACCATCAGGTCGACGGAGTAAAACACCGCTGCGAACAGACAGATGATATCGCCGAACGCGGGCTTGAGCGTCTCGTTCAGCGTCATCAGCGCTAAGCCGATAAGACATAAGATCATCGAAACGCCGAATTTCTTCTCCGGCTTTTTGCGATACACGATAAATTCCAAAATCGGCGTCGTCACGACCGAAAGCGCGCAGATGAAGCCCGCGTTCGACACGGATGTGTAAATGACACCGTAGGTCACGCTCGTGTACACGACGACGAGCGAAAGGCCCACTACAATGCTGTACTTGACGGTCTCGCAGCTCGCGTGGAAGACATTTTTGCGAAACACGAATCCCAGCACAACAAACGCCGTCAAAAAACGGAAGGCGTTGAGCGTCAACGGCTGCATATCCCTCAGGCAGATTGCCGTCAGGCAGTTGGAAATGCCCCAGAAGCTCGTCGCCAGCAGCAACATGAGATCTGCCCTGCGCTGATGTTCCATTGGTTTTCCCTCTCTCTTCTTAAAATCTCTCTTCTCTCATTTGTCAAACGGGCGCCTTGCGGCGTCCGTTTGATTAGTTAATTTTACCATGTCTATTAGGTTTTCGCAAGTGACATGAGAAAAGAAAATGTAAGAATATAGATGCGCACGCTTCGCTCTTTTTATTCACCA
>OISS01000486.1_pt1 | contig 8355 bp, 6 predicted proteins | sample 1586511 | NCBI WGS metagenome assembly OISS01 (sample SAMN02675049, study PRJEB24791) | human gut metagenome, SKBSTL061 | isolation source: stool | host: Homo sapiens | place: USA
GGAGAAGCTCGGTCTTGATCCCGCAGCCATCACCGACGAAGACGGCAACAAGCTCGCCGCCAACGAGGGTCTGTGGTTCTACACCTCTTCCTCCAACCAGATGGTCAACGACGCTCCCGAGGAGCAGGATGTTATGGTTCGCGGCTGCCGCGACGCCATCCTGACCATGATCCACTCCGAGCCCAACGGCGACGGCTACCAGAACCCCGGCTTCTACAAGTAAATCAAAGTTATTTCAGTCCACGCTGAATAAAAGTTATGACCGGCGGTTTCCCGTCGGTCATAACTTTTTTTGCGTCTCTGCGCCAAATCGATCGGTACAAAATCTATTATTCATATTGTAACTTCCGTTCGCTGCGTGCTATAATGAAAGAGAATATTCCCCTGCGCAATGCCGCAGGACACAATATCCGGACGGGAGGCAGCTCATTATGAAGAACAAAAAGATCAGCAAACTGGTAGACCCCAGCTTCCGGCTCTACTTTCTTGTCGGCTTTCTCTTTGCCGCCGTCACGGTGCGCGTGAGCATCCCTCTCGCGATCTGCGAGGCTGCGGCGATGGCGTTTCTCTGGTGGTACTTCCGCCACACGGCGCAGAAGCGCCGCGAGGGCATCCGCCAGTACATCGACGACGTGACCGACGACATGACCACCGCCGACAAGGCCTCGATGCTCTCGGCCCCGTTCGCGATGATGGTCTTCCGCCCCGACACGCAGGAGATCCTATGGAGCAATGACAGCTTCATGCAGCTCACCGGCGTGCGCGAGGATATCTTTGACAACCGCATCGACGATATTCTCCCCGATTTTCCGACACACTGGCTGCTCGAGGGCAAAAGCGAGTGCCCCGAAACGGTGCTGATGGGCGGGCGCCACTTCCGCGTGTTCGGCAATCTGAGCCATCCCTCCTCCCGCCGCGGCGGACAGAGCCTTCTTGCCACAACGTACTGGACGGACGTGACCGAGCAGGACTCGCTGCGCGAGGAGAATGAGAGCCGCCGCCCCATCGTCTCGGTCATCGTGATCGACAACTACGAAGAGCTGATGAAGGCTGGCAGCGAGGCGTCGCGCAGCGCCGTGCTCGCCGCCATCGACGAAAAGATCAGCACATGGCTCAAGGATTCGCACAGCCTGCTGCGCAAATTCGATCGTAACCGCTACGTGCTCGTCACGACCGAGCAGGAGTATCAAAAGCTGCTTGAGGGTAAATTCTCCGTGCTTGACGCGGTGCGAAGCGTCGTCACTGAGGACGGCGTCGCCGCAACGCTCTCGATCGGCGTGGGCAAGGACGTGGATGACTACGAAACGCTCTATCAGAACGCCATGCTCTCGATCGAAATGGCGCTCTCGCGCGGCGGCGACCAGGTCGTCGTGCGCAACCGCCTTGACTTTGAATTCTACGGCGGCAAGGCCAAGTCCCCCGAAAAGCGCACGAAGGTCAAATCCCGCGTGATGGCCAACGCCCTCGGCGAGCTCATTTCCGACGCAGGCCAGATCTTCGTCATGGGCCACGCGCACGCGGACATGGATGTGGTCGGCGCAGCGGCCGGCATCTGCTGCATCGCGCGCAAGCGCGGCAAAAAGGCGCAGATCGTCATCGACATGGAGGACAACGTCGCAAAGCCGCTGCTCAGTAAGCTTGCGGCTCTTCCGGAATACAAGGATGCCTTTATCTCCGGCAACGACGCGTTCATCTCCGCCCAGCCGGGCGCGCTGCTCGTCGTGGTGGACACCAACCGTCCCGACCTTGTCGAATCCGAGCAGCTGCTTGATGCGTGCAACCGCGTGGCGGTCATCGACCACCACAGAAGAGCCGCGAATTATATCGAATCCGCCGCGCTCAACTTCCACGAGCCCTACGCCTCGAGCGCGTCCGAGCTCGTGACGGAGCTTTTGCAATACCTCGCCGACCCGACCGATTTACTTCGCGCGGAGTCCGAGGCGCTGCTCGCGGGCATCGTGCTCGACACGAAGAACTTCACGATGCGCACCGGCGGGCGCACGTTTGAGGCCGCCGCGTTCCTGCGCCGCGCGGGCGCGGACACGTCGGACGTACAGCGGCTCTTCCAGAGCGACCTTGCCGGCATGGTCGAGCGCTATGACATCATCCGTCACGCCGAGCTCGTGCACGGCGACATCGCCGTGGCCGCGGTTGAAAAGGAGATCGACCGCGTGACCGCCGCCAAGGCGGCCGACGAGCTTTTGACGCTCTCCGGCATCCATGCCTCGGTCGTGCTCTATAAGCACGGCACGGGCGTGAACCTGTCCGCGCGCTCGCTTGGCGAGATCAACGTGCAGTTCATCATGGAAAAGCTCGGCGGCGGCGGCAATTCGACCACCGCGGGCGGCCAGGTAAACGACGCCACCGTGGACGAGGTGCGCGAGCGTCTGCTCGCCGCCATCGACGAATATATGGAAGAGTGACTCTCTTCCCCACAACGTAAATCACCCCACAAGGAGGAAACAGATATGAAAGTCATTTTAACGCAGGATGTGAGAGGTCAGGGCAAAAAGGGCCAGCTCATCGACGCAGCCGAGGGCTATGCAAGAAACTTCCTGCTGCCCCGCAAGCTCGCCGTGCTCGCCACGGCTGACGCCATCAACACCATGAACCTGAAGGAAAAGGCCCGCCGCGCCGAGGAGGCCGCGAACCGTCAGGCCGCCGTCGAAATGGGCGGCAAGCTCAAGAACGTGACCGTCAAGCTCACGGCCAAGGGCGGCAAGGAGGGCAAGCTCTTCGGTGCTATCACGAGCAAGGAAATTTCCGAGGGCCTTGCGAGCCAGTTCCAGCTCGACGTGCCCAAGCAGAAGATCGTGCTCGACGAGCCCATCAAGGCCTTCGGCACCTACGAGGTCAAGGCCAAGCTCGGCTACGAAGTGAGCGCCAGGTTCTCCGTCAGCGTGAGCGAGGAGTAAGGCACAAGATTACGCAATTAAGGAGGTCTTCTCGTGGAAGATATCTTCTACCGGCAGATGCCTCATTCGCTCGAGGCCGAGCAGTCGGTGCTCGGCTCGATGCTCATCGACGCAAACTGCGTCAAGGACGTGATGGAGCAGCTCCGTCCCGATGATTTCTACTTAAAGCAGAACCGCGAGATCTTCGAGACGATCTACTCCATGTTCGTCTACTCCAAGCCCATCGACGGCGTGACCGTCGCGGGCGAGATGGAGAAAAACGGCACCTATGAGGAAAGCACGACGCGCCCGTACCTCGCCCAACTGATGGACGTGACGCCCACGAGCGCAAACGTGATGGAATACGTCGGCATCGTACGCGACAAGGCGCTGCTGCGCGCGCTCTATACCGTGGCGGGGGAAATTTCCACCATGGTGCAGGACGGCACAGGCGGCGCGTCCAGCGTGCTCGACGCGGCGGAGCAGAAAATTTACGCCGTGCGCCGCGGGCGCAGCGCGCAGAGCATGGCGAGCATCGGGGTTGTTTTGCAGGGCGTTCTCGACCATTTGAGCGAGCTGAGCGCTAACGGCGGCAAAACGCTGCCCGGCCTCCCCACGGGCTTTGGCGTACTGGACGACAAGATGAATGGTCTCAACAGATCGGACCTTGTGCTGCTGGCCGCACGTCCCGGTATGGGTAAAACGAGTATGGCGCTGAACCTTGCGCTGAACGTCGCGCGCTCAAGCGGGCAGGCCGTGGCCGTGTTCTCGCTCGAAATGTCGCGCGAGCAGCTCGTGACGCGTATCTTATCGAATCAGGCGACGGTCGAGAACCAGCGTCTCGTGACGGGCAACCTGCGTGAGCAGGACTGGGTCAACATCGCAAACGCCGCATCTGTCCTCTCGGGGCTTGACATTCTCATTGACGACAATCCGCTGCTCACCGTTGCGGACATGAACGCCAAGTGCCGCCGTATCGACAATTTAGGTTTGGTAGTCATCGACTACTTGCAATTGATGGCGTCCTCCGGCACGAAGGGCTACAGCGGCGAGAGCCGCCAGCAGGTGGTCAGCGATATTTCCCGTATGCTCAAGATCATGGCAAAGGAGCTTCAGGTTCCCGTGCTGTGTCTTTCCCAGCTCTCGCGTGCGAACGAAAAGCGCGAGGATAAGCGCCCCATGCTCTCCGACCTTCGTGAATCGGGTGCCATCGAGCAGGACGCGGATATCGTCATGTTCCTGTACCGCGACGATTATTACAACGAGGACTCGGAAAAGCGCAACATCGCCGAGTGCATCATCGCCAAGAACCGCCACGGCGAAACCGGCAAGGTCGAGCTCGCCTGGTCGCCGCAGTATACGACGTTCTCGTCGCTCGACTACCGGCATGAAGAGGACTGAGCTGCCGCGCGCGGAAGCACTCTGCGCGCGCTATCTCGACAAGAACCGGCCTGTGCTCGCCGCCGTGTCCGGTGGTTTGGACTCGATGTGTTTACTGCATTTTCTGCGCGGGGAGGGGTATGACGTCTCCTGTGCGCACTTCAACCACCAGCTTCGTGGCGAAGAGGCTGCGCGTGACGAAGGCTTCGTCCGCGCGTGGTGCGAAAAAGAGGGCATTCCTTTCTATCTGGGCACCGGTGACGTGCGTGCCCACGCGCGCGCAACCGGCAAATCGGAAGAGGAAGCTGCGCGCGACCTGCGCTACGCCTTTCTCCGTGAAACAGCGCAAATGCTCGGCGCCCAGATCGCGCTGGCACACCATGCGGACGACAACGCGGAAACGGTGCTCTTAAACTTCGTCCGCGGGACGGATCTGCGCGGCCTGTGTGGTATGCGGCCCAAGCAGGGCGACATTGTCCGCCCGTTTTTGGAGCAGACGCGAGAAGAGCTCGTCACCTATGCGCGCGCTCACAACATCCCGCATGTCGAGGATCACACGAACGCGGACCCGAACGCCGCCGCACGGAACTACCTGCGGCTTGAAATTCTGCCGCGGCTCAGGGAGCTCAATCCCCGCGCGCCTCAGCATATCGCCACAACGGCGCGTTCATTGACTGCGCTCGACGATGCGCTTGAGCAGGCGGCGGAAGCCGCACTTTCCCATGCAAAAGCGCAGGACGGCGGTATTTCGCTGTCGCTGGACTGCTTTCTTGCCGCCGATGAAGTCGTGCAGCCACGTATCCTGCTGCACTTGGCCGACGCGCTCGGCCTCGGGCGCAAGGACATCGGGCGCAAGCAGCTCGACGCGATCTGCGCCCTTGCACAGAGAGGCGGCAGCGCCGAGCGGCGCTATACGCTGCCGCAGAGCGCGACTGTCCGCATCGCGGACGGCGCGCTGACGATGGCGTTCTCCCCCGCCGCGCTGCCAAAGGCGGCGCTTGTGGAAAACGTTCCCCTCCCATGGGGCAATTTCGAGCTGACGCTGCTGCATAAGCCCGACGGCGAGGGCATTTCGCTCCGCGTGCCGGAAGACGGTGAGATCATCACCGTCGCCCCGTGCGACCTGAACGCGCGCTTAATGCTACAAGGCGCGAACGGCGCGCGCAGCGTCAAGCGGCTGTGCGTCGACCGAAAGCTCTCCCTCACCGAGCGCGACGCGCTCCCCGCCCTTTATGTGGGCGGCCGGCTTGCCGCCGTGTGGCGGCTGGGGACGGACGTTACTTTCCTGCCGAAAGGCGGGAACATGGCGTGCTTCGTGCGCGTCGTCCCCCGATAACGCCAATTTGTGCGACCTGCGGCGGAATGCCGCATCAGATACAACAAATACGAATAAAAAGAAAGTGGAGAAAAAAGCTATGGCTAAGAGCAATATGGATCAGGACATCCTGAAGGTACTGTATTCCGAGGAGCAGCTCAAAACGCGCGTGCAGGAGATGGGCGACGAGCTCTACGAGCGCCTCAAGGGCAAAAATCCCCTGTTTCTCGGCGTGCTGAAGGGCTCCTTCATCTTCATGGCCGACATCGTGCGCGCCTGCCAGCTCAAGAGCGACATTGAATTCATCGCCGTCTCGTCCTATCAGAACGCGACGACCTCGTCCGGCGTCGTGCAGATCACGCGCGATCTCCAGCAGGACATCACGGGCCGCGATATCGTCGTCATCGAGGACATTCTCGACTCCGGCAACACGCTCTACTTCCTCAAGAATTACTTTATGACCAAGGGCGCTTCCAGCGTGACCGTCGTGACGCTGCTCGACAAGCCCGCCCGCCGCACCAAGCCCATCGCCGCCGACCTCGCAGGCTTCGAAGTGCCCGACGAATTCGTCGTCGGCTACGGCCTCGACTACGCCCAGAAGTACCGCAATATGCCGTACATCGGCGTGCTCAAGCCGGAGGTTTATTCTGAAAATTGATCTTTCCGGCTCCTCAAAAAGCCTCGCAGAGTTTCGTGCCGCGCACGGCACGAAATCAATTCAAATCTGTTTTCTGCCGCGACATGTGCGTGGCAGAAAACACCTTGCGCGGAGTGTTGTGTCGAATTGTTCGCTTTCAGCGGACAACCGAGGCACAAAACGCAGCGAATCTTTCTCAAAAAAAGAGGCCTTGCCTCTTTTTTTGAATCAGCAAGGAGGATATCCCATTGACTCAACAGACCAAGCGTCCCAATCTTTTGCCGTATCTGCTGGTGCTGCTGGTGCTCGTCGGCGTCTACGGCTTTATGAACAAGCCGGTGGAGGCCGAACCGTCGTATGCCGAGGTACGCGAGCTGTTCGAATCCGAGCAGGTCTCGGCCTTCACGGTGACGGACACCACGCTGCGCATGAAGCTGCGCGAGCCCATCGACGGCAAAACGGAGCTCAAAAAGGACCTTTTCAGCGTGACGCTCTTCTATGACGACTTAGGCGAGCTCATCGAGCAGCAGAAGGCCGACGGCATCATCGAGGACTACGACTTCACCGCCGACCACTCGATCAACTATGTCGCGATGTTCGCGCCTTATATTTTAGCGGTGCTCGGCATTTTCGCCATCTGGTACTTCCTCTCCGTCCGCTCCGCGGGCGGAGGCGGCGGCGACCGCATGGCAAAATTCGGCACGGCGTCGTTCAAGACCGGCGGAGACAACAAGCGCCCCACGACGTTCTCTGACGTCGCCGGTGCGGATGAGGAAAAAGAGGAATTGCAGGAAATCGTCGACTTTTTGAAAGCGCCGGGCAAGTTCATCGACCTCGGCGCGCGCATCCCCAAGGGCGTGCTGCTTGTCGGCCCTCCGGGCACGGGCAAGACACTGCTGGCCCGCGCCGTCGCGGGCGAGGCGGGCGTGCAGTTTTTGTCGATCTCCGGCTCTGATTTTGTCGAAATGTATGTCGGCGTCGGCGCGAGCCGCGTGCGCGACCTCTTCGAACAGGCGAAAAAGGTCGCCCCCGCGATCATCTTCATCGACGAGATCGACGCCGTAGGCCGCCAGCGCGGCGCGGTAGCGGGCCTGCTTGCGGCCGAAACCGAAGATCGGCGAAGCGAGCGTCCCGGCGACATACGAGAAAGGCGAACGGAAAAATCCGCTCAGGGCGTCGTTTTCGAGACCGCCCGTCAGATTGAACGTCAGGCGCGGAAACCGGTCGGCGTAGGCCATGCCCGCCGAAGCCATCGCCGCACGGAGCCGCTGCTCGGAAGACCGGACGTCGGGACGGCGCTGCAACAGCCCGGAGGGCAGTCCGACGGGCAGGCTGTCAGCGAATTCGGCATCGGTATTCATCTTGCCGCGCACCACCCGCCGGTCGGGATTTTCACCCATGAGCAGCAGGATGCCGTTCTCCATGATCTTGATTTTGCGTTCGAGGTCCGGAATCAGCGCGGCCGTCGAGGCGTACTCCACCTTCGCCTGCTGATAGACCATTTCGGAGGTGAGACCGCCCTCGAACCGCAGCTGCACCTGATAGAGTCCCTCGCTGCGCGTAATGAGCGTACGCCGCACGATCGACAGCTCGTTATCCAGCGCGATGAGGTTGAAGTAGGCCGCGGCGACGGACGCCACCAGCGTCATGCGCATCGCCCGCCGGTCCTCGACCGAAGCGAGGTATTCGGCGCCCCCTTTGCGTTTGGCCCAGCGCAGGTTGCCCCACAGGTCGGCCTCCCAACTCAAGGTGGCTTTCACGTCGAACTCGGCGTCGCCCTTGTGCGCTTCGCCGTAGTAGTCGTTGGTCTCGTAGTCGGCAGCGGCCAGCCCGCCCAGTGACGGCAGCCGGGCCGCCTTGCTTACGCGGTAAAGCTCCTCCAGCTGGCGGATGCGCGCTTCGGCCGAGAGCATGTTGCGGTTGCGGTCGAGCGTGCGGCCGATCAGCCGGCAGAGCGTCGTGTCGGTGTAGACCTCCCACCACTTCCGGTCGCTCAGCGTCAGCGTGTCGCTCTGCCCGGCGACGATCTCCGCGGGCATGTCGAGCTGCGGAGCCTTGCACTTCTTCTGCACGGAGCAGCTTCCCGCCGCGAGCAGCAGAAGCACTCCGAGGAGATATTTTGCGCTTCG
>OISS01000511.1_pt1 | contig 8093 bp, 10 predicted proteins | sample 1586511 | NCBI WGS metagenome assembly OISS01 (sample SAMN02675049, study PRJEB24791) | human gut metagenome, SKBSTL061 | isolation source: stool | host: Homo sapiens | place: USA
TAGATGGTTGATACTGTGGGCACGGTCTACCCGTTTGCCCGATTGTCGGAAGCAAATAAAACGATAATAACAAGTGCTGTGAAACGGACGGGTCCGATTGGCGGGGTTTGCCGTGTTATTCATATTGTTGGATCAGTCTGACGGTGATGACTTCACAAATATACGCACCGGAAATTTCCCACTCTTCGGGAACGGATCTGAACGTCTGTTTACTAAAAGCAAATGAATATTAAAATCCGATTTCCATGACATCTGATGACATATAATGACATCTGATGAAGGGGCGGAACCATATCCGGGAACAATCATTTACTTTGCAGATGAAACAAGTACGCATATGGTGTCAAAGGTAGTCATCCTGTCTTGAAATTCAGGACGTTCCGCCGGGATTCACTAAATTGCGGAACGGAATCCGGATCCGAAAAGAGAATGAAACAGATGTCAAACCTGAAATTACAGTGATTATGGAAATAGTGAACATTGAGGCAAGGACCTTCGAGGCGATGCTCTCGGCCTTCCGGACGTTTGCGGACCGGCTGGACACCCTCTGCCGGCTGTACGGCGACATGGAGGAGAAGAAATGGCTGGACAACCAGGAGGTGTGCCTGCTGCTGAAGGTCAGCCCGAGAACCCTGCAGACCCTCCGTGACAACGGCACGCTGGCATACACACAGATCTGCCACAAGACATATTACAAGCCCGGGGACGTGGAAAGTATCATCCGGATAGTGGAGGAGCGCCGCAAGCGGGCTGAAAGTATGGGAAGGTCGATCTGAAAGGCCATGAAAAACGAATGTCGAACAAAAAAAAGATCAAGTCATGATGAATACCGATAACCGTCTGCTCACCCGTGAGAGCAGCGAGCATATAAGAGAGTTCTTCTCCACCGTCGAACGTCTCTCCGTTTCCATGGAGCGTCTCTTTGCCGGCAGGTCACCGGCGATGGCGGGCGAGAACTTCTATACGGACCGCGAACTGGCTGAAAAGCTGAAAGTGAGCCGCCGCAGCCTGCAACAGTACCGTGACAGCGGTCTGCTTGCCTTCACCCGGCTGGGCGGCAAGATACTGTACCGTTCTTCCGACATCGAGAAGCTGCTTGACGGCTGCTACCGGGAGGCGAGAACCAGGCCGGAGGAACTTTAGAAAAGTTCCGTACGGGATCGTGAATGAAGGGGCGGTCGGTTGTCATACCGGTCGCTCCTTCATTTTCTTTCCACCGGATGAACGACTTTAATTTGCTCGTAAAATACTTATACACAGAGTGTTTTTTTTCTTTATGAATTATGATCCGGTGACAACATTGGCATAACATGGCGGGACATGGAAACATTTTTCCGATATGGCAATAAGATACGGGGATTCCATTATAAAAAAAGACTCTTATTTTATTATGTCATTATGTTATTCTGAAATTGGGGCGGGCCGTTCGTGTACCGGTGGGACGATCCGTTTCCGTAATGGCGGCACATTCCGTACTGGTATCATTATCCTCCGGCAATGCCGTTTCCCGGTCTTTTCGGAGTGACCTTATGCCGGCCGGTGACAACCGCATGTCCGTGTGTAAACATGGCGGCGCATAAAAACAGGCACATCCTCCGGGCTCCTGTCCCGTCGGATGCACCTGTCTCCGTCATGTCATATACAGCCGGACTCCTCCGGCCCATGCCTCTATCTGAGTATCGGATTCGAGAGCAGTATCTTGTAATAGGCCACTCCGCCAATCTCTACCGGCATCCTCGCCATCATGAACTGCACGCTCTTCCTCTCCACCTTCGCCTGCCGCATGAGCCTCTGCACGATAAACCCGGCCGAGAACCTTGCGCATCTTTTATCCTTCCAGACGATGAACCCCTCGCTGTCGTCGGCCCGGCAGATATACCAGTCACCCGTCTCGTCATCGTGGGCGAAGTTCACCCGTCCACCGCCGAGGATTCCCAATTCGATTGACATCGTCTTTGACAGATAGACGGTCCCCCTGCTGTCAAGGTTGATGGTCCGCTTTCCCTTGTATGTGACTTCCTGCGGACGGGAGTTTTCCCTGTTGTATACTATCAGTGCCATAATTGTCTTTCTTTTATCGGTTGAACTGTTTTCGTTTTTTTCAATACATGAAGCTTTCCACCGCCAGCATCTGACTTCTCCATGCGAAACCGCTGTGGGTACGTACCGCGTCCACTATCCTGCATACTTTCTGCGATATGGCCGATGCCGAGATACCCATGCATTCCGCCAGTGCCTTGAACGAGAACTGCGCCTCATAGAACCTGAGCATGAACATCCGGTACTCCTCGTAGGAGAACTTCTGCCTTACGAAACGCAGTATGTCTCTTACCAGCCGCTCGCACCCGTTCAGGTCGTCCTCGGAAAGGAATTTTGCCTCTTCGCCACATCGGAGGAAGAAATCATCTTCAGGGTGTGCATACCGATTCTCCCTTTTAATCTTTACCAGGGCCGCCTTTTTGTAGCATCCGATGAAATACGCGTCATAGTCCGTTATGTCCTTTCCGGGAACCAGCACCTGCCTTCTTACAAAAAGGTAGGTGTCATGGAAATTGTCCTCGTCCAGCATTCCGTACCGGCGTAACGTCCCTCTCAACCTGTCATAGGATTTTGTGAACCACTCGTTGAACAGTCTTTCCTTTTCTGCGCTCTTGTCTGCCATAGCTTTATATTTTTTTGAGTTATACATGGCCTACACGGGTAGGCATTCTTATTTCTTGTGCTTCCTCCAGTTTGTTTTTCGGCGGTCTCCGGCAAGGCTTGCCGTGAAAAAATACGCTCACGCGAAGCGTGAGGAAGATTTTTTCACGTGCAACCAGCCCGAAGGGCCGCCTTGCGGGACCGGCCTGAAAAACAACTATTTTTGCCGCAAGAAATGAGGATGATGGATTCCTTCCTTCTATCTATTGTCTGTCCGGTGAGAATTTAGATTCCATGCAGCTTTTCTGTCTTTGGTATGTTTGGAGAAATATTCAAGGATACGAAATGAGAACGGCAATACGTGATGTTGCGGAAGGAGCAGATATGGGATTGGAAACAGGAAGCGTGCCCGGGCTTTCATGCAGTTTATACGGCGGTGTTGATTTTGGGGAGGATTACAGGGAAGTGACAGGAAAGTCGGCCGTTCCGGAGAAATTGTATGTGTACGTTGTTCCTTCCGAAATACGGAGTCTTTTAAAATCATGGAAGACCTCATTCGGGAGTGTGTCTCGATATTTGCCTGAGACAAAATTATAAGTCGCCTATTCATGGATAAGTATTTGGAATATATCAACGACATGCTACGATGCAATAAAGAGAATCGGAACGGCAGACTGAAACTCGCAATCTGCTGATAATGCGGACTATTCTAAAACAAGTGTGGAAAACTTGAAGACATCCGACGGAAAACCTTGGAAAAAGAAGAACCGGACAAAGTCTCCGCCTTCAAAATAATGCTCTATTATGCCACAGGTGCGGCATTACTTGTCATTCCGGATTGGCTTCCCATGAAATCCACCGCCCGCCATCAAGAAAACGGCCGGTGCCATATGGCAGGTAATCGTAGCGACAGCCTGTCTTTGGAACCCGTTGTCACCCTAAAGGATTTTACTGATATATTATTATGTCAGTCCTTTTTCAAATCAAAATACAGCAAACGGGTTTTCAAAGGTTCATCTTGCGGAATATCATAATATTGCTTTTCTATCACGTCTGTTTTATAGAGTGGAACGAAACCGTTTCTTTCATAATACCTGAGAATCTTTTCCTCATTGTATGCATCCACCACGATAAAACGGCATCCTGTCTTGTTGTCCTCATGACGGAACCAGTCTTTTATGAAAGCCATCAGTTGCCGTCCTACGTGGCTTGATGTACCCTGATATTCCAGATTGACCCCCAGTCTTCCTATCAGCACGGCCGGATAGCTGCGTCCACGTTTAGGATTTACAATATTGCGTTGCAGCCTGTTTTTATCATTGGGGGATATTAATCTGGTCTTGATACTGTCATTGGACAAGGTAAACAAGGCCACAATACGATGCGGGATTTCAGTCGTCACCCAACAATATGTTTTCCCAAGGAGTTCATCCGCATACAGATCGGCATCATTGAGAAAAAAATCATCAAGGTCATTCTCGCCACAAGTGAAAGGAAGGCAATTCCTCCGTACTTCCTTGTTATAGGCAAGCATGACACAATCATCATATAAAGAAATACCGTCCATTGCTGTTAATTGAACCGGAATGAACGGGATTTCTCCAATACTTTTCGCAACCGTTTCTTTGCCTCCACTGATAACCGGGGTGTTACCTTTGCGGCGTTCTTGTCTGCACTGCGTACGAAATCTTCCGCCGTAACGCCCTCCAAAACCGGAATGTTCTTGATAGTTATAGCCATAATATTATTTTTTGCAAAAATACAACTTTGTTGTTATACAGCCAAATAATAGCCCGTCTTCCACTCTTTTTTCCGGAATGTTCCTCCATATCCGGAAAAGTCTGTGTCACGCCACCCGTTGCGGTAAGCCGTTTTTCTCAAGGAAAGGGCAGGCAATACCGGCGGACGTGGATATGGGCAAAACAACCCGCATATGCAATGCAGAGGGAGCAGGAGAGCCTTCACCACAGCCGGAGAGAAAAGTGGTTTCATGCCGGGGTACGGCATGAAAAGGGGGCTCCCGGACAGTTCTTTTCCTTGTCGCACATGCACTACGTCGGTCGCAGTTTTCGCCTTCTGAATCCCTCTTACGTCCGTCCCTGCGCTTTCGGAGCGTTTTTCCGGCAGAAAATTTCGCCGTACGGAAATTTTCTGCCGGAAACCGAAGGGAAAACGCGGAGTCCCGCAGGGACGGACGAACTTTGATGAGGAAGGGGAAAATCATCCGTTTCATAAATACCATTTCCTCAGATGGCATCGCATATTTCCTTCTCCATCTTTTCCAGCTTATGGGACAGGATTTCCATGTCGCTGCTGATCTTCTGGTTGGTTATCCGGGCATATATCTGGGTGGTTTTCAAATCCGTATGACCCAAAAGACGGCTTACGGTCTCGATGGGCACACCGTGCGAGAGCAGCACGGTGGTGGCGTTCGTATGCCGGGCAACATGGTAGGTCAGCCGTATCTTGAAACCGCACTGCCTACCAAGTTCCTTCAATATGACGTTGCATCTGCTGCTGCTCGGTACCGGAAATACATGATCGTCCTTGGACAGCCCCTTGTACTTCTCTATGATGCGCCTGGGAACGTCCAGCAGGCGGATGTTGGACTCGGTGTTTGTCTTGCGACGGCGGGTGATGATCCAGAGGTTGCCGTCGAAGAAGGTCTGGAGCCGGTCGGTCGTCAGTGCCTTCACGTCCGCGTATGCCAGTCCGGTGAACACAGAGAAGATGAAGAGGTCGCGTACCAGTTCGCAGGTCCCGCTTTTCACCGGGGTCTCCATCAACGTCTGTATCTCACGCTCCGTCAGGTAGCCTCGGTCAACGCTCTCGGGGGAATTGATGTACCCGGCGAAGGGGTTGAAGGGAAGCGCACCGCTGTTGCGGGCGATGGAGATGACGTGCTTGAGCCCGATCATGTAACCCCATACGGTATTGGTGCGGCATTTCTTCTCCGTACGCAGGAAATACTCGAAGTTGTTGATGAAGGTCAGGTTGAGTTCCTTCAGGGGGATGTCGTCACGGCGGTATACTTTCGGGACGAACTCGCAAAGGTGCCTGTATATGGTACGGTAGCGGTTGTATGTTCCCTGCACGCGGCTGTGTCCCACTTTCTTGATGAACTCCTCGTTGTGCTGCTCGAAGAGCTTCAGCAGCGTCTCGCGTTTCACGCCCAGCCCGAGGCAGGCGTCCCTCAGCCTGGCGGCGGTGACATAGCCGTCGGACTGCATCAGTTCCTGGTAACGGCGGTTCACGTCCACGCGTATCCGGTCAACCGCCGCATTGATTTTCTGTGCCTCGACGCTCTTGCCGGTGGCACGTGCCGTTTTCACGTCCCAAAGTTTCGGGGGTGCGTCCAGCTTGCAGCTGAACTGCTTGATTTCGCCGTCTACCGTAAGACGGCACATCAGGGGGAGATAGCCGTTGGCTCTCTCGCTGCCCTTCTTCACGTAGAAGAGGATTTTGAAGGTCGATCTGCTCATACTCGTTTTCATACTTTTTTGATCGTTACAAAGTTAATATCAAGCGAGTTGTCCTCAGGTATGAAAAACTGTGCAAATTACTGAAATAGAATCTGTTGTGCCGTTTCTTGTTCCTGTTATATCAGTAACGATATGGGAACTGAAGTCTTTCGCAGCTTTTATCGGACCTCCTTTTTCAGCTTATGCAGTATTATGAGTTAAACACCTAACCACTTAATAGACTGCATTTTTGCTGTATTATCATCAACCTTGCTTTTTCTTTCTGCGTTTACTTTAATTTTTTCACTTCCTACATAACGGTAGTCAGCACCCTTTTCCTCCCGTGCATACAATAGGACAGTAGAAGGCAAATTAACAAAATATAAAGTATCGTCCCCCTCTGTTTTTCCAATAAATTCAGCGGCTATAAATTCTCCAGGCCCTTGTCCCCTGCTTCCAAAGCTACCCACTCTTTCGCCTGTCTGTTCCTCTAGAATCTGACAAATAGGTTCACCAGGAAGTTTACAACGTTGAACCATAAGAATTCCACAATCAAGAGAAGAGAATGCAACCAACTCATTGGACATAATTTCTTTATCATAATAAAAGCCATAGATCGGTTTGGTGGGAATAGATAAAAAGTCATTTCCTTTGTTACTGACACAGGAAATAAAAAAAGGATGGCAACAATCGAATAATACAATTTTATTTTAATCATAATTTTAATACTCTTCAAACGGGACAAAACAAATGCTTAATGCCTATTTATTTTGTCCCGTATTACATAAATGTCTAATTACTCAGGAATGGTATATCGATTTACCCAATTTGCTTCCTTACTTGTCTCAATAATAACAGGTTTTCCCGGAGGACCTACAACGAGTTCATAACAACGTGAATTACGTTGATACATACAATCCTTCGTACCTAAAGTCAAGGCCTCCACATTTGACAAAGCTAAATCGGACAATTCTTCTTTGTTTTGAGAACCATACAAAACATAACTTCCACCAACTGCCAATGAGGCAATCAATGCCATTTTAAATGTTCTTTTCATAATATATTTTTTAAAGTTTGAAATAGGGATATCTTATGATGATTCAAAGAGGTATAATGAAAAAGATACCGTCTGTCCCTATCATCAGAAACAGACCGTCCACGAAGGCCATTTAGCTTGATTGTACTTGGAGGTGAATGTTTTCATAGTATCACTTTCTACAAAGAATATAAAAAGTTTCCACTTAAACAAACATTTCCGCTTTTATTCTACAATATAATTATCATAAAAACATTTGTATCCTCCTCGATTCATGCTCACACCTCACCTTTTTGTGCATATTTTCTCCTCATATCCTTTTGTTGCTCAAATTGTTTAAGTAAATTTGTCGCCAGAATATTACTAATACCAAATATATTAAAGTATATGAGTTTAAAAATTGTAGTACTGGCAAAACAAGTTCCCGACACACGCAATGTGGGGAAAGATGCCATGAACGCTGACGGTACTATCAACCGTGCGGCACTTCCGGCTATCTTCAATCCGGAAGACCTGAACGCCTTGGAACAGGCACTCAGACTGAAAGACACACATCCCGGCTCTACGGTAACTATCCTGACCATGGGCCCCGGACGCGCTGCCGAAATTATTCGTGAAGGTTTATACAGAGGAGCAGACAATGGATATTTATTGACCGACCGTGCTTTTGCCGGTGCTGACACGTTGGCCACTTCATACGCCATCGCTACGGCTATCTGCAAAATAGGCGAATGTGACCTGATTATCGGTGGCCGTCAGGCTATCGACGGTGATACCGCACAGGTAGGTCCGCAGGTAGCAGAAAAGCTGGGATTAAGCCAGATTACTTACACCGAAGAAATTCTAAACGTGGACGAAACTGCCCGCCGCATCACCGTAAAACGCCACATTGACGGAGGGGTAGAAACTGTGGAAGGTCCTCTGCCTATTGTACTGACAGTGAACGGAAGTGCAGC
>OISS01000512.1_pt1 | contig 8068 bp, 8 predicted proteins | sample 1586511 | NCBI WGS metagenome assembly OISS01 (sample SAMN02675049, study PRJEB24791) | human gut metagenome, SKBSTL061 | isolation source: stool | host: Homo sapiens | place: USA
AACGAGGCCTACAGGTCCTCTTCCGCATCATACACGCTGTTCGTCGACGAGAGGCCGGTGTCTGGAGTAGATATATACGAGATGGTGACGGATGCCTCAACGCTCAAGGCCGGGGACAAACTAATATTCGTATATCAAAATGCGACAATTGAGCATGGAGGGGGAGTACCGTCGGCAATGGGGCCAAAAGACACAAACAATTTCAAAACAACGGCGGTTTCTTTCCTTGACGGGAAACATACCAATATTATAAAGGTTGAGGAAGACAGGGCAGCAAACGTAGCGGTAATGGTGCTTGGCGGAACAGCGGGAGCATGGAATTTCCATACAAAAGATGGTTATCTGTGTGTTCCGCGTGATGCAAACACATTGGTAACAACCGGGACTGTTGATGATAAAGTCACAGCGACCATAAAAATTGTGGACAACAATGATGCCAAGGTTACTTTCACAAAATTCGGTCGGATTGTGAAATACAACAATACCTCTAGTACTAGCTTGTTCTCAACTTACAAGAGCACCAACAAATTCCCGCTGATAAAGATTTACCGTAAGAGCGACAATGCGGCAATCACTTTTGCCAACGCATCGGAGGAAATAACATACGGCGACAACTACAAGGCACAGACACCGGAGTTCAGCGGTGACGCGAGCACTCTTGTTTACACGAGCAGCGATGAAACGAAGGTGAAGTTCCATGGCAGCAACGTGATTGACATACTGGCACCGGGAACGGTGACGATAACGGCGGCAGTACCAGGAAATGCGGCAAGCGGCAGCTACGAGCTCACGGTGAACGCTCCGTCAGACGGACACGAGATAAACCTCACGTTCGGCGCGGCAGGTTACCTGACATGGGTCGCCACGGCCGACATCGAATTCTCGCAGACGGACGGCGTGACGGCATACCAGATAACCGGGGCCACGGCGGAGAAGGTGACTGCCGAGGAGGTGGCAGGCGTCCCGCAGGGCGCGGCGGTGCTGCTGAAAGGCAACGGCACGGTGACGCTGAAGCGCACCACGGGCATTGCGCCGCTCGCAGGCAACAAGATGCTCGCATGCACTGACGCCTCTGTGACGGGCATGACGGGCAGCGAGACATCCACCGACATCTATGTGCTCGGCAACGGCGGCAGCGGTCTCGGCTTCTACATGTTACGGAACACGCTGCAGGCCGGCAAGGGCTACCTCCGTATAAACGGCGCGGCAGGTGGCGCAAAGCCTTCGTTCGTCGGCTTCGAGGAGACGACGGGCATTGACGCCACAGCCGCCGATGCTGACGGCGACGGCGCATACTACACACTCCAGGGCATACGCGTGACGAAGCCGCAGAGAGGTGTCTATATCAGGAACGGCAGGAAAGTGATTGTGAAATAAGAAACATAAAACGCAACAATATGAAAAAGAAAACATACAGCGCGCCGGAGGTGTGCAATGTGGAATATCCCGAACTTATGGATGGCCTTTTCGTCTTCTTCAGCAAAAAGCCGGGCTCCATAGACGGCAATACCGGCGGCCCGTTGGCAAAGCCCACTGACATTGAGATTGAGGACGAGGAGGACGAGGAGAAAAATGAGAACCCGCTCCCGATTTACAAATACAAGGCCTGGCAAGACTGACCGCCAGCGTGTTGAGCAAAAAGAAGTATGGAAGCGGACCCCTGCCGGCAGGTGGAAGTCCGCTTCCATACTTCTTTATTGCGGTCTGGCAGGCGTGTCCGTTTTGGCATGGACTTGCGCAAAGCTTAACCCAAACCGGTCATTACAACACAGATTTTCCTATTTCATCTTGGCAACCTGTTCCCCGTCTGCTTGCAGCCGCTTGCCGGCATCTTGCCCGTCGTTTTTTCTTGACGCAGCCAGCTGCGCCTGCAAAAAAACAACAACCAACCTGCCTGGGCAACCGACTACAATCAGTCCGGGCTCTGATGACCGATTTGGGTTTAACGTATTTGACATTTATTAAGGCGAAACTTATGTTCATTTATGCGATTAGAGTCCAACTTGTTAATAGTTGCTTTGAAATGTTCCATAGAATTGCTTGAATATGTTGCGTGGAAAGTACTCACTTTTGATTTTCTGATAATAGGATTATGGTATGTCAATGGCCTTTTCTGGGTCAAACGTCAGGTGTTCTCCACTGAATACATATCCCAATTGGTTGGATAAACACATCGTTTTGCCAATCTTTGTATCAACGTTGTGATGTGAGTGCCCATATATCCAATAGTCAATATCGCTGTCCTTGATGTACTCTCCCAACTCTACGGTAAATGCTCCGTTGGCTTTGCTGTCTTTAAACCTTGAATCCTGCATACGGAATGACGGTACATGATGAGTGATGACAATCTTGTTTTTAGCCTTGCTCTTGCTGACAGCATCTTTCAAGAACGTCAGACATCGCTCATGTTCATGATTGAAGGTGGAGAATGTCAGCAACTCACCATTGTATAGAATACGCCGGAAGTCGCTTACAACTTGTTCGGTATGGTATGCCTCGTTCAATGGTATCTTGCTCCATAACGTAGATACAATGATATCTACATCTTCTAAATGCACGACGGCGTTGTAGTAGCTGTGAACATTAGGCCGAATATTCATGCAGAAACCGTCATCGATAGTGGCGAGGTCATAGTATTTATAGAACTCATGATTGCCCATGCAGGCTATGACTTGCTCGTAGTTTCCTGATGCCCAATCCCAGAAGGGATGTTTGGTGTAGTTGTCGTCGCCCAGATAAGCAATATCGCCAGCCAGCACAAGAACATCCCCCGTCACTTTAAGCGAGTGCTCGCGCAAGTATCGCCAGTTGTCTGCAAATTCGAGGTGCAGGTCTGATGCAAATTGTATTCTCATTGCTCTGAGGTGATGAAGAGGTTATCCAACTGTTCCAAGAGCGCTTCCACAAAAGCAGTGTCCTGGTCAAGTGCGTTGGCCAAAGGTGAGGCAAGTACATCCCATTCTTCTCGAAGAGAGGCAACAAACTCTTTGATGCACGACACGATAGCCGTAGGTGCCTCTATATCTTCATTTTCTGTAATGACCACATTTTTCAGAACATCGGAACGGTGCTTCTTAATGTCACGGCTGTTTACATGCCTATCGGCTTTCTTGTCTTGCAAGAGGTTGAGATAAGCACGTGATTTCAGAGCAATGAGTGCAGCTGTATCGGCATGTCTAATTCCATCAGTCAGGATGCTGTGACTGATGGTAAAGTGATAGAAGTTGTCATCCATGATGATGGCACTAAGACTGGAGGCATCTCCTTCTGTAGGCAGCGGTTCAATTAGCAATCCTTTCGGTTCACCGAGAATGTCAGGATGACGTGACAACAGCTCAATCATCTCAGGGTAATCAGGTCGTCCGCCCAGAAAACGATACAATTCGTACTTGGGCGTTTCTCCATCTTTGGACTTTCGCTTTTCGGGGCGATAGCCAGCCTCTCTTACGAATTGCCAAAATCGAGAGGCAAAGTCTGGAGTCATCTTTTCTACAACCACAATCATGTCAATGTCGTGTGTGGCGCGAGGCCTCACGGTCGTTCCAGTCATTGCAATCTCACAAGCCGTTCCGCCAATGATGACATAATTTTCGGAATAGGCTTCAAATGCTTCACGAAATTTCTCTAATCCTTCCATTGTATATGGGTAATTAAGCGTTCAACTTCACCTTCCACTCTTGGGTCGGTATCTTCCTTTAGACTGATGGCCAAAGATAGTTTGTCCACCCAGTCAGGGCTGCTTTCTTTCGGTGCGATGGGTTGGTATTTCCACACCTCGATGACTACATCACCGTCATATTCGTTCAAGCCAATAAACTTGCCATCTGCTTTAAGTGAGCGGAACTGCCTGACGCTCATCATTACCATACGTTCCGCATCGGGGTTGAGCATCGTGTAATGCGCCAAAGCGTTTGTTCCACAGATGGGGAAATGTTCCTCTGAGAGCAGTCTGTCGCAGAATATGCGTTGTTCAACAGGGTTGATGAGATATGGCTGTGCCTTATCCCACAATTCCTGGCCACATTGCTCAAAGTGGATGACCTTTCTTTTCGGACCGTCGGGCAGCTTGTGGCACAGCCCCAAGTCATCAAGGCAGGTAATGCCAAGCGTGATGCTGGCGTATGAATATGGCATCATATGTTCCAAGTCGCGAGCAGTCTTGCCCTCAATGCTCTCTATCTGCAGATGGTACAACAGCAGATACTGAGCCACAGGATTGAGGTGCTTGGCCTGCTTGCTCCTCCGAATACGTTCGTTGGCCACCAGCATCGGCAGATGGGCATACTTGTCCGAGACAACGAAATAAACATCCTTGTCTATCAACCGTTGTCTCTCGTATGCCGGACATGTGGGCAACAAGAATACCACAGGCAAGCCGGTCTTGGTACTGAGGTTGGCGGCGGTTATGGATAAGTGCCTCGGTGATGGAGCATTACCTTTTGGCTCTGCGAACAGCATAGCAAGACCGTGGTAATCTCCATCGAAGAATCTGAATGCAATGGATTCTCCGATGGTTATACCTTTAAGTGCCTTTTTACTTCGTTCCTGCAAAGGTATGTTCCTGCCTAATATGACAATATTCTTCATTTCTGCATTATTTTAATGCCTTATTAAAACGATGCAAAATTACTAATAATTATCGGAACGGCAAAACTTTCAGAAGAAAATATGTCAAATTACCCTCTTTTTTCAGATGTGTACCGTATATTTTGGTGTTAAAACAAGGAATAACGGGGTATATATGAAAGTTTTTTGTGGTTGATGGTGGAAGTAAGATAATAGTGACTGGATAAATCTGTTGATGTTTGTTGTATCAGTATGTAGCGGTACTGAAAGTCAATGCTTTGTGCTTGATATGCCGTATGTTGTCATGTGGCGTAATAGTATCTTCAAGTAGCAAATATTAGCAATATGTATATATAATAAAGTATAGGGTGCAGGCGGCAGAGTTTCCACCGCCCACACCTTATTGGTCAATGTCCGATGGCATCCGTGACATACTCCAAGTGCCCAGCAAACACCTCGTCCACATCAATTTCATGCTTATTCCCTCGGTCGTTCTTCTCGTCACTGATAAGGGTGATGTAGCCTTCCTTGTAAATCCGTGCCGCAAGAATAACCACATCACAAGGCTCATCCCAACAATAGGCGGCAATGATGGGACATTCACCCTCAAAGTGCCACTCATAGCCATCTTCCACCTTCTCGCCATAGAGACGCAGTGCTTGACGAAGTTCTTCCTGCTCACGTTTCTTCACCTCCTGCACACTCTCATAGATGGAGAAGTCTTTCAGTCGGGCATCACGGCTGACATGGATTTCCTCACCATCGGTCTGGCAGATACCATAGTCATGGAATTGCACTGGCACATAGTCGATGGGTGCTGCCATCCATGAAATGTTGTTCGGTGAATAACCATGCTCAACAAGGAACTGCTCTGTATCGTCCTCTAGCATGTAGTCGGGTACGTTCACTACTTCAATGCGCATGTTTGCGCTGTCCATTACGATAATCTTCATAGTTGTGCTTTGTTTATAGAGTTACACATTAGTCGTTGTCGTTATCATAGAGCCGTGAGAGGAACTTTTGCAGTTCCATGTCCTTGATGTCAGCCAAGGCACAAGGGGTGAACTCGGTGTCCTGCTCCACCAACAAATTGCCGAGCCCATACTCACTTGCATCATATTCGATACTTTCCATTTCGTTGGCCGACATATAGCCATACTCTGTTTCATGCAGTCCCACCACGATACCATAGAGCGTAAAGTCTCCTTCATCGGGCTGCCCTTCCAAGATATACCATCGGATGTTGCCGATAAAGAACACTGCGATGCACATAGCATCTTTCTTCTTTGCATCCTGCGAATACAGGGGATAACTGCCGAGAGCCTTAGCGAGGTCAGACGTAATCAGTCGGTTTGTTGTTGTCATTGTCTTTGCCATATTGCTTAAAATTTATTTTTTCCCTTTTATCAAGCCTTTGTCGGCTGATGTGACGGGAAGATTTTTCTGCTTTCTGAAGTGCGGAGAGGGCAAATGAGGCAAGACTGTCGTGAAGAATACGCTTTAAGCACCTGTGCCTAAAGGAAGATTGTTCACAAGACACGCCTTGCAGTTTGACAGCTCCAAGCTAACTTCGCAGAAAAATGATTCCCATGTCACAAAAAGCCGAGAATACAAAATGAAAAATGAACCTGTAGGTATTTTTACGACAAAAAAATGCAGGCTTCAGCTAAGAAACTTTCATCTACGAAAAAAGATTTCGTAGATATTTTGTACCTTTGCACCCGCATTTGGAAAAATGCGCTATCAAGAACAAATAATCCTATACGGAATGAGACAAATAGTGAACATAACAGAACAATTTCAGCAGACTGTTCATAGCTATCGACGCTTTGAACGGAACAGTTATGTTCATACATTTAGTAATTCATCAGGTATAGGACTTCCCCATCAGTCGAATCATAGCCGTTTCTATTGGGCATCATAGAGTGTCAAGGAGAAAGAGCGAAAGCAAAGATATAGTCGGAGCGTCCTTACCAGGAAACTCCGACTTTTTTCATGCTAATCAACAACCCCAAAAGAGAAACTGCTATGCCAGCGAATAAGAATGCTTTAATAAGGTACAAAACGATAGACAACTGTTTGAGAAACAGATACAGGAGATGGACTCTTGATGACCTCGTGGATGCTTGCTGTGAGGCCCTCTACGATATGGAGGGCATTACCAAAGGTGTATGCACCAGAACGGTGCAGATGGATATTCAGATTATGAGGTCAGACAAACTTGGTTATAATGCCCCCATCGAGGTGTACGACAAAATCTACTACAGATATGCCAATCCTGGGTATTCCATCACAGAGATGCCGCTTTCTATGGACGATTGTAAGCTCATAAAAAAGGCCATCACTCTGTTGATGGAGAAGGATGTGACCAAGATAGATGAGACTGCAAAGGTTTTGAAGAAAGTTGAGAATAGGCTAAATGCCATTTTGAACTTCGTATAATGAAAGGCTTCTTTTCATACATTCAAATCTGAAGAAGCCTTTTTCAAAATTGCGAGAGCTTCAAGTAGGATTCGAACCTACGACCTGCTCATTACAAGTGAGCTGCACTACCGTTGTGCTATTGAAGCGTTGTCGTAGTCGGTACGAGATTCGAACTCGTGGGGCAGAATGAAAATCTGCAATCCTAACCAATTAGATGAACCGACCGAGCATCGAGAGCCATCATACTTGTTTGAATGGCCGAGTCGCGGGTAAGGAAGAGCAAAGCTCCACCGACCATCATGGGAGTTTGACAGGTTTCGAACCTGCGACCACCAGAGCCACATTCTGGCGCTCTGCCAACTGAGCTACAAACTCCATATAAACTACTCCAGGTGGATTCGAACCACCACCTCCAGAACCGGAATCTGGTATGCGACCATTACACCATGGAGTAGCCTTTGTCGCCCCAGAAGGAGTCGAACCTTCGCTAACAGGACCAAAACCTGTTGTGCTACCGTTATACCATAGGGCATTCTCTGTGTTCAGGAGGTAGGACTCGCGCTCGACCTATGGTCGCTTTGCTCGCAAAGAACCTACGGAGCCTAATGGCTGCGGATTTACAGTCCGCCCTCGTTGCCGCTGGAGCACTCCTGAATGTTGGTGGAACCTCGTGGAGTCGAACCACGTTCTCAGGATTTTCAGTCCTGCGCATACACCAAGTCTGCCAAAGTTCCAATATAGTGACTCGTGAGAGATTCGAACTCCCGACCCCGACGTTCGTAGCGTCGTGCTCTGATCCAACTGAGCTAACGAGCCAAGTAAGCGGAAGCAGGAGGATTCGAACCTCCGGAACCAGTCGGTTCAACACGTTAGCAGTGTGTCGCTTTCGACCACTCAGCCATACTTCCGTATCGTTTACGGGTGCAAAGGTACAATGGCTGAATGAAGCCTTTTTTCGTAGGAGAAAAAACTTTTGTTGCAGGATGATTTTTTCCGGTGTTTCTTCGTTGAAGCAGATTACATATTACCCCAGTTCGGGATAACCGAGTGTCTTATACAATATAAATGCAGTGTGAAT
>OISS01000548.1_pt1 | contig 7769 bp, 9 predicted proteins | sample 1586511 | NCBI WGS metagenome assembly OISS01 (sample SAMN02675049, study PRJEB24791) | human gut metagenome, SKBSTL061 | isolation source: stool | host: Homo sapiens | place: USA
TCTTTCCCTACACGACGCTCTTCCGATCTGAATGCGACCGCCACCACGCCGGGGCCAGTGTGCGTGCCGATCACGCTGCAAATGAGCGTGGAGTCGAGCGAGTCCGCCTTGTCCTGCCAGATGTCGCGGCTGTCCTCGACATATTTTTTGAGATACGAATCGCTCAGCCCGCTGTATCCGAGGATGATCGGCTCGTCGAAGTCGATGCCGCCGCTCTCGTGGATTTTCTGCACGAGCAGGTTGTTGCCCTGCTTCGACCCTCTTGCCTTACCGATAACCTGAATCTCGCCGTCGACGACGGTGATGACCGGCTTGATGTTGAGAAGTCCGCCCGCAAACGCGACAGTCTTCGAGATACGCCCGCCCTTTTTGAGGTATTCAAGCGTGTCGAGCAGCGCGATGAGGCAAATTTCGTCGCGCTTTTTCTCCAGCGTTTCGGCGATGGTCTTCGCGTCCATGCCCTTGTCCGCGCACTCGAGCGCGTACTCGGCGAGGATGCCAGAGCCGATAGCCGCGCTCTTGCTGTCCACAACGTAGATGTTGTCGTACTCCGCCGCGGCGATGCACGCGCTCTGATACGTGCCGGAGAACTTCGACGCGAGCGTCACAACGACCGCGCTGTCGCCCACCGACGCAACGTCGGAGAAGATCGCGTCGAATGCCGCGGGCGACGCCTGACTGGTCGTCGGCAGCTCGTTGCGCTCGACAAGGAGCTCATAAAAGCGGTGCTTGTCGATGGTCACGCCGTCGATGAACTCCTCCGCGCCAAAATGCACCGTGAGCGGCACGATGCGAAAACGGTCCTTCATGCGCTCGGGCATGTCGACCGTCGAATCCACAATGATCTGAACACTCATGTTTTTCCTCCGTTATTGTCTGTCGCGGGCAGTCAAATCACCCGTCGTTTTCTTATGGGTATAGATCCGTTCCAAATTCTCGCTCACGAGCGCGAGCGCGCGGTACATCGTCTGCCGCTCGGCCTCGCTCAGGCCCTCAGATGCCGCCTCGACGATGCGCGTGATCTTCTCCCCGATCGCGCGGCCGACCGCCTTGCCCCGCTCCGTCAGGCGCAGTGGGCTCTTATAGCGCTTGCCCGCGCCGCTTGTGCAGGTGATGTAACCGTTTTTCTCGAGGTCGTCCAGCGAGCGGGAGATGGCCGCCTTGTCCTCATCGCAGCGCTCGCAGAGCTCGGCGGCTGTCATGCCGTCTCGCTGGGAGAGGTAGTAGAGGCAGGACACATGCGGCCCTTTCAGTTCGAAGTCCGCCATTTCGTCCGCCTTGATGCGCTTGATGCTGCGGCTAATACGCGCAATCAGGACGGTAAAGGTCTCAAAGCGCTCCTCCATTGCTAATTCTCCTTTTTCCTATTTGTTGACAAATCAACAGGCTCATCTATCATAGCGCATCGATGTTGATTTGTCAACAAGTTTGGTAAAAAAGAGAGTCTGCGCGATGCGCAGACTCTCTTTCGATATTCTATTTCGCATGCTCTCCTTTTGCGCTTTTCGGTCCGATTAAAACGCTTTTCCCTCAGAATGCCACGTGCATGAACAGTGCTACGCAGCACAGGATGACCGCGAGCGGCACGTAGACGAAGCGGCCCATGTTGTACCACAGCGCACCGCGCTCTTTCTTGCTGCCGGTGTTCACGGCGGCGAGCAGCTCGTCCTTTTTCATCACGTAGAACCACGAGATCGCGCCGAGCGTCGCGCCGATGGGGATAATATAGATGGAAACAAGGTCCATCCACGGGCCCCACTTGCTGATGGGCTCCATGAAAATGCCAATGCCGAGGCACAGCACACACAGGATCGCCAGCACCGCCGTGCGGCTGAGCTTGGGGAACTTGTGCAGCAGCGATTCCGCCACGGCCTCGAACATGTTCTGCAGCGAGCTCACGCCCGCGAAGATCATCGCAAGGTAGAGGATGATGGCGAACAGCCGCCCCATCGGGATATCCTGTAAAATGGTCGGCAACGTAACGAACAGCAGGCTCGGGCCCGCGCCGACGTCCAGCCCGTAGGAGAAGCATGCGGGGATGATGACGAGTGCCGCAACGACGGCGGCAATCGTGTCAAACAGCGCCGTGTGCTGCGCGACGCCGACGACGTCCTCGTCCTTCGAGAGGTACGCGCCGTACACGATCATGCCGCTGCCCGTGACGGAGAGGGAGAAGAACGCCTGTCCCATCGCCCAGATCCAGATCATCGGGTCCTTGAGCGCCTCCCAGCGCGGAGTGAACATGAAGCGGTAGCCCTCGCTTACGCCCGGCAGCATCGCCACGCGCACCGCGAGGATCAGGAAGATGATGAAAAACAGCGGCATCATGATCTTGTTGGTTTTTTCGATGCTGTGCGCGCCCAAATAGAGCGTCAGCAGCGTCCCCACGACCACGATGATGTGGTACGGAATGACGGAATACGGTGTGGAGGAGAACGTACCGAACCACGACGCGGTGTCCGTCGTCATCAGCGTGCCGACGAGCGAATCCACCAGCGCCTTTAAGATATATGTCACGATGACGGCGTAGCCGAACGCAATGCACAGCGAGCCCGCGAGCGGCAGCCAGCCAAGAAGGCCTCCGGCCTTGCCTGCGCCCTTGCCGCGCGTCGACCACGCTTTTTCATACGCGCCGAGTGTGCCCGTCGCCGCGTGGCGGCCCATGGCGAATTCCGCGGGCAGACCCACGTAGCTGAAAATGAAAACAAACAGCAGATAAATGAGCAAAAATGCCCCGCCGCCGTTGCTGCCAAGCTTGTTCGGAAAGCCCCAGACGTTCGCCATGCCGACCGCTGAACCGACGGATGCCAGAATAAAGCCCCACCGGCTCGCAAAGTTTTTGGTGTTCTTCATGTTTTCTCCCATCCAGGTGAAAAAATAACCGCGTAAGCATTCCTCGGCTCACGCGGGCATCAGCCTGTCTCTCATCAGATTTTGTACGCAGGATACACAACGCATGAAAATTCCTGCTCTTATGTTTTATACATTTTAATGCCGCTGCACAAAAAAGTCAAGCGCTCGAGCGGTTTATATTATGGCTGTTCCAGCCTTTTCCTCACCGGCGCGCGTTCTTCCCGCACCGCGGCACAAGGGTCTCGTAACAGCATCGCAGCAGATCTGTTCATATCTTTTATGATATGATCGCCGTACCAAAAGGAAAATGAGGCATTACAGGAGGATCATGATGAGCGCCTGCATCTTTTTCGCTTCCGATGCGCCGCTGCCGGAGGTCTTTCCTCCGCCGGAGTACGACTACCTCGCCATCAATGTGGACGACGGTACGATCGACGACGGCGGCGCGGACGACAACTTCGCGCTGCGCACTTACCCAGACAGTTTTCTCTATACCGACAAAGCCTTTGCCGTCTGCCTCGACTGGGCCTACTATACCGAGGGCCGCGCGCGGCAGCTGATCGACTACATTGGCTCTGCCCTCGAATTCGCGCCCTGCGTGGAACTCTGGCACGTCTGGCAGGGCGGCTTCTACTTGTTCGAGGGGCGTCCCGTCGTTCACCGCGCTGCTGTGCGATTCGATGAATTCGTCGTAGACGATCTGCGCGAGCTCGGCGAAACTGACCTCTGGAACAACAAGGAGACAAACCGGTTATCATTTTACTGCCTGTCCGTCACACGGTGAGCAGTATTTTCCATACTTTACAAAACGAGATGGCTCCCATGTCTCATTGCACCACATTCGCCGAAGCAGGCCGCCTTGTGGACGCCGGCCGCCGTGCACCGTTTCTCCTGACGCTGTGTGAGGAGGATGAAAATGAGCTGCACATCACCATCTGCTGCGCTAAAGCGGAGCCAAATGCACAGACTCCGTCCACAGGAAATGCTGCCCTCGACGACATTCTCGCGCACTGTACGCCGCTGTGCCCCGATGAAAACGCCAAGATCGAGCTCATCTTTGAAAATTACCTGCTCTATCAGGTGCGCAACGAATCCTACTGCGTATTTGACGCAGACGAAGTCCGCGGCGGCACCTATCTTTGCACGTTCGAACGGTCCAAACTGCTCGACTATCTTCCCCGTGCCATTGATGTCCATCTTATACCCGATGGAACGGACGCTCCCGCATCGTGGAAGCACTACGGCATTTACACGCAGAATCAGATCATCGACACCGTTGCCCCGTCCGAGCCCACGGTGCGCACGTCCTTTTGACGTACACGCGCATATATTATGTCAACAGATGTTCTATTCCATAAGACATTCAAAAAGAAAAAGCCCGTGTCTTGTGACACGGGCTTTTTGAACCTCGCAGTAGGGTGAGATTACTTGATCTCGACCTTCGCGCCAGCCTCTTCGAGCTGCTTCTTGAAGTTCTCGGCATCCTCCTTGGACACGCCCTCCTTCAGAGCCTTCGGAGCGGACTCGACGAAAGCCTTGGCCTCGGCCAGACCCAGACCGGCGATCTCGCGGACAGCCTTGATGACCTTGATCTTGGCAGCAGCGTCGAAACCGGCGAGGACGACGTCGAACTCGGTCTTCTCCTCGGCAGCGGGGGCAGCACCGCCGGCAGCGGGAGCAGCCATAGCAGCGGCGGAAACGCCGAACTCTTCCTCGAGAGCGTGGACGAGCTCAGAGAGCTCCAGGACGGTAAGGCCCTTGATTTCTTCGATCATAGCGGTAACTTTCTCGCTCATTGTAATGATCCTCCAATTTTAAGATATTTGTTTTAGTTTTTGAGTTGGGTGCAGACGATTACTCTGCGGAAGCTTCCTCGGCGGGAGCACCGTTCTTCTCGGCGATCTGCTTGAGGACGCAAGCCAGGCCCGAAATGGGAGCCAGCATGGTGCCAAGCACCTGTGCCTGCAGGACGGGCAGTGCGGGGATCGCGGCCAGAGCATTGACGGTGGCCATGTCGACGACCTTGCCGTCCATGAAGCCGCCCTTGATCTCGAACTTACCGTTGAGCTTCTTGGCAAAGTCGGCGATCACGCGCGCGGGGGCGACGGGATCGGCAGCGATGGCAAGAGACGTGGTACCGTTCAGCTGATCATCGAGCTCATTGAGGCCGACGTTGTTGAAAGCAAAGCGGAGCAGGGTGTTCTTGACAACTGCATACTCGACATCGTTCTTACGGCACTCAGCGCGGAGCTCGGTGTCTTCCGCGACGGTGATGCCCTTGTAGTCAACGATAACGCCGGCAGCTGCGCCCTGCAGCTTCTCGGTCAGAGAGGCCACGATCGCCTGCTTTTCAGACAGAACTTTTGCGTTAGGCATTTCTTGAGTTCACCTCCATTGGATTTTGCGGCACGCCTCGCGTGCCAGGGGAAAGAGGCGTTCTAAAAAGGAAACCGTCCTCATGCAGGACATGAGGACGGTAAAGCAATCAATAAATGTTTGCCATCCTCGGCAGGACTTACGAGACGAATCTCACCTGCTGTCTTTGGAACGCTCTAATAGTATATCCAGAGTTGGCAGCATTGTCAACCCCAAATATCGTTTTTTCCGCAAAATACCCCATATTTGCGCCGCGCACAGCGCAAATCATTTTTCTGACGACATGCGCGCCAAAAATAATCCAATTTGATTTTTCTGACGACATGCGCGTCAGAAAAATACCGCGGCTCAGCCGCGATCGCGCGGCGAGGCACAGAGCGGAGTGCGATCCTGAATCAAAAAAGCCCGAACGGGCTTTTTTGAAATCTTTTAGATCTTTGCGGTGTTCATCTTGACGCCGGGGCCCATGGTGGAGGCGGCGACGCAGGACTTGATATACTGGCCCTTGGAAGCGGCGGGCTTGGCCTTGATGATAGCACCCATGAGAGCGTTGAAGTTCTCAGCGAGCTTCTCGGGGCCGAAGGAAACCTTACCGATGGGGCAGTGGATGATGTTGGTCTTGTCGAGACGATACTCGACCTTACCGGCCTTGGACTCCTGAACAGCCTTGGCGACGTCGGGAGTGACGGTACCGGCCTTCGGGGACGGCATCAGGCCCTTAGGACCGAGCACCTTACCGAGACGGCCGACAACACCCATCATGTCAGGGGAAGCGACGACGACGTCGAAGTCGAACCAGTTTTCCTTCTGGATCTTCTCCACCAGGTCCATCTCGCCCACGTAGTCGGCGCCGGCGGCCTTGGCAGCCTCGGCCTTGTCGCCCTTGGCGAACACCAGGACGCGGACGGACTTGCCGGTGCCGTTGGGCAGCACGATGGCGCCGCGGACCTGCTGGTCAGCGTGACGGGAGTCGACGCCCAGCTTGACGTGCAGCTCGACGGTCTCGTCGAACTTGGCGGAAGCGGTCTTGCAGATCAGGCCGAAGCCCTCTGCGGCGTCATACTGAGTGTTCTTTTCGATCTGCTTTGCAGCATCCTGATACTTTTTACCTCTAAACATTGTTCACACCCTCCTTATTCTTCGACGACAACGCCCATGGAGCGTGCGGTACCGGCGATCATGCTCATCGCGGACTCGAGAGTGCTCGCGTTGAGGTCACGCATCTTCATCTCAGCGATCTTCTGGACAGAGGCCTTGGAAATGGTAGCGACCTTGGTCTTGTTGGGGACGCCGGAGCCAGACTCGATGTTGCATTCCTTCTTGATGAGGACGGCAGCGGGAGGAGTCTTGGTGACGAAGGAGAAGGAACGGTCGGCATACACCGTGATGACAACGGGGATGATGAGGCCCATGTCGTTCTTGGTGCGCTCGTTGAATTCCTTGGTGAACGCAGCGATGTTGACGCCGTGCTGACCGAGCGCGGGGCCAACGGGGGGTGCGGGAGTTGCTTTGCCTGCAGGGATCTGCAGCTTAACGTAACCGGTGATCTTCTGTGCCATGAGAGGCACCTCCTTAATATTGAATGTGGTAACGACCGGCGATTCCGGCCGCCCTTGGCGAGACTGAACGTCTCTCCCACGTTTGCCGCATACGCGGCTCATCGCTTTTAGCGGTGATTACGGTTCTACGACCTCGACCTGATCGAGCTCCAGCTCGACCGGCGTTTCGCGTCCGAACATGGACACGACCACGCACACCTTGTTCTTCTCTGCGTCGATCTCTTCGACCGTGCCGAGGAAGGACGAAAGCGGGCCGTCGGTGATCTTGACCTGATCGCCGACATTGTAGCGCACGACGATCTCTCGCCGTTCCATGCCGAGCGCCAGGACTTCCTCTTCCGTCAGAGGAATGGGTTCATTGTTCGCCGTGCCGACAAAGCCGGTCACACCGCGAATGTTGCGGATCAGATGCCAGGTGTCGTCCGTCATGATCATCTTGACGAGCACATAGCCCGGGAAGACCTTGCGTTCGACTTCCTTCATATCGCCCGAGTCGGTCACTTCCGTGACGGTCTCCAGCGGGATCTGGATGTCGAGGATCATGTCCTCCAGATGACGGTTGGCGACGAACTTCTCGATGGCCGTCTTGACTGCGTTTTCATAGCCGGAGTAAGTATGCGCGACATACCACTTAGCATTATCAGCCATGACTGCTCTCCTGTCAGCCCGCGAGACCGATCAGCAGGTGCACTGCGGAAACGGCCACGTAGTCGAAGATCCAGATGCAGGCGCCGACGACGAGGGAGCACAGCAACACAGTGCCGGTGTTCTTCGCAGTGGTGGATGCGGTGGGCCATACGACCTTTTTCAGTTCGCTTCTCATTTCACGGAACCACTTGCTGCGGTCCTTTTTCTTCTTTTCTTCTGCCATGTTTCAACAGCCTTTCCTAATTACTTGGTTTCGGTGTGGACGGTGTGCTTCTTGCAGAAGGGGCAGTACTTGTTCAGCTCAAGCTTGTCCGGGGTGTTCTTCTTGTTCTT
>OISS01000591.1_pt1 | contig 7286 bp, 5 predicted proteins | sample 1586511 | NCBI WGS metagenome assembly OISS01 (sample SAMN02675049, study PRJEB24791) | human gut metagenome, SKBSTL061 | isolation source: stool | host: Homo sapiens | place: USA
CGGCTCTTGGCGCGGAGATCCGCCGGAGCGGTGCTTAAGCCGTAAGGCGGGAATTATGCGGTATTGCCCTCATGCCTATTTTGACCCAGAAAGGGGGCTGCGGTGCCCATGCTGCCCAACCAGATGTTCAATGCCGTTTTAAGCAGCCTGCGTACATTTGACCCGCTGTCCGATACGCTGGACATCCTTATTATCTCCTTTGTCTTTTACCAGCTGCTGCAATTCGCGCGCAAATCCCGCGCGGGCCAGCTGGTCAAGGGCATCATCCTGATTCTGGTTTTCTACGGTCTGGCTGTCATGCTCAACCTGAAAACCGTCACCTGGGTGCTCAACAACGTCATCACCATCGGCTTTATGGCCGCCGTCGTCATCTTCCAGCCGGAGCTGCGCCGCACGCTCGAGCGCATGGGGCAGTCCACAATGTGGGCCAACCTTCTGGTCGGGAACCGCCGCAGTGACCCGTCGCTGCGCGGCGCGTGGCAGAGCGCCGTTGTGGCCATCTGCGACGCGGCGGAGCAGCTGTCCGACACACGCACCGGCGCGCTGATGGTGCTGGAGCGCAACAACAATCTGGATGAGATCATCCGCACCGGTACGCCGATGCACGCCGATGTCATCCCCGAAATGCTCGGCACGATCTTCTATGAGGGCACGCCCCTGCACGACGGCGCTGTCGTCATCCGCGACGGCGTCATTGTGGCGGCGGGCTGCGTGCTGCCGCTGTCCAACAACCTCGAGATGGGCAAGGACATGGGCACCCGCCACCGCGCGGGCCTCGGCATGAGCGAGAACTCCGACGCCATCGTCGTCATCGTCAGCGAGGAGACCGGCATCATCTCGATGGCGAAGAACGGCGTGCTCATCCGCCGCCTGGACCGCCAGAACCTCTTCAACCTTCTGCAGGAGGAGATCGTTCCCCCCGCCGAGGACGAGGAGACCAATATCTCGCCGCTGCAAAAGTTGCTGCGCAAGGGAGGTGCACTGAACCATGCCAAACCCGAATAACCCTCTCGCGCCGGGGCTGAACGGCGCCGCGCCCAAGGGCCCGCGCACGATCTGGGATAACCCGGTGCTTTCCGCCGTTCTGGCAATCATCATGGGCTTTGCCATGTGGATCATCGTTACGGTCTACATCGACCCCCAGGGCTCCACGACGGTGACCGGCGTGCCGATCAACTACACGAGCGGCGCGTCTACCTACACGGCCCAAGGTCTGGACATTGTGGAAAAGCCCGACATTGAGGGCGTGACCGTAAAAGTCGAGGGCAACAGCACGATCATCGGCAACATCCGCAGCGCCGACATCATGGTCTACCCAAGCTACGCCGGTGTCAGCGGCGCGGGCAAGGTCACGCTGCGCCTGCAGGCCCGTGTGACGAACACAACAGACTTCCCCGGTGACATTGAGTGTACGGTGGAAAGCCCGAGCACCATCGACGTCGTCTTTGACGAGGTCAGCGAAAAGACCGTTCCCGTCACGGTGGACGCCTCCGCGGTGACGATCTCCAGCGGCTATATGCTGAACAAGACCACCGCCGTGCCCGCCGAGATCACGCTGCGCGGCCCGACGAGTGAGCTGGATCAGGTGTCCAGCATCGTCGCCCCGGTCCAGGTGGACGGCGAACTGGCCGACACCACGACGGTGCCTGCTACGCTGGAGCTGCGCGACGAGGAGGGCAACGCCTTCACGCCGCAGTATACCTCGATGGAGAGCGACTCCGCCAACGTCACGCTGACGGTCTATCAGGTGCGGGAGCTGCCGCTGAAGGTGGACTTCATCGGCACACCAAACGGCTTTGACGTCGAGAGCCTGCACTATTCGCTGAGCCAGCAGACCCTGCGCGTGGCCGGTCCTGCCCGCACGATCAGCGCCTTGGAGGCCCTGACCGTGACGGACTTTGACCTGGCTCGTGAGTTTGAGCCGGGCCGCGACTACCAGCGCCTTATCGAGCTGCCCGCAGGCATCGTCTCGCTGGACGGCGTCACGAACGTCACGCTGGACTTTGACACGTCGGAGATGGCCTCGACAAAGCTGAACGTCTCGAACATCCGCGCCATCAACGTGCCCAGCAACTACGAGCTGCAGATCTTGTCCAGCATCGTCAGCGGTGTGACGCTCTACGGCCCGGCGGATGAAATCGAGGAGCTGTCCGCCGACAGCATCGTCGCGCAGATCGACTGCCAGAGCCTGAACCTGACCGTCGGCCAGCAGACGATTGCTGTCAGCATCCAGATCCCGTCGTCCAGCCGTATTTTTGCCACCGGCAGCTATACAGTCCAGTGCGAGGTCACGTCGAAGTAACGCGACGCAGTAGGGGCCGGGCATGCCCGGCCCCTACATGGCGCATACAAAATACCATCGTTTAAGGAACCTTATCTATGCTTTTAGTCCGCAACATCCGCCTGCCGCTGACCTGCCCCGACCCGGACGCCGAGGCAGCGGCGAAGGCACTGGCCATTCTCCGCGTGCCCGCCCGCCGGGCGGCGCACTGCGGTGTGGCAAAACTCAGCGTGGACGCCCGGCACGGTACGCCGGTGCTTGTCTACACCATCGCAGTCACACTCAAGGACGAGGGTGAGGAATCGGCATTGGCCGGGGCCTCGCCCTGTGTCTGTTATACACAGCCGCCGAAATTCGACTTTACAACGGGGAAAACGCCGCTGACCTATCGCCCGGTGGTCGTCGGTCTTGGCCCGGCGGGCCTGTTCGCGGCGCTGCTGCTGGCCCGCAGAGGCTACCGCCCGCTGGTGCTCGAGCGCGGCCCCGCGCTGGACGAACGGATTCGGGCCGTCGAGCATTTTGAGAAAACCGGCACACTGGACCCCAACGCCAACATTCAGTTTGGTGAGGGCGGCGCGGGCACCTTCTCGGACGGCAAGCTGACGACCCGCGTCGGTGACCCGCTGTGCGCGTTTGTGACCGGGGCCTTCCTTGACCACGGCGCGCCCGCCGACATTGCGTGGCGGCAGAAGCCCCACGTCGGCACCGACCTGCTGCGTGGCGTCATCCGCAGCATCCGCGGCGAGATCGAGGTGCTGGGCGGCGAGGTGCGGTTCAACACGGCGCTGACCGGCCTGCACATCCGGAACGGTGCGCTGACCGGCATCGAGACGACAGCAGGCCCTGTGCCCTGTGAACAGCTGATCCTTGCTGTCGGCCACAGCGCACGGGATACGTTTGCCATGCTGCACGGCCTGGGCCTGCCGCTGGAATGCAAGCCGTTCTCCGTCGGCTTCCGCGCCGAGCACCTGCAGACCGAGATCGACAAAAGCCTCTACCACGGCGCGGCGGGTCACCCGGCGCTGCCGAAGGGGGAGTACCAGTTGAGCCAGCACGTCTCCGGTGGGCGGTGCGTTTACACCTTCTGCATGTGCCCGGGCGGCACGGTCTGCGCCGCCGCCAGCGAGGCGGGCGGCGTTGTCACCAACGGCATGAGCCTGCACGCCCGCGATGGCCGCAACGCCAACGCGGCGGTGGTCGTCAGTGTGGACGGCAGCGACTTCGACAACGACCCGGCAAAGGCCGTCGCGTTCCAGCGTCGGCTGGAGCAGGCCGCTTACCGCGCGGGCGGCGGGAATTATCTTGCCCCGGCGGAGACCGTCGGCAGCTTTCTGGCCGGGCGCGGTGCGCTCGAGCTGGGGGCAGTGCAGCCGACCTACCCGCGCGGTGTGACGCCCTGCGACCTCGGCAGCCTGGTGCCCGATGATTTGAGCGGTGCCCTGCGCGAGGGATTGACCGCCTTTGGCCGCAAGCTGGCGGCCTATCGCGCCCCCGACGCCGTGCTGACGGGTCTGGAGACCCGCACCAGCAGCCCCGTGCGCCTGCTGCGCGATAAAGAAAACCTGCAATGCACCGGCCTGGCAGGGCTTTACCCCTGCGGCGAGGGTGCGGGCTACGCGGGCGGTATCATGACCGCCGCCGTCGACGGTGTGCGCTGCGCCGCCGAGCTGATGAAGAATTGGGGACCGATGGCGGACTGATGCGTCCGCAGGGGCCGGGCATGTCCGGCCCGCAGCCTACAGGAAACCGCCCTATAACCGGAAAGCCGAGAGCCGGACATGTCCGGCCCCTACAATGCAGTAACAACAGATTGGACAACCAAATGCCTGACAACAAAACTCCCAAATATCAATACGATCACTACGACTTCGGCGATATGCTGGACAGCGCCGTTGAGGCGGGCAGCAAAATCGGCTCGTCGGTGCTGGGCAGCATTGCAGACGCCCTTGCACAGGCGGGCGATGCCATGAGCAGGCCGCAGCCCGACAGCTTCGCCGCATGGAAGCGCCGTCTGAAGCGCAAATGGAAAAACGGCGGCCAGTCTGTCGGCGTTGCGCTGACGGCGGTCGGCTGGACCTTCACGGGCTGCTTTGGCATCGCGGCGCTTGTGCTGGGCATCCTGACGGCAGTCGGCGCAGGGCCGTTGGGGCTTTCCCAACAGGATTTTATAGCCCTGCCGATTTTGACGGCCGTGTTTTACCCCGCAACGCTCGGCTTCCTCTTTATGGCCATCGTGGGCATGAAAAAACTGGCCTATTTCAGCCGTCTGCGCAAGCTGCTGCGCGCTGCCAATGACTGGACCTGCGACCTGCCCGCGCTGGCCCGCAAGGCACAGATCAAGCAGGAAAAGGCCTATGAAACCGTTGCAAAGGCTGTGGCGAACGGGGATCTTCCCAACGCCGCCATTTCCGACGATTACAGCACGCTTTACCTGGACGATTCGCTCATGCCGACGGCGGCAAAGCCTGCCGCAGCGCCGCAGGCCGAGCCTGCCGAACCCCTGACCGATGCCGAACAGTTCCGCCGTGAGGGCATGGACTTTTTGAACTACTTGAAAGTCTGCCGCGGCAAGCTGGGCACCGATGCGGACGAAGAACTTGCCGCAATGCAGAAAACCTGCGCGTCGATCATGGGCTTTGTCCACAACCACCCGGAGCAGCTGAACCGCGTGCGCCGCTTCCGGGAGTATTACCTGCCAACGACCCGCAAGCTGCTGGACACGGCGCAGGGTCTGGGTGATACGGACAGCGCGAACGCGGCGGAGATCCGCCGCGACATCACCGGCATCCTGCACACGCTGAACCAAGCGTATGAAAAGCTGTACGACACCCTTCTGCAGGACGTCAGCATGGACGTTTCCACCGAGATCGACACGCTGGAGGCTATGCTGCGGCAGGATGGCCTGACCCACGATTTTGAAGCTGATTTTAACACAAGGAGCTAAACTGTATGAATTACCCTGCGTGGCAACTGAAAAAGGCGGACCCCGCGGCGGAAACCTCGCTGGCCGGGGCCGGGTGCGGCGTACTGCTGCGCCGGGTGCTGGCCGCCCGCGGCTGCACGGACCCCGCCGCTGCGCAGGCCCTGCTGGGCCAGGGCGAACCGCTGAGCGACCCGTTCCTGCTCACCGATATGGACAAGGCTGTCGTCCGTATCCAGGAGGCCATCGAAAAGGAGGAACTCATGGTCATCTACGGTGACTATGACGTCGATGGCATCTCGGCCACGGCCATTTTGTACGAATGTCTCACCAGCCAGGGCGCACACGTCCGCTGCAAGCTGCCTACCCGCGGCTCCGGCTACGGTCTGACACGCGCGGCGCTGGAATCGCTGGCCTCCAAGGGCTTCAAGCTCGTCGTGACGGTAGACAACGGCATTTCCGCCGTCGAGGAAGCTGCCTGCGCAAAGGAGCTGGGCCTTGACCTCATCATCACGGATCACCACCTGCCTGGCGACACGCTGCCGGACGCCATCGCCGTTGTCGACCCCAAGCGCCCCGACGACGAAAGCCCGTTCAAGGACCTGTGCGGCGCGGGCGTGGCCTTCAAGCTCTGCGCCGCGCTGGATGGCTGCCCGCCGGAAGAGATGCTGGAATACTGCGGCGACCTCGCCGCTGTTGGCACCGTGGCCGACGTCATGCCCCTGACAGGGGAGAACCGCACCATCGTCAAAGCAGGTCTGCGCCAGCTGCAAAATACGGACAGACCCGGCTTCTGCGCCCTTTTGGAAGAAGTGGGCCTTGCAGGCAAGCCGGTGACGGCAGAGAACATCAGCTACGCCATCGCGCCCCGCATCAATGCGGCGGGCCGGATGGACAGCGCTGTCACCGCTTTGCAGCTGGTGCTCTGCGAGGACCCGGACAGAGCCGAGGAGCTGGCGCATAAGCTGAACGAGATCAACGCCCACCGGCAGGAGACCGAGCAGCAGATCTTCAAAGCTGCCGAAGAGCTGCTGGAACAGCAGCCCGAGCGGCTGGACGACCGCATCATGCTGCTGTGGGGACGGGACTGGCATCCCGGCGTCATCGGCATCGTGGCGTCCCGGCTGGTGGAACGCACCGGACGCCCGGTCATCGTGGTCACCATCGACGAGCACGGCGAGGGCAAGGGCAGCGGGCGCAGTGTGCAGGGCTTCAACCTGCACGCCTGCATCGGCTCCTGTGCCGACCTTCTGGTGCGCTACGGCGGCCACGCCATGGCGGCGGGACTTTCCGTCCGGGAAGAAAACCTGCCCCAGCTGCGCCGCCGCCTGAACGAGTGGGCTGCCCGGGAGTGCCCGGTGCTGCACACCCCGCCGCTTACCTGTGATGTAGCCATCCATCTGGATCGTATCACGGTGGAATGCGTGCGGCATCTGGACCAGCTGGCACCCTACGGGGCGGAGAACCCCACCCCGGTGTTCCTGCTGCAAAGCGCCGTGGTGGACGGCGTATACCCGGTATCGGAGGGGCGGCACAGCCGCCTGCGGCTGCGGCAGGGCAATAGCTGCCTGTACGCCGTCTGGTTCGGGATGCCCGCCGAGCAGCTGCCCTACGCGCTGGGCGATGTGGTGGACGCGGCGCTGAACCTTTCGGTCTACGAGTCCGCTCGGGGTGCGCAGCTCTCCGGCCGCATCATCGACCTGCACCCGGCAGGGCTGGGCGCAGAGCTGGCGCGGCAGGCTGCACTGGTGCAGGCACTGCGCCGGGGCACCCCCCTGACCGATGAACAAAAGAAACAGATCGCCCCCGCACGCACGGATATCATTGCCGTGTACCGGGAATTGCAGTCCCGCCGCTGGCACGCCGAGGATCTGCAGCCCCTGTGCGCAAAGCTGGGCGAGGAGCAGACCGGCAAAACGCTGGTGGCAGTTGCCGCCTTGGAACAGGTGGGGCTGATCACCGCAGCGGAAAAAGGCGGGGCAAAGTTCTGGGAGCTGGTGCCGACAGCAGGCAAAAAGAACCTTGGCGATGCCCCCATCCTGAAATGTCTGGAGGAACTATAAATGCCTGAGGGAAAGAAAAATA
>OISS01000616.1_pt1 | contig 7120 bp, 10 predicted proteins | sample 1586511 | NCBI WGS metagenome assembly OISS01 (sample SAMN02675049, study PRJEB24791) | human gut metagenome, SKBSTL061 | isolation source: stool | host: Homo sapiens | place: USA
GATCTTGCTTTCACGGTACGCTCCTTTTTTGTCTAGTATACTAGACAATCATGCTAAAAAAATATCGCTCACTTTTTTGTCCAAAGCGCCTGCAATCTTGGTCAGGGTCTCCGTGGTGGTCACCGTAATAGACCCATTTTCAAGTCCAATGATGGTTGCACGAGACACATTTGCACGCTTTGCAAGCTCTCCCTGCGTAAAACCTTTCTCCTTGCGTGCTTCTTTGATTTTAAAGGGCATCCGTTTTCACCTCCTCCGTACACCCAACAGTCTAGCAGACTAGACAAAGAATGTCAAGCGAATTTGACAAAAGGCTTGATTTTTTGTCTAGCAAAATGTATGATGTACTTGACACCATTAAAAGAAAGGAAGGTGGTTCAACGTGATTCTGGGCGATCTGATAAAAGAGTACCGCCGAGAACATGGCTACAGTATGGATCAGTTTGCCAAAATGTCCGGGCTGAGCAAGGCATATATATCCATTCTGGAACGAAACGTAAACCCGGTAAACAACAAGCCCGTCATACCATCGCTTGAGACGATCAAAGCGGTGGCGCAGGCAATCAACATGGATTTCAATGATGTGATAGCCGTGCTGGACGGGAATCAGCCTGTTTCGCTCAAAGATGAGCCGGAGATCCCGCCGGGATTTCAGCCAATGCCTGCCATGACAGAGGTGCCGCTGGTTGGCCGGATCGCCTGCGGCACGCCCATTACTGCAGAGGAGAACGTTGAGCGCATGGTCTGCGTGCCTGCCAAGTGGCGGGCAACGTTTACCCTGACCTGCGAGGGCAGCAGCATGGAGCCGAAGATCCATGACGGCGATCTGGTGGCAATCCGCAGCCAGCCAACGGTTGAAAACGGCGAGGTTGCCGCCGTGCGGATCGATGGCGAGGCCACCTTGAAGCGGGTGTACTTGCATGAGAACTTTATCGAACTGCGGGCAGAAAACCCGGCTTATACCAGCATCATCCTCACCAAAGAGGAGATGAACACGGTGACGATTGAAGGCAAGGCCGTGGGGCTTTGCAGGGATATCTAAAACATTGAGGTGAGATTATGAAAGGAGTAGCCAAAATCGGCGTAGTGGCAGGCGTGATGGTTCTTTGTCTGACGGCTTGCGGTGAAAGCAGAGTTTCAGTGTCATCGGAAATTACGTCCGCTATTTCACAACCCGCAGAAGTGTCAACGGAGTATTTCAAGTCTGATAAGGGATTGAATCATTTCTTTCAGAAGTATAATGAAATCGCTGAATATCCTTTTGAAGAGGAACAAATACAGCAGGGAAACGTAAGAACAAAGGCCTTAATCTCAACTGGCGATTTTTATATTGAGATGGTCAATAGTCAGAACGGCCTCGAAATTCTTATAGATGATGGCCCGGAAGAATCAGCGGCACTTTACCCTGTATTCCGAGATTTTTTGAAAGTCATGGATGACTCGCTTTCTGATGAACAAATTGAACAGGCATGGAGCGATATCAAAGAAATTGGAACAAAATATATGTATGATGGAAACTATGCTTTAAACAGTCTGAAAATGAATTACAGCAATGTGGAATTTCAAGGTTCTCGTCAAGTGAAAGTCCATATCTACGGCCTGCAATATTCGGCATAACCGGAAGAGGAGTGCAATATTATGGGGTTGCGATTTAGAAAAAGCATAAAACTGGGAGGTCTCCGTATCAATTTTAGCAAATCTGGCATCGGGTACAGTTACGGCGTTAAAGGGCTTAGATACACGAAAACAGCTAATGGAAAGGATCGCATCACAGCCTCTATCCCAGGCACCGGTATATCCTTTGTGGAGGAGAGTGCCAGAAAAAAGCGAAAAGGTTCATCAACGCAGCCAGCTGTACCGGAGCCAAAGAAAAATTATCGTATTCCGCTGGCGATAAAAATTCTTGCCGTTTTGTGCGGCATCGGATTTGTTGCCTATTATATAGCGCAGGGGTGGGAAATGGTCACGGCGTTGTGTTCCGGCGCGCTCATGGGCGGTCTGAGCTATCTCGCTTTTTCCTTTCTGTATGGAGCGGCGGCGGAAGCAGTTGGCTCCTTGCTGCACAAGGGCATCTCGCCTGCGCAGAATGACGATCCCGACGAAAAATAAAAAACAAAAAACCTCCCCCAGTGCGCCAACACCGGGAGAGGTTCCGATCTGTATGCCCGCGGGGTCACAGATCTGTACAGGAATGAGAAGCCCTGCACAAACTATGATACCACCGCCGGGCAAAGTATGCAAGCGGAGGGAAAAATGAAGTGTCAAAGAACCGCCTGCGGGCGGGAAATACAGGAAGATGCCCTATACTGTCCGTATTGCGGCAAAAAGCAGCAGCGCACGGCAGCACCAAAGCCGCGCAAGCGCGCCAACGGCAAAGGCTGCATCTACCGGAGCGGGAAAACGTGGACAATACAGGTGCGCGTGGTGCGTGCCGGCACGGTGGTCTATGCCCGCAAAAAGTGCGGCTTTCCCACCCGGGCAGCCGCCGAGGAGTATCTGGATACCTACACCCGCACCGGTGTAGCGCCCAGATCCATGCGCCTGATCGACTGCTGGGCAGCCCTGCAGCAAACAAAAAAGTGGCAGGCGCTCAGTAAGGACAAGCGCAGCCATTACGGCACCGCATGGCGCAGGCTGGAGCGGATCCAGATGCAGGTTGTCGGGCAGATACCTTTTAAGGTGTTGCAGGAGCTGACGGATGCTGCGCCCGGTGACTACTATGCCCACCGGGATATCAAGACGCTGCTGGGCAAGCTGTACGAGGTTGCGGTCACCAGCGAGGCACTGGACATGGCACAGGACAAGACCGCCCTGATCGAGCTGCCGCCGGTGCCAGACAGCGAGCGCGATGCCTACACCGTGGACGAGGTGCACCAGATGTGGCAGGCGTACCGTGCCGGGGACGATCTTGCCCGGTATGCGCTGATCTTGTGCTACACTGGCATGAGACCGGGCGAGCTGATGCAGCTGGATCTTGCCAACATCGACCTCCAGCGTCAGTGCATCATAGGCGGTATAAAAACGGCAGCGGGCAAAAACCGGGAGATCCCCATTGCTACCGCCATCGTGCCGCTGGTGACTGAGGCCATGCAGATGGCCACCCACGGTCTGGCTGATGGCTGCCGCGAGCACTTTTATGATCGCTGGTGCCCGGCAGTGGAGCGCTGGGGCGGCAGGCCGCACATGACCGCCCACAGCTGCCGTCACACGCTGGCAACCGCCATGGAGGCCGCCGGGGTGCAGCCGCTACTGCAAAAGCTGATCCTCGGCCATGCGGTCAGGGATATCACGCAGCATTACAGCCGCCACCAGCTTTTTGAGGATAAGCTGGCAGCCGTGGAGCTGGCAACCGCCGCTTTTAACGAGTGACGGCGATGCCCCCGGTGTTGCCCCGTCTGGTTGTGCCGGGCAACGTTATAGCGTGGTTTTTTAAGGCTCTGCTAAGGGCGTAGGTCGTCTAAACAACGGCGCGAGGGTTCAAATCCCTCCTACTCCGCCAAGAAAATCCCTCGTAGTTTCGTGAAAACTGCGGGGGATTTTCCTTTTGTCAGAAAAATCTAAAACGCCACAGGCTGTAAAAGCCTGTGACAGTTGCACCCTCTGATGCACCCTGTTTTCTCTGCATCTGGCAGCTGGTGGAAAACGACAAATAACAAAAAGCCCCGGGGATCCATTGAGGTTCCCCGGGGCTTTGCTATGTCACCATTTTCGTGGCGCAACGAAAATGGTTATGTTTTCGCAACGTCACGAAAACATTAGTATACGTTTTTCCGCTGCCGTTCCAGATACTGATCCGCAGCAATGGCCGCCGGGGTGAAAGAGTTATTCTTCCACCACGAGATTAACGCGGCCACGGTGGTAATGCCCGCCGTCACCAGCTGCTCCACGGTGGCGCTTTCGATGGGCAGCACGGGCTTGCCCAGCGCGGACAGTACCTGATTGGTCAGTGCCAGCAGCAGGCAAGCAGTACGGGCGATAGTGCCTGCAGAGATAGTGGGTGCGTTGTAAGTATGTGCCTTCATGTTTATGGTTCCTTTCTTCAGTTGATGATAGCGCGGATGCCGCGCTTGGCAACAAAATCACGCTGCTGGTGTTTCACGGCAGCAGCATAATCTAGGGCGGCGTGCATATCGCCGTTGCAGTGGGCATCCGGGATGCGCTGCACGGCTCTTGCAGTGGCCTCGCCTAGTGCGATGGCCGCGAGAGAGCTTTCGTACAGGTGGGTCTCGAACTCCTCACGGGCTTTCTCTGCCGCTTCCTGCTGCTTTTCCCGGCGCTCGATGCGCCGCTCAAGCATCCAGAAGCAGAAGCCCAGCACGCTGGTTGGAATGCCAGCGGCTACAATTACAGTCCACATTGGACTCACCCCTCCCCCAGATCGTCAGCATCGTCCTCTTCGGCGTCCTCCCAGGCCTGCTGGATCAGCGGGCCATTGGCGCAGATCGCGTCCATGGTGGCGTCTGCCTGAATGTTGGTCGCCATCAGAGCCTTGTCCATGGTGCCCATGGCAAAGTAGCCGGTAAAAACTTCGCCGCCGGGCAGGGGCGCTGCTACGGCGATCTTGGTGACCTTGTGCTCCTCCAGCGTAGCGAGTACGTCAGAGAGCCAAGCTGCATAGGGTGCATCAGAAATCAAACAGCTTGCCATGTGGCTATCCTCCTTACAGCGTCCATCTGCTCTTATTCTGCCGGGTATCCACGTGCACCCAGCCGGTGGCTCTGCCCGCCTTGACGGGGTAGCGGCCTACGCCGCCCCAGCCCGGCATCAGGCTTTCGGCGTAGGCAGCTACGTCCTCCACGCTCTCGCCCGCCACCCGGATGTCTGCCGCCCTGCCCAGCAGGTGCTGGCTGCTCTTGGAGCCGCCTACCTCGGCGTTGTGTTCGGGGGTGCGGTAGCCGCTGGTGATCGTCACCGCCTTTCCGAAGTGCTCCCGGATGCACTGCAGCACCACGGTCAGCGCTTCATCCACGAGGATGGTATCGCTGCCGTCCCGGCAGCGGAACTCCCGCGTATTGAAGCTCGGTGCAAGCTTGCGGTTGCCGTCCTTTGCAAGGCTATACTGTCTGATCATCTCGCGTCACATCCTTTCCTTACAGCCGCTTCAGCAGCGCAACGATGGGCTCCGTATAAAACCGCTCGTAGCCTGCCTTGTTTGGGTGTGTGCCATCGCCGGTGTACTTGCCGCTCAGCCCGCTGATGCCGTGGCCGCCCATGGGCGGGGTGCTTTCTGCAATGTCCACGTAGGGCACACCCCATTTCTGCAGCGCTGCAAGGATGGCGGGCTTGTAGGTCTTGTACCAGTTTTCGCTGCTGCCGAACAGCCCGCCGTGGGGGAACACATAGGCCACGCGCTTGTCGCTGTAGTTTTTCGCCAGATACTCCAGCATTTTTTCCAGTGCGCCGGTCATGGTCGTTTCATCGTAGGTGGCGGCAAAACCATCCGTCAAGGTGCCCACAGGGGCCTTGTTCCACGCATCATTTACGCCGCCCTCCAGCAGGATATAGTCTGCCTTTGCAAGCGCTGTGGAGCTTGTCACCACCGTGCTGATACAGGTACGGATACCGCCGTTTACGTTGTCGGTAATGTTCGGAGCCAGCGTTGCGCCGTTCACGGCTTCATTGGTCACCGTCATGCCATATTTATCTGCAATGCACTTGCCGTAGCCGCCCGCACAGCTTGCGCCGTAGGCGATGCTGTCGCCTGCAATGTACAGTGCTTTTCCCGCCAGAGGGCTGATGATCTGGCCGCTGATACTGTATCCTTCCATTTTACCACCCCTTTTCGATGTACTCGTTCACTTTTTCGTCGCTCAGCAGCCCCTTGTACACTTTGCACTGGTACAGCGTACCCGGCCAGAACTGCTGCTTTTTGCTGCCGTCCGCGCTCTGTGCCGCACCGATCAGGAAGGTCTGGGGCACATCGGTGATCGTGCCGTTGCTGGTCAGCCATTCAGTCATCGGGCAGTAGGTGCTGCCGCCGCGGTACTTTTTACCGTCAAGCTGCACCACATACCGCGTGCGGGTCTTGAGGTGCTCGATGCTGTCCGACAGGGTAACGCCGCCGTAGTTGTAGTAGGCGAACTCCGTCTTATTATTCAGCGGACTGCTGGTGGAGTTGAAGCCGGGCAGGTTGGCGGTGCTGCCGGTCTCGGTCAGGCAGTGCAGGAAGGCTGGCCATGTGCTTGCATCAAAGTTGTCCCCCGCCTTTGCGTCCACCAGAATGGTGTACTGCGGCGACTCGGTGGATGCGTGCTCCAGCAGCTTCAGGCCGGTGTCAAAGCCGCTGGTCAGCTCCGTTTCGGCGGGCAGGGTGTAGATCAGCTGTGCTGTCTCGGCTGCTTCCACCGTCACGGTGCAGCTGGCGCTCTTGCTGCCTGCGGTGGCGGTCACCGTGCAAGTGCCCGCCTTGCTGGCGGTCACCTTGCCAGCGGATACCGTTGCATAGCCGCTGGGGCTTACCGTCCAGACCACTGCGCGGTTGGTGGCGTCCGCAGGCAGCACAGTAGCAGTCAGTGTAGCGCTGCCGCCCCTTTTCAGGGTCAGGGCAGACTGGCTCAGGCTGACGCTCTGCACCGGGACTGTCTCCGCATCGTTACCCCACTCGCCATTGATGTACGACTGGAGTTTGCTGTCGCTCAGCAGGCCCTTATACACCATGCACTGGGAGATGGTACAGTCCAGAAAGCGGGTGTGCTCGCCCGTTGCGGTGTAGGCTGCGCCAAAGATAAGCGTTTCCGGCACATCCTTGACCGTAGCGCCGGTCTTTTTCCATCCGCTCAAGGTACAATAGGTGCTGCCGACACGATACTGTGCTCCGTTCAGCTGAACGGCATAGCGCGTCTTGGTTTTTGCGTGCTCCAGCGTATCGCACAGGCGTGCATCGTCAAAGGAATATTTATAATAGGCAAAATCGAGCGTGCCGGTGTTCGGGTTCAGGCAGCCGTTAAAGCCCGGCATATCAGTAAAGCTGCCCGTCTCAGTCTGACAGTTGACCATGTTCGGCCACGTGCTTGCGTCTGCATTGTCTGCCACCTGCGCTTCCCACAGAATGGTATACTGCGGGGTCTCGGTGGATGCCTTTGCCAGCAGCTGCAGCCCGGTGTCCAGACAGGTCTTGTCT
>OISS01000668.1_pt1 | contig 6850 bp, 10 predicted proteins | sample 1586511 | NCBI WGS metagenome assembly OISS01 (sample SAMN02675049, study PRJEB24791) | human gut metagenome, SKBSTL061 | isolation source: stool | host: Homo sapiens | place: USA
CCCCACCGCCTGCGGGCGGAGCCCCCTCGCAGAGGGGGCCAAGGGGTGAACGCACCTTTTTCGACAGTCTGACGGGAGAGACGAATCTCTCCCTTACTTCTTTTTGCGCGTTGTGCGCTTTGCCGTTCTTCGCGGCGCAGGCTTTTTGACTGGCTTCGGTACAGGCTTCACACGGACAAACTGGATGGGGTTGCCGTTTGCCAGAATGCGCTCCTCGACCTCGAGCTCCGGCAGGGACGCCAGGAATTTGTTCAGGCTCTTGGAGCCGAAGTTGCGCACGTCAAAGTCCGGGTAGCGCTTGATGAGCTGGTCACCGACGCGGGAGGTGCGCACCCAGCCCGTGCCGTCGTCCATTTCATCAATAAGGCCGTGGATGATGCGGCCAATGGAATCGCGGTTGATGGCCGTGTCGTCCCCGGCGTTGGCGCGGGCGGCGGCCTCGGCGGCGGGGGCTGCGGGCGCGGTGTCGTCGGTCTCGCCGTGGTCGAGGATCAGATCCAGGTATTTAAACTGGTCGCACGCCTTGACGAAGGGGCCGAGCGCTTTGCTCTCGCCCATACCGATGACGAGTTTTCCGGCCTCACGCAGACGGGCGGCCAGCCGCGTAAAGTCGCTGTCCGACGAGACGATGCAGAAGCCGTCCAGATTGCCGCCGTAGAGCAGGTCCATGGCGTCAATGATCATGGCGGAGTCCGTCGCGTTTTTGCCCGTCGTATAGCTATACTGCTGGATGGGGATGATGGAGTTGTTCAAAAGCGCGTCCTTCCAGCTCTTGAGACGCACATCCGACCAGTCACCGTAGATGCGCTTGCAGGCGGCCACGCCGAAGGTCGCGGCCTCGTCAAGAATGACCTTGACATACTTGGGCGAAATGTTGTCCGCATCAATGAGGATCGCAAGTTTCAGGTCTTCCATCGCTTACTTCCTCTCGCGCTTGGGCTGCTCAAAGTACATATAGAGCTGGCACGGGATCATGCCGTTGTAAATTTTGCGGCGGCGCGCGGCCTTTTTGCCAAAGTGCTGCTCAAACTCGGCGTCCGCGGTGATGGCATAGAGCCCCTGTGCGGGGTGCGCCTGCCAGACCTGGCCCAGCGTTCTGGCAAGGCTTGCGGCCTCGGATGCGTCGCCGAGGCGCTCGCCGTAGGGCGGGTTCGTCAGGACGGTGGCGTTGTCGAGTGCACGGAATTCCCTGACGTCGGCTACCTCAAAGCGGCAGCGGTCCCCCACGCCCGCCAGCTTGGCGTTCGCGTTGGCCAGTGCCACGGCGGCGGGGTCAATGTCGTAGCCGATGCCCTCGAACGCAGCGTCCTTGCGGACCTCGTCCAGGGCCTTCTGGCGCTGCTCTGCCCAGATGTCGGCGGGCACAAAGTCGAAGTGCTCGGCGGCAAAGCGGCGGCGCAGGCCGGGGGCCAGGTTCAGTGCCTTCTGGGCAGCCTCAATGACCAGCGTGCCGGAGCCGCAGAACGGGTCCTGCACGAGGGAGTCGCGGCGCACGCGGCCCAGGTCGGCAATGGCGGCGGCCAGTGTCTCCTTGATGGGGGCCAGCGTCGCGTTTTTGCGGTAGCCGCGCTTGTGCAGGCCGTCGCCGGAGGTGTCGAGGTAGATTTCCACGGTGTCCTTGCGCAGGGCAAAGCGCACCTTGTACAGTGCGCCGTCCTCGGGCAGGGTGCCGACCTTGTGGCCGTGCATCAGGCGCTTGACGATGGCCTTTTTAACGATGCTCTGGCAGGCGGGCACGCTGGACAGCTGGCTGGACAGGCTCGAACCCTTGACCGGGAACGCCGCGTTGGCGGGCAGCAGGTCCTCCCACGCGATGTTGTAGCAGCCGTCGAACAGCTCGTCAAACGTCGTGGCCTTGTAGGTAGCCAGCAGCAGCAGGACGCGCTCCGCCGTGCGCAGGTTCAGATTGGCGGCGGCGATAACGTCCGCCCCGCCCTGGAACGCCACGCGGCCATCGGTGACCTGGATGTTCTGTGCGCCCAGACGCTTGACCTCAAAATTCAGCGTCGACTCCGTGCCGAAAAAGCAGGGCGCGACCATGGTATAAAGTGTAGACATAGGTGTCCTTTCTTATTGATGTGCCGGTTATTTTGTAGGGGCGAGCATTGCTCGCCCGCAGGCGGTCAATGACCGCCCCTACATTCTAAAATTGCAAAAAGACCCCAGCCCGGCGGCTGACAGCCGTCAGGATAGGGCCGTTCGTACTGTGGTTTCTGCGGCCAAATCAGCCGCGGCGGCGGGAATATCCACCGCGATGGTTCTCCGTCACGCGCTTGAGGTCTGCGATCTTCTCCTCACTGCGGGTCTTGTAACGGGCCATCATGTCCTCAAAGCTCATCTCGCCTTGGGGGGCGGCGGGCTTGGGCTGCCACACGCGGGGCTTTTCCTCGCGCTTGGGGCGCGGGGCCGAGCGGCGATCACCGCCGTTGCCGCTGCGCTCACCGTGCGGCTGGCGCGGTGCGCGTTCCGGTGCGGGCTGGGTGCGCTTGATGGACAAGGCAATCTTGCCGTCCGGTGCGATGGAAAGCACCTTGACGGAAACCGTCTGCCCGTCGCTCAACACAGCAGAAAGATCCTGCACAAACTCGTAAGAAACCTCGGAGATGTGGACAAGACCGGTCTTGCCCTCCGGCAGAGAAACGAACGCGCCGAACGGCTTGATACCAGTGACCTTGCCCTCGACAATATCCCCAACTTGTAATGCCAAACTATGATACCCCTTTAAAATGTAATTTATTACAGGGGGCTGCCGCAAAGCTTCCCCGCTGAAAACGATGTTATTTGCCGCTGATGTCCACAAAGACACGCTCATTGGGCTTGGCGTAGCCCTGCTCCCGGGCGTAGCGCTCAATGATGGCGTCCTCACCCTGGTCGAGCGTGCCGGACAGCTCGGCATTTTCCGTGACCTGTGCCGCCAGCTGGTTCTTCAGCGATTGCAGCTCCTGCTGCTTGGCCGCGATGGAGACCTGGTTCCTGACCAGCCCTACAAACATAGCGGCGCTTACGATGACCAGCACCGGAAGTGCGACCCACTGCACCAGAAACTGGGTGCGGGACAGCCCGCTGCGTTTTCTCATCTGGGATGCCCCCTTCCAAGACATGCACATTACTACGTATGGCTAATTATATAATACTTTCGACGGTTTTTGCAACCGTTTTTCGGCGGATTTTTTGATTTTAGCAGATTTTTTTGCTTTACGGCAGGCGCGGCGGCGGCTTTGGGCCGCTTGTAAGCGCATTTGTGCGGGCCTGACGAGCATTTTGTGTACAAGCCGCAGCGGTCTGCACGCCAGCTCCGCCAGCGCTGCCGCCGCGCGGTGCACGGCAGGCTGCACCGCCCACTGCCAGCTGGCGGCCCCCAGCAGCACGGCGGCGCTCATATACCAGCGGGCCAGACCGCCCGCGCTGGCCCCGGCGGCAAACCCGCAGACAAGCACCGCCGCCGCGGCAAACACGGCTATGTCCCGGAAAAAGCACCGCACCGGCCCCTCCCCGAGTGCCAGCCGCACAGCATCCCGCGCGGCCCCGAGCAGGCAGCCGAGTCCTAAGCACCATAATACATCCCCCAGCACGGCCCACGGCGCGGGCGACGGGGCCATTTACCGAAAGAGCCGCGCCAGCAGACTGCCGCCGGACTGCTGGTTCTCGGCATACTGCAGGTATTCGATCTTACCGGAAAGCTGCACCTGGCCGCTCTGGGTGGAAAGCTCGCCGATCTGCAGTTCCTGCCCGCCGACGGTCAGGTTGCCGAGCGGCGTTTCCAGCACAGCGGCGTTTTCGTCGCAGCTGATGACCCGGATGACGCCGGTCACAGCCAGATGGCGGCGGTCCTTCAGCGCCAGGCCGTGGCTTTTCGGCTGGGACTGGGCGGTGTCAGCCGCGCGGGGTGTGCGCGACTCCAATTTTGTTTCCGGCATGACGGTTCCTCCCCTGCTTGTTTACAATGGTAATGTATGCAGGCAGAGGGGAAAGTAGAACCGGCCGGAGGGGCTTTGGCCGTTTACCCCTCGATCACCTCAAACATCTCCCGCGCAACGTCCTTGCCCTTCTGCTCGACGTCGGAGAGGACGCGGATCTTGACGGGCCGGTTGCCGAAGGTGACCTCGATGATGTCGCCGATCTTGACCGTGTAGCTGGCCTTGGCGGGCTTGCCGTTGACCAGCACGCGCCCGGCGTCGGCGACCTCATTGGCGAGGGTGCGGCGCTTGATGACGCGGCTGACCTTTAAATATTTGTCCAGACGCATGGTTTTTCCTTTCACTCATACAAAACCGCCCCGTCGCAGGCTGTGACGGGGCGGACCGGGTTCCGTTTTAAGTTACTGAACGGCGTCCTTCAGAGCCTTGCCGGCCTTGAAGGCGGGCAGCTTGGAAGCCTCGATGGTGATCTCGGCGCCGGTCTGGGGGTTGCGGCCCTTGCGCTCGGGGCGCTCGCGGACCTCAAAGGTGCCAAAGCCGACCAGCGTGACCTTGTCGCCGTCCTTCAGGGCAGCGGTGATGGCGTTCAGGGCGCTGTTGACAGCAGCCTCGGCATCCTTCTTGGTCAGGTTCGCATCGTTCGCAACAGCGGCGATCAGTTCAACTTTCGTCATAGTATTATACCTCCAAAGTATTATATCAGCAAAAAGCGGCTGCGGAAATCTCCGTCCGCTCGGCTCACTTCTTAGCTCTCCTGGTTTTCCGCGCGGCCTGCATGCTCTGCAAGGAACGCGGCATTGCGCTTCTGCAGCGCCTGCTCGGGGTCAACACCCGCCTGGCGCGCCAGCGCGGCAGCGGTAAACAGCAGCTCTCCCACTGCCTGCTCCGCCACGGCCTTGTCCGCAGCGGAGACGGCGGTCTCGGCTGCGGCGGCGATGTCCGCAGGTGCGGCTACTGTTTCCACGCCGGAGCGGGCTGCGCGCTTTTGCAGCTTAGCGGCACGCATCAGCGCAGGCAGCGCACGGGGCACGCTCTCCAGGTCATCGGCCAGTGTCAGGCGGCCCTTTTCCTTATTCTTGAGCGAATCCCAGTCTTTTATGCTCTCGTCCCCACGAAAAATGTGCGGATGGCGGTCAAGCAGCTTGCGGCAGACACCGTCGCAGACCTCTGCAAAGGTGAAATGCCCGGCCTCCCGCTCGATCTGCGCATGAAAGACGACCTGCATCAGCACGTCCCCCAGCTCCTCACACAGAAGCTCCGGGTCGTCGAGGTCAATGGCATCCACAGCCTCGTAGGCTTCCTCCAGAAAATTCATCCGGATAGACCGGTGCGTCTGCACCTTGTCCCACGGGCAGCCGTTGTCCGGGTCACGCAGGATCGCAATGATCGCGGCCAGATCGTCCGCCGTGTAGTGCTGTTTTTCAGGGTATGCGTTCATAGACCTCTCCGCTTGGGCAGAAATGCAATACGCTTCATTTTACACATATCGCAGGATTTGTCAAGTGTTAGCAGTATTTCTTCTGCAAAAGCTGCGCTCTGCCGTATTTTACAGCTGAGCACCACAGTGGTTGCAGAACAAGGCGTCGCCGTCAACCTCGGCCTTGCAGACGGGGCAGGTCTTGGTCTCGCCGCGCAGCTGGATGGGTTCTTCCTCGATTTTCTCGTCCTCGGCGGGGGCTGCCTCGGGCTCGGTGTTCTCGGCGGCCTCCTGGGCCTCGACCTCGGCGCGCTCGTCGTCGGTCATGTTGGCCTTGATCTCCTCAATGGCCTTCTCGACCTCGGCCACGGCGTCGATATACTTCTCGACCAGGGCGGGGTTCTCCTCACCGGCCTTGTGCAGGCTGTAGACCAATGCGCCGAGCTGACGCTGCGCCTTGGACAGACGCGCCTGCTGGTTCAGAAGATCCAGCTTGTTCTTGCCCTTATCTGCCAGATCCTGTGCGGTCTTTTTGGCGGAATCCACCAACTGCAGACCCTGCTCCTTCAGCATCTCAATATCCAGTTCAAACATAGTTAAGCACCTCTTTCTTTAGCCCTGTCGCGGCAGTTCTGCCGTGCGATTTAGGTCTATTATAGCCCATTGCGGTGCGGTTTGCAACGCGCAAATGTATATTTTTCGTGAATTGTGCAGGATTATTTGCCGATAAACTCCCGCAGCATACTGTTTTGGGGCACCAGCTCGGTGCCAAGCGCCGGGAACGCCGCAAATTTTTCCCGCAGGGCGGCCAATTGGCGTGCCTGGGTGGCGGTCAGCGCCGGGTCTGCCGGCATGGTGTCCAGTACGGTACGCCACAGGCAGACCTCGTAGGTATGGGTCGTGTCCAGCAGGAGATTGGCGCGGGGCTTGTAGGGCTTGATATAGCGGTCCTCGCCCGCGCAGACGTGGCCCCACAGCCCCAGCGTGAACGCTGCGCCGTGGCCGCGGAACAGGCAGTCCCGCACCAGACGGCGTGCCAGGCGGATGTCCCGCGTGGCCAGGCAGCGCGCGTCCCGGCTGTCGGCGTATTCCTCCCGCAGACCCGCGTACAGGCAGAGTGCTGCATCTTCGGGCAGCTCCTCGGTCAGAGCGGGGTTCAGTGCGTGCAGTCCCTCGATGATGACCACGCCGTCCCGCGCGTCGATGCGCTGGATGCCGCTAGGCCGCTGAATCGTAAAATCAAACACAGGTGCGTCACAAACGCCCGTTTTGTACAGTGCCTTCAGGCAGACGTGCAGCCTTTCAAGGTCAAGCGCCTCCAGGCTCTCGTAGTCGTCGCTGCCGTCCGGGTTCTTGGGGTATTTCCCTTCCCCGATGTAGAAATCGTCAAGGCTGATGACCTGGCTGCGGTGCCCGCGGGCGGCGATAGCGTCAGCGATCTTGTGCGCGGACGTCGTCTTGCCCGCGGCGGACGGACCGGTCAGCATGACAATGCGCTGCCCCGCGGCCAGCAGAT
>OISS01000673.1_pt1 | contig 6828 bp, 6 predicted proteins | sample 1586511 | NCBI WGS metagenome assembly OISS01 (sample SAMN02675049, study PRJEB24791) | human gut metagenome, SKBSTL061 | isolation source: stool | host: Homo sapiens | place: USA
GGGATGTGCCGGACAAGTGGAAGGTCATGCCCTCCGCCAAACCGTCCTCGCTGGTCTTGGTAACTTCCAGACTGCCGCGCTTGAGAACATTGTTAAAGGTCACAGTGGCTGTCTGGCCGCTGACGATGGTGACGCGCTGGGTGGCCTGGGGTTCGTATTTGTCAATGGACTGCTCGGTTACGGTGTAAACGCCGGGATTGAGGTCGGTAATGTCGATTTCCCCTGCGGAATTGGTGGTTTTGGTGGCGTTATATCCCTCGCCGGTGATAGTAAAGGAAATCCCCTCCACCTTGCCATCCTCGGAAGTTTTGACCAGCTTCATATTTCCGGTTTTCACTTCCAGATTGAGGTAGCCCACCATCTGGTCGGAAACCGTCGTGCCGTAGGTGGCAAAGTCCTGGGTGCCACCCCCGGTCACGCCGTCCGTCCAGACCACCACGCCGCTGCGCTGGGCGCTGATCTTTTCCGCTTTCACGGTTACAGAGCCTTTGAGGGCCTGGCTGGACGTGATGGTGAGCTGGCTGCCGTCTACGGAAAAATTCAGCCCTGCGGTGCTGCTGGTAAAGGTGTAGTCCCCCAGCACTCCGTTGGTATCTGTGAGGGTGGCAGAATACTTTTCCCCATCCCATTTCAGCTCATAGGCCCCCGCGTCGGCGGTGCTGCTGAAAAAGCTGGGCAGCATGGTGTGGCGCTTCACCGCGCTTTCAATCGCGGAATACTGGCTGAAAATCTGGCTGCGTAAGGGATGTTCCGCGCTGATATATTCCGTTACATTGTTTTTTCCCTGGGCGTTGGCGTCCACATAGTTAAACTGGCTGTCACGCTCGCCCACAATGGTTTCCCAGACTAAAAGCTGGGTGGCGATATATCCGGCCATCTGGTTCGCGTGTTCAGGGTTGCCGCTCATCCATGAGGTGCTGGCGTTGCCCTGCCATCCATAGGTCATAATGCGTCCGATATATTCCTTGATGGTGTTGGGCGGGATAGTGGGGTTGAGGCTTGAGGGGTAGTTATCCCAGAAATCCTCCCCGCGCCCCGTGTACTGGTCGCCGGAATGGACGCCGATTCCCGGTTCGATACAGTAGATGGCGCGCCCGTTGTATGCGTCCTGAGTGTGGACGGAAAAGTGGGTGCCTGCGCTGGTTGACCATCCGCCCAGGAAGCTGAGGGCCGGGTGGCCCCAGCCTGCTTTATTGGGGTCGTTTGCACGGGGAATATCCACCATATACGTCGTCATGGTTTCTCCTGCGGCAAACGCCGGAACGCCTGTCCCCGCAAACACGCCCAGGCACATGAGGAGCGCCATGAGCAGGGAGAGAGGCTTTTTCAGTGTTTTCATCTTGTTACCTCCTAAAATTGGCCGCAAAAAAAGCACATCGCTTCTGGATGTGCTGCTTCCGGCTGGATTCGTTTACGTTCTAAAAAAGAGAGGCGCGCCCGGCTTTTCTCACTCTTTCAAATAATCTGCTGTCTGTTTATGAAAAACAGTCAGGGCTTTTTATGCTCTAAGCCGCCTTACTATATCTTCTTTTTTAGGCTGTTTAGGTTGTCAGGAAGGGGTGAGGTGTGGAGAGGGGGAACCGGCAAAAGCCGCCGTTTCCCTGCAAATGGGCGCACTTCTCCCTTGTGAGTAGGGTTATCGTTCTAAACTGCGCTGACGCTTGCGGTACAGCTCCAGCGCCTTGATGATGGTGTCCTCGATCTTCTGCGCGGGCGTCCCCGGCGCAAAATACCGGCTGAGTTTTTCCTTTGGGATTTTGAATTGTTCTTTCTGATTGGGCTTTTCCTCCTTCATAATGGAAACAAGGGCGTCTTTGGCCAGCCGTTCCCCGCCGTCTTTGGCTTCGGACATCTGGCGCATTTTGATGGCCTGGGCGTGGGACGGGGTACAGTCCATCTCGTCCATGAGCGCAAACAGGTCGGATTGTTCCTCTTTTCGCAGGTAGGACAGCTCCACCGCAGGCCGCAGCGCAATTTGCAGCGTTTCCGGGTCTTTCAGCACCGAATTGTCCACCAACTCCAGGATTTCCGGGATGAGGTTGGTTAGGCGGATATATCTTCGCACCTGCGTTTGACTATCACCGCCTTCTTTGCCGACAATACTTGCAGATTCTTTTCCGCTTAACTTCCAACCCACTGGGTCGGAAGTTAAATCCGTCCTCTGGCCTTGCCTTTTCATCGCGTCCAGCTTCATCTTGTAGGCAAACGCCTTTTCCGATGGTAGGATTTGTTCCCTTTGCAGGTTGGAATCCACCATGATGATCGTGGCTTCATCGTCGGTGAGCTGCCGAACGATACAGGGGATTTCTGCGAGGTTTGCCAGCTCCGCCGCCTTTTTCCTGCGGTGTCCGGCCACCATCTCATAGCCGCCTGACTGCTTGGGCCGCACCAGGGCAGGCACCAAAACGCCATACTGCTTCACGCTCTCCGCCATTTCCTGCATGGCTGAATCCATCCGCACCTTAAAAGGGTGATCCGGGAAGTCGCTGATTTCCGAGGGGTTAAGGCTGACGACTTTCTCCAGACGCGCCTCTGTCCGTTCTTCCTCTGTGGAAAACAGGTTATCGGCTGAGGGAAGATTGAAGTTTAGCGCGTTGTTTTTCGCCATCCGCCAGCACCTCCTTTGAAAAGTCCGCGTAAGCCTGGGCCACCTTGCTCCCCTTGTCATAGGCGTAAATGCTCTTGCCTGCGGCGCTGATTTCTGCGGCTTTAATTGCCACAGGGATTTCGGAACGGTAGATTTTCAGAACGCTCCCGTAGCTCTGACGCAGGAAGTCCGCTGTCTGGCGGGCCAGATTGGTGCGCCCGTCCACCAAAGTGAGCAGCACCCCGTCCACCTTCAGGGCCGGGTTAATCCGCCTTTTTACCCTCGTGATGTTCTTGATAAGCTGGGTCATGCCCTTTGCGGGGAGATAGTGGGCCTGGACGGGGATAATCACGCTGTCCGCCGCTGCCAGGGCGTTAATGGTAATCATGCCCAGGGACGGCATACAGTCGATCAGCACCACGTCGTAGTTTTTCTTTGCCTCGTTGACATAGGTGCGCAAAGTGACTTCCCGGCTCATGGCGTTGACAAGCGTGACCTCTAAATCTGACAATTCAATGTTGGCAGGCATGAGGTCTACGCCCTCGTGGTGGTGCAAAATGCCCTCATCTGCGCTGAAAGGCTCATCGCGGATGATTTTCCCCATGACGGTGGCAAGGGTGGTCTGCAAGCTGTCCTGGTCTTGCCAGCCCAGGCAGGTGGTAAGGTCGCCCTGGGGGTCTGCGTCGATGAGCAGCACCTTTTTCCCCAGCCGTGCAAGGCCAATACCCAGATTGACCGTCGTGGTCGTTTTGCCTGTGCCGCCTTTTTGATTGGCTAATGCGATCACACGGCCATTCTTCGGGCGGCTTCTTTGTTCCGGCATTTTCATGTCCTCCTTTTCCATAGATTTAGCTGCCCGTTGGCAGGACGGACAGCTATGTATGCGGTAAAATAGGTATGAAAAAAAGCCGTCTACTCTATGAAAGAATAAACGGCTTGATTCAGTCGGCACAATATGTAATTTTCAGATTCTCTTGACAGGGGCGCACATGACTTTAAGCAAAAGATCATCCACGCAGCCGGTGTCCCGGTTTTCTTTCAGCATGGCGTTGCGCAGGTTGTTAAGGCTCTGGATCACAATGCTGTTCTCCGTGGGGGTAAGATATATTTTAAGTTTCCGCTTTCTCATTTGACACGCCTCCTTTGTGCCTTCTATTATATATGGAAGAAACCAGCGCCGCAAATGTGCGATTTCGAGGTTCAGAAAAGCCGCCTGCTGGGGGAGCCGACGGCTTCGCGTTCTGATCGTAACTTTGCATTTCCCGATTTTTCTTCGTATCAAAGCTCATTCCTGGGTAGTAAAATCGTAGTAATCAGGGTGTTTTTTCTGTGGGAAATGCGGGGTTTTGCGCTGTTTTACAGGGTTAATTCAGCTTTTGTTTGATTTTTATATTAAATACCGCGGCAATGGAGTTGCGTTGCCGGTGGATTATTTGATAGTTGATGCTATATGTTTGGTTTCCTGGTTACTTATTGCTGTATTCTGGAAGCGCCATGCCTTGTTTGTTGCGTCTGGTGTAGTAGTTGTTTTGAGCATCTTTTTTAATGTTTTTCAGAATGCTTTAAGCTTGGTTTTGTATTTTACGAATTTTGATGTTCTGAATAATTTTGAAGTGGTAAAATATTCCGTATATGAAAGTCTATATAGTTTGATTCAAGCCTGCATAGATGTTGCTTGTGCAATAATTCTGCTATTTTTCGTCTTTTCAAATGGGAGAGATAATCTGGAAGAAAAGCTTGAAAAATTACATGAAGACTACACATCCGGAAAAATCACAAAAGACAGCTACGATGCTCAACGCGAGGAATTGCTCAAAGAAATATAAAATAATCGCCGCCGAGTTAAAATATCGGCGGCGATTTTTATCATCTCCCCAAATGAAAATACCGGCAGATTTTACTCTGCCGGTAAATTGCTTTTTGGAGCTTTTCTTATGCCTTGTTGACCGATCCAAACAGCTCCATCTTCTCTTTGACGGTAGCCTTGATAGCCTCGAAGCCGGGTGCGAGAAGCTTTCTGGGGTCGAAGCCCTTGCCCTCGAGATCCTTGCCGGCCTCAATGTACTTGCGGGTAGCATCGGCAAAGCTCAGCTGGCACTCGGTATTGACGTTGATCTTGGAGACGCCCAGGGAGATGGCCTTCTTGATCATCTCGTCAGGGATGCCCGTGCCGCCGTGCAGGACCAGAGGAATGTTGTCGGTGGCGTTGTGGATCTTGTCCAGTGCGACAAAGTCCAGGCCCTTCCAGTTGGCGGGGTACTTGCCATGGATGTTGCCGATGCCGGCAGCCAGGAAGTCGATGCCCAGACCGGCGATCTTGGCGCACTCAGCGGGGTCAGCGACCTCGCCCATGCCGATGACGCCGTCCTCCTCGCCGCCGATGGAGCCGACCTCGGCCTCAATGGACAGACCGTGGTCATGGGCCAGGGCGACCAGCTCGGTGGTCTTGGCGACGTTCTCGTCGATGGAGTAGTGACTGCCATCGAACATGATGGAGGTGAAGCCGGCGGCAACGCAGGCCTTCGCACCCTCATAGGTGCCGTGATCCAGATGCAGGGCAACGGGAACGGTGATGCCCAGGCTCTCGTCCATGGCCTTGACCATGGCAGCCACGGTCTTGAAGCCCGTCATATATTTGCCTGCGCCCTCAGAGACACCGAGGATGACAGGGGAGTTCAGCTCCTGCGCAGTGAGCAGGATGCTCTTGGTCCACTCCAGATTGTTGATGTTGAACTGACCGACTGCATAGTGGCCATCGCGCGCTTTCAGCAGCATATTGGTAGCATTTACCAGCATAGTTCATACCTCCACGTAAAACGTTATCAGTGGTTGACGTACCGAGGTCCGGTGCGTCATCAAGCTTATTATAACCTGACTTTGACAAAAAATCAACAGGTTTTTTCGCTGCGGAGGATGTACTTTTGTCACCAGAGGGCAAAACCTGCGGAATTTGTGGCAAATTTGTAAATTCTGTCAGGGAACGGGGCGGATAAGCAGCCAAAATCGGCATTATTCCAGATTGACAGCGCGGTTTATCCGGGCTGTTATGTGGAAAATTTCTCCACAACGGCTGTTGAAAACTCTGTGGAAACGGTGGAAAAGCCCATCACAAAGCAGGTTTTGCACACTTTCCACAGAGTTTTCAACAGGTGGAAAAGCGGTGCGTCCTCTACGCTTTGTATAAACAGCGCTGTTTCGACAAGGTGAAAAAGACATTTGCACTTTTGGCGCATTTTGCCCGGCAAACTTGTAAAATTGCCGCCGCATGCGCCCAAAAGCTGTAAAAAAAGATGACAAATGCCCCTGTCTTGTGTTATACTGTTATCTGATTATAAAGCATAGTCGGTTACTGTCGGCTTATGGCCGATTTTACAAGCCAGATGGAGGATGCTATGGAAAGATTCGCCCGCGAGCAGGCGCCTGAGCGCGCCGAGCGCACCGATACCCTTGTGTGGGGCAAGAATGCCGTGACAGAGCTGCTCAAGAGCGGCGGCGCGGTGGATACGGTCTACCTGACAGACACGATGCCCCAGGCCGTGGCGGGCTACTACACAGCCCTGGCCAAGGAGAGCGGCGCGGTGGTCAAGCGGGTGCCGGGCAATAAGCTGCAGAAAATGTGCGGCACGCCGGACCACCAGGGGGTGGCCGCCCGCGCCGCCGAGGTCGAGTACGCCGCGCTGGACGATCTGTTCCGCGCCGCCGAGGCCAAGGGCGAGCAGCCCTTTCTGGTGCTGTGCGACGGCGTCGAGGACCCGCACAATCTGGGGGCCATCGTGCGCTCCGCCTACCTGTGCGGTGCGCACGGCGTGGTCATCCCCAAGCGCGGCGGCGTCGGCGTGACTGGCACGGTCATGAAGGCCAGCGCCGGTGCTGCGGCCCGTCTGCCCATTGCCCGCGTGTCCAACCTAGCCCAGGCTATCCGCACGATCAAGGAGCACAATATCTTCGTCTACTGCGCGGACCTCGGCGGAGCCCCGCTGGCAAAAACGGACCTCTCCGGCCCGGTGGCGCTGGTCCTGGGCAGTGAGGGCGGCGGCCCCGGCGCGCTGACCCGCAAGCTGTGTGATGCTGCCGTCACGCTGGAGATGGCCCCCGGCCAGGCTACCGGCGTTGACAGCTACAACGTCAGCGTTGCGGCGGGCATCCTGTGCTATGATGTCATGCGCCGCCGTCTTGCAAAGAAGTAAAGGCAACACCGCATAATTCCCGCCTAACGGCTTAAGCACCGCTCCGGCGGCTGC
>OISS01000678.1_pt1 | contig 6793 bp, 9 predicted proteins | sample 1586511 | NCBI WGS metagenome assembly OISS01 (sample SAMN02675049, study PRJEB24791) | human gut metagenome, SKBSTL061 | isolation source: stool | host: Homo sapiens | place: USA
TAATCAAAAAAAGGAGGCATGATTTATGGGGAAGAATTTTCGTGAGACTTTGAACGAAAGAATGCAGGACCCTGCGTTCCGTGCGGAGTGGGATGCGCAGGAACCGGAACGTCAGATCATGCGCGCCATTGTTGAAGGCCGTGAGGAAAATGGCATGACGCAAAAGCAGCTTTCCGACATTACCGGCATTACACAGGCTGACATCAGCAGGCTGGAAAGCGGAACGGCCAATCCCTCTCTGCGGACGCTCAAGCGTCTTGCCGCAGGCATGGGAATGGCGCTCAAGCTGGAATTCGTTCCGACGCAAACACAAATCTGACTTCAAAAAAAGCTGCCGCAATTCAAATTGCGGCAGCTTTTTTTATCTGAATGTCTGCTCCTCGTGATCGTCCGGCTTGTGTCCCATTGCCAGCCGCTTGCGCTGCAATTCCTGTCGGCGCTTGCGGTCGATCTGCAAGCCGCGGTGGATCTGGTCGATCTTGCTGTTGTCCTCAAAAATTCTGCTCATGTGATGCAGCATCCGCACAACGGTTTCGCCCACCGTGGGGGCACGATAATCTGCTCCTGCCAGTGCGGTTTGCCCTGCTTGACCGGATGGCTGTGAGTGCGTCGGAGTCATTTCGCCCACAGGCGGCGCGGCGTCTTTGGAGGTAGCAGCGTCAGAGGAGCCGGTATCTTCCGTGGAAGGTGCTGGTGTATTTTGGGCTTGGGGCTGTGCGGGAACGGCTGATGCTGTGAATTCCACTTTGGCTCTCGTGGTCGGCGCAGAATTCTCGGGCGAAATGGATTCCGTCAGCATGGCAGATGATTTCTGCGCATCCGCGTACTGCTGCCGCTCTGCTATCCATTGCAGTGTTTCCTGAATGACCATGTTACGGACGCTCCGGAACTCCTTTTGCTGGGAGAGCGGCAGACGCTTGGGCGGCCGCTGATCGTAGTCCAGACACACTTGCTCGTAAAGCGTCTGCCACGTTTCATAGGCGGCGGACACCCGCTCGTCCTTCGCCAGCTCCTCCACGATGGCGTCCACGATGGCCTTGACCCTTGGCGGCAGGTAGCCGTAGACCTTTCGGCCCTTGATCGTCAGCAGACGCTCTGCTAACTCCTCGGTGAGCTGCTCCAGACGCGGGTTATCCGACGTGCCATGCTCCAGCTGTGCGATGCACTCCACCATTGCCTTGCGGGTCTGTGCCTGCAACTCCTGCCGCGCGGTATCCTTTTGCTGGTAGATGTGCATCCGATCCGCGTGGTAGATCCGTCTGGCGAAGACGGATTTCATTTCCCGGATACCCTCTTTGGTGAGGTAGCCCTACTTTGGATCTGCGGAGAAGATGATCATGTGTATATGCACCTGATTTGGCTTCTGGTGGAACGCGGCATACCAACGCAGGTTTTCCGGTCGGATCTTATACGCCTTTGCGATATCGCAGATGGAGGCGTTCACCAGAGCCTGCCAGTTTTCCGCGTTGTCATAGCCCAGCCGCTCTGCGTCCTCACGGCGCAGCGCCACCACCGGCGTCCACACATTGCCCGAATGCTCCGCCACCTCCCGTACCGCCTGCGCGAGATTTTGTACCTTACCGTGAGCGTCCCACAGACCATGCTCACCGTCCTTCTGGACGCCGGGGCGGTGAGAGATGTAGTCGATGAAATTTTCCTTTTGCTCCAGCGCCTCCATGTAGTCTTCCCGCACCTGCTGGATGAACGCGGAGGCGCTGCCCTGGGTGGGGTGATCCAGATACTCCTCGTACTCAATGAGTTCCCAGCAGGAGGGGAAGGACTTCAGCAGCCGCGTGATGAATTCCTGCTGCTTTTTTGTGGCGGGGAGTGTACTGCTCTCATCCGACAGCAGTTCCACGCCGGGACGGGTGGCTACGTAGCGGGTGCGCTGGGCCAGCTTCGCGGCGTTCTGTCCGCCCTTGAGGTAGGGCGAGATCAGTACAATCCGGGCCATTCATCCTCCGGCTCGATGCGGCGCTGCTGATGCACTGCGTTCTCAAAACTCACCTGGCCATTCGTGCGCTTCACCTCATCCACCGCAAAGCCGCGCAACTCTCGTGTGTAGATGTCGTCGGTACGAAAGTGCGCGGCGATGGTGTGGCACATCATGTTCAGCTCCACCGCCCACTTAAAGATGATGCGACAGAGCCGATTGTTGTTGTCGTCCAGCGTACCCTGAATGGCTGTCAGGATAGCTTTCGAGAGATACGCTGTGTTGTCCTCCGTGCCGAGATAGCCCATGTAGAACCGCAGGGCCTTTTCTACGAATTCATTGCGGCTGCGGCAGTTATCAGCTTTCAGCCAGCTGTCCATGCGGTCGATCATGTCGGGCGGGAGCCAGAATGTTGTTTTCTTTTTCACTTTTTCTTCCATCGGTGTTCTCCTTTCCTTGCCGTCGGTCAAAAGGGGCGCGAGTGCCGGAAACACCGTGCCTTTTTGGAAACCAGACTGCGGTTTTTCTGAAATGTGCTGAAATAGACTGCGCTTTGGAAAGCGCGAAAAAGCCCCGCACTGCGGGGCTTTGTGGGCGGGCCGCGGGCGCTTGCGACTGCGGCCCTTTATCTTGTTCCACTATCGAACGGGTAAATAAGGGGCAAAAACCTCCGGAACAGGGCATGGTCAGGAGGAAAAACACACTCCCCAAAGGCTCATTTCTCCATCGTCGAAGCCGTATCCACACGTTTTTTTCGCACATCGCCCACAAACGCCGCAACACTCGCTTCAATGGGCTTTGGCGGGTACACACTCCACCCCATCCCTTAAACGCGCACACAGCGGCACACAGGGCGAACGGTGCGGGGAAACGGGGAGCCGCCCTGCGCGGCACATTTGAAAGCACAAAAATCTGCGCAAAACGCTTTCAAATTCGGGACGGAGAAAAACCGCGGGAGCAGAATAACAGCCGACGAACTGCGGCTGCCCGCCAAGGGCGGGTTGACGCAGTTCGGCGGCGCCGCGGGCCCGCAGGCACGCGCAGCCTGGACGCTGTTGTTTCCGCAGTCGTGAGTGCTTCAGCCTTGCTGTGCCTGCGTTTGTACCTACAGCTTCATCACCGGCCCCTGCTGCTGTTCCGGTTCCTCGCGGAATTGCTGCGCGTAGTCGTGGAGACTCATGCCGGTCTGCTTCTGACAGTATTCCTCCATCTTGCGCAGCAGGACATCCTGCTCTGCGGCGTTGAGCTGGTAGCTCCAGCTTTCCTCGGAACCGTCGCCCTTGCAGAGTGTTAGCTCCAACGTGTCACAGGGCTTGCCCTGTGCGATATCGTAGTTGGCGTAGATATTGAGCCAATCATCATTTTCATCGGTCAGGACGAATGTACCGAAGGCAGCGTCCACATCGAACTCCGTCTGCACATAAAAATTGAGCTTGCCGTCCGATTCGATGATCTCATCACCAAAAGAAAAATTTCGCGCGGAGAGGTGTCCCGCCGAGGTGATCTCCTTACCGCTCAGATGATCCAGCAGTTTGCGCCACTTATCATCGCTCGACGCGAATTGCGACCGGGTGGCATGGTACACCGCCGCGGACACATCCTGCATCGCCCACGTTCTCCAGCCATCCATGATGTGAACGGCAGAGAATTCCCGTTTGTCAAAGTCGAGTTCAAACACGCCGGTCACTTTGCCGGTGTTTTCCATGCGTTCCGCGATCATCTGCTGATATTCCCCCGACGTGAGCAGCGTCCCACAGGAGAAAAGGCGAATGAATTTGCTGCCTGTGTCGGCAGACGTGTTCAGGTAACGGTTCAGTCTTTCAGCGGCATTCAGCAGTTCCTCACCGGGCGCGACTTTGAAGCACCATTCCTCACCGTTTTCGAGCACACGGTAGGCAGACCATGTCTGCGCCGCTTCTTCCCGCTCACGGGCGGCAGAGCTTCCCGCCTGAATTGCTTTACTGATCCGAGTGTACTCCCGCTCCGGCAGTTGATTGCAGAGCTCATCCAGCACATCTTCCATGTGCTCCTGTAGCGTCTGACCGTTGAGATGCTTTTCGATAGCGGTCAACCAGCGCCGGTCGATCCACAGCACGATTTTTTCCTGCCGTGCCATCTCAACCACCAGCCTTTTCAGAAGCGTCAGGTGACGCCAACACAGAGGGAGGCTCCACCCGCATCTGCGGCTTCGTCGGTCTTGCCGGACGGCGGGGACGGGCAGCGGGCGCTGTGCGGCTGGCGAGATATTCCCGCACCGGCTCCGGCACCTCGGATTCGTAGAGACATTTGAGCAGTTCCTCCAGCTGCGCCTGCACGCTGGTGTTTTTCTTTTTGAGCGAAAATTCGAGAGCGGCAAGCTGCTCACTCTCGAATGGGATCGTGACATTTTCCTTTTTCATGATCATACCTCCTCGTAGTAGTCGCGGAGCTGGAAGCCCAGCGCCTCCATATCGCTGTGATCCATGCCGAGCCCGTGACGCAGGATGTCATAAAGATTCCCAGCGTCATAGCGGCTGCTGAGAAAATCCACGAGCTTCGCAACCAACTCCTGCTCACGCTCCGGCGTGATCGGTTTTATTGCAGTATTCATAATTAGTTTTCCTTTCAGCCTTTCGGCAGATATGCCCTTGGATTCGTCCGTTCCCCGTTGACGCGCACCTCGAAATGGAGATGCGGACCGGTGGAGCGCCCGGTGCTGCCGGAGAGGGCGATGATGTCTCCCGCCTGCACGGTTTGTCCCACTCTCGCCAGAAGCTGAGAGCAGTGGCCGTACAGCGTAACGAGTCCGTTGCCGTGGTCGATGCACACGTAGTAGCCGTAGCCTCCGGCGTTGTACTTGGAGACTGTTACCGTCCCGCCCAGCGCCGCGCGGATGGGCGTGCCGGTGGGAACAGCCAAGTCCATGCCGGTGTGCCCCTTGCGCTTCCCGGTGATGGGATCGACGCGGTTGCCGAATTCAGAGGTGACACGGCGCTCCCAGCCTGAACCGATGGGCGAACAGAAACCGTCCGCGCCGATAAATGGCACATCCGCGCCGGGTATCCAGCCCTCGGAGCCACCGGCTATGCCATAGCGGACGAGGCTGTAGATACTGTCGGCATTGGATTTCTGTTCCACAGATATTTCCAAGTGAAGCGTGTTTTCAATATTGCCGTACACGGCGGCTATGTCCGCAACAGGAATTGCCACGGTGTAGCTCTCCTCGGTTTCCGTCCCATCCTCGGCGGTGACGGTGCGGGTGCGTTCCTCGTAGGTCACGAAGCAGTCCACGAACTGTCGGTGCGCTCGGCGGCTCGGTGTGTCCTCTCCAAAGAAAATGGCATAGAAAACAGCCTTGACGCGGATACCGTCAAGGCTACTTTCACCCTCTACCATGTCATTAACGGCGGCGATGGCGTCGTCCAGCAGCGTAAAGCTGCGGCGCATATCTTCGATGTAAGCAACATATTCCGCAGGCGTTTTGCCCGGAATATCTCCACCATGAAAGCACAACAGAACAGCGGAATTGTTATGTTCCGCGCTGCCGGAGAGCAGAGAGCAGATCAGCGCCAGCGTCAGGATCAATGGTGAACAGATCGCCGCCACGATCCAGCCCAGCCTTTTCCGGGAGTCCTCGTCCGAGAGAGCGGCAGCGGCGATCTTTGCCAGAGCCGCGACGGGTACTGCCATTACCGTCCACCTGCCGTTCCGAAGATGGTCTGCTTGTACTCCGGAGCCCGCACCTGCAAGAGATACCGCTCGTTGCCGCACTTGTAGAGGCAGGAGCCGCGCTGCGGGTCCCGGATCAGGGCATATTCGGACTCCTCCAGCTGGAGGTTATCCATGAAGAACTTCTTATCCACATTGCCGCCGTTAAAGATAAATTGATGGACGGGGATGGAAAAGAGGGGGCGCGTCAGCTCCCGTATCCCCGGTTGGGTGAAGTCCTCCAGATTCTGGCTGGCAAGGAACAGGGCGGATTCCTTTTTTCGTACTCTTTTAAGCGCGTTGCGGATGTAGGTGATGACGGTGGGATCGGACAGCCACAGGTACAGCTCATCAATGGCCGCCACGGAATTGCCCAGCGTCAGAAGCTGATCCGACATATAGGACAGCAGACTGAACAGCAGGGTGTTCCGCAGGTTTTCCGCCATGTTATCCAATCCCTTGACACAAAAGACGAGGAATTTGGAGTTTGTAATGTTGGTATGACCGTTAAAAAACCGGGCGTCCGCGCCGCGGCACATGGAGTGAAGCCCCAGCAGCAGATCCCGCAACATTTCCCGCGGGTAGAGGCTATCTGCGGCCTCGTAATGGTCGTAGCTTTCCTGAATGGCATCGTAGAGGTCGGAGAGAATGGGGTAATCGGTCGGCTGCATCGACGCGAAGTCCGTGCGGTCGGTGATGTTCCACTTTTGATAGAGCCGCTCTACCATCAGCTCCAACGTGTCGATGTGGGGTGTGTCAAAGCCCTTGTAGACGCGGAACACATCCCGCAGGAAAGAGATGTGCTGGGAGAGCAGCGTCCCCCGGAAAGCGTCCGGCGCGTCCGGGTCTTCCGGCCCGCTGCCATCATCCCAGCAGCGAGGCTCCAGCAGGTTGATGCGGTACTGCCCGCTTAAGTAGTCCAAAAAGCAGCCGTCCAGGGCGCGGCACTCGTCCTCCATCTCGTGCTCGGAGTCCAGAGAGATCACGCTTTTGCCCGCCTCCCGCACATTGCAGAGCAGGAGCTTCAGAAGATAACTTTTGCCCTGCCCAGTGTTGCCGAGGATGAGGGCGCTGGCGTTGGTCTTGTCAGGGGCACGGCGGTCGAAGTCCACGATGATGTTGGAGCCAAACCTGTCCCGGCCAATGAAGAAGCCCCTGGGATCAGTTTTGCCG